>Ga0172363_10002720_pt1 | contig 14285 bp, 15 predicted proteins | sample LakKivs2_kivu2a2_FD_114541 | JGI IMG/M metagenome (GOLD analysis project Ga0172363, IMG submission 114541) | Sediment microbial communities from Lake Kivu, Rwanda - Sediment s2_kivu2a2 | ecosystem: Environmental > Aquatic > Freshwater > Lake > Sediment | place: Rwanda: Western Province, Lake... | reverse complement strand
CCATAAACAACAAGTCCTAAAATGGCGGCTTTTTGTAATTTGGTATATCTCTCTGGATAAAATACCAAAGCATACAAACCAAGTGCTAATAATAAATAAACGACAATCGATGGAATGATTCGCACATTTAATGGAGAACCTTGAATGGCAGGGATAATTTTAGCCCAATGAGATTTCATTAAAGCCAACCAGAAAATATCAACCACCAAAATTAGGATTGTCAAATAAAGAATATTCATTTACTAGTTAAATAGAAAAAAGGGAAGTCTGGACTGCGACAGATAAAGATGTATCAGGAATCCATCCAAATGTGTCTTTCCATTTGCTGACATCCGCATAACAAATAGCAACATCTCCTTTGCGTGGAGGACTCATTTTTTTTGGAATTTCCTTTTGTAATTGTTTTTCAAACTCATTGACAACTTCTAAAACACTGAGACCTGTTCCCGTCCCTACATTAAAAATATCAAATTTCGTTTCATGATTTAAACAGGATAGATGTGCTTGGGCTAAATCGCCGATATAAATGTAATCTCGAATACCTGTTTGATCCGGAGTTGGTTCTGGTGATTCAAATATATTTAAATAAGGAAGTTTTCCTTGAATAACGGCAATAATGGCAGGAAATAAATTATTTGGATAGACAGAGGGAATTTCAGGAAGAAGACCAGAAGGATGCGAACCAACTGGATTAAAATATCGTAAAATAATGATATTACAAGATAATACTTTGGAACAATCTTGTAAAATATCTTCAATCATAGATTTCGTTTGACCGTAAGGACTATTGGGTGATTTAGAATGAGAAACAGGTATTGGTAAAACTTGTGGCTTTCCATAGACAGTGGCAGAAGAAGAGAAAATAAGAGTTTTAACAGGATATTCTTGAATACATTGAAGAAGATGAATCGTGCTTAGAATATTTTGATGATAATAAAGAATGGGTTTTTGAACGGATTCACCAACGGCTTTTAAACCAGCACAATGAATAATGTGAGAAATATGGTAAGAGACAAATAATTTTTTGAGAGCATGGAAATCGGTAAGATCAATTTTTTCAAAATGAATAAGAGATTGTGGGTGAAGTTTTTTTATCGTTTGTAATACATCAATGGAAGAGTTAGAGAGGTTATCAATTAAAAGAACTGGTTGCTGAGGGTTTTGTTGGAGATAATAGACGGCAATATGAGAGCCAATAAAGCCGAGACCTCCGGTTATAAGGAGCATTTTTTTATCACTGAGAAAAAATAGTAAGCATTTTTCCTTAGTTATATAATAGGTCAATGAATTGTAGATGAATGACGGGCATTTTTCAATTCAAGAATGTTATCGAATCATACATAGTTTAATGCGCCGAGTTCAAGATTCATATGACAAAGGGTGGTTAAGTTGGGATGAGTATTCAAGAGTGCGTGATAGAGTAAATATATATGTAGAAAGAATAAATAAACCGGAATCGAGCCCTCGAAAATGGAATGAAATCCGTGAAATGTTAAAAGAAGAAAGTCGTCAATATGGTTTATGTAATATGCGAGATATGGCTTTATTATTAGGAGACGAAATTCCAGAAATATTTTTAGATTTTTTCATTCCAGTAGGAACAGTAGGGAATTATCCTTTTTATATAAAACAGTATGATAAATATATTGGATTCTTTTGCGGAGAAAGTCAATTTATTTTACAAACATCGATGGATTATTTACAAAAATTTCAAAATTGGAAAGATTATTTTGGAACAAAAGAATATGTATTATCTTATTTGGAAAACTTAGAATTTGGGAAGATATATGAAATGAATCAAGATGATATGGAGAAAGAGATTCATTTTTATGAAAAGGAGTTAATCCGGATGCGTGCTTTGTCAATGAATGATTTAATTGAGGAGTTTCAAACATCTTTTCAAAACCGTCGATATGAGATGTTAAAAATATTATTATTAAGTTATGAAGAGGATCATTTTTTAGCCCATATCTTATTTGATGTTTTAAAAATGGATTCAAGAAAGGAAATTTATCGATATTTGCCTTATCAATTACAGAAGATAGTAAAAATGTTGGATATTCATTTAGAAAAAAAGGTAAATGAATTATCACAACAAGTAGAGGAAATTTCTTATGAAAAGAGAATTGCGGCATTTCGAGTATCCCATCAAGTAAAAATGAAAATGGGAGAGAAATTAAAAGAATTACGTGGTTCTCGTGATACTAGTGTGAAGGCACAGCAATATTTAGATGGTTTATTAAAAATACCATTTGGAGTTTATCGACAAGAACCAATTTTTAATTTTTTTGGGACATTTAAAAATAAATTGTATCTGGGTATTCAAAAAATGCGAAATGAAATGTCAAGTTGGTTTCCATCTATGATATCAGGAGATTTATGGTATTATCACCGATTACAATTAATTTTACAATATTGGGGTTGTGATGTCAGTTTATGGACGGAGAATATGATTGAAACCAATTTACAAAACGTATTAAATGATTTAGATGAGATTACAAGTTCTCCATCACGTAGTCCAATCGAGGGAATGCCAATGGTAGAGATTCCTGATGAGATTATGGAACGAGTGATATTTTGGGAACAAACTTGGAAGGGTTGGATTGATGAATGGCAATGTTTCAGTGTAAAGAAGAGTGAATATATGCAATATGTTCGAAATCGTTTATCGAAATGTATATACGGACAGGAAAAGACGAAAAAACAAATAGAACGATTATTGGCACAAGGAATTCATGGACGAATGGATGGTTTAGTTTTTGGATTTCAAGGACCACCCGGTGTCGGTAAAACATCATTAGCAAAAAAAGGCTTCGCAAGTTGTTTTCAAGATGAAAATGGCGAACCTCGTCCAATTGGTTTTATTCCATTAGGAGGAGCAACGCACGGAAGTTATTTAGACGGTCATCATTACACCTATATGGGATCAACATGGGGTAGAATTGTAGATATCTTAATTGAATCTCAATGTATGAATCCCATTATTTATATTGATGAATTGGATAAGGTAAGTCAAACAGAACAAGGACGTGAAATCATTGGAATTCTAACACACGCAACTGACCCAAGTCAAAATCACGATTTCTATGACCGCTATTTCGCAGGAATACCTTTGGATTTATCAAAAGTAATATTTATATTTAGTTATAATGATGGAACTGTTTTAGATAAGATTTTACGAGATCGAATCACAGAAATACAAGTCTATCCATTAAGTGTAAATGAAAAGATAAATATTATTCAAGATTATTCATTACCCGAAATATTAGATGTAGTTGGATATAAAAAAGGAGAAATTTTATTATCACAAGATGTAATTGATAATTTGATACAAGAATATACACAAGAAGCAGGTGTGAGGAAATTACATGAAAAAGTCTTTGAAATTGTTCGAGAAGTCAATTTACAAAGAACATTAGATCCTTCATCCATTATTTTTCCCCTTCATATTACTTGGGAATGGATACAAAACTTTTATGAAGATTTACCAAGAAAAAAGATAACGAAAATACATACCGTTCCAAAAATTGGTTTCGTAAATGGTTTATATGCGACACCAACTGGTATTGGTGGTTTATCAATTATTCAATGTGTAAAAATACCAAGTGATACCAAATTACATTTAGAATTAACGGGACAACAAGGTGAGGTGATGCGAGAATCGATGATGTGTGCGAAGACATTAGCGTGGAGTTTAATGAGTTATGAAGAGAAAAAATTAGTTCATGAAGAATGGGAAAAAATAGGCTTATATGGATTACACGTCCATTGTCCGGAAGCATCAACGCCAAAAGATGGTCCAAGTGCAGGAGGTGCTATTACTATTGCGATGTTGAGTTGTTTATCTTTACGAAAAGTTAGAAATGATGTAGCACTTATGGGAGAAATTGACTTGCATGGAAATATTTATCCAGTGGGGTCAGTCGATGTTAAATTGTTAGGGGCTCATCGAGCGGGAGTGAAACGTATATTTATGCCCGAAGGTAATCGTGCGGAAGTATTAAGAATGAGAAATGATGAATGGTTAAATGAAATGGAAATTATATATATGAGTCAATTGGGAGATATATTAAACGAAGTATTGATATGATTTCTTTTCTATTTTTGTAATAGTAAAGAAAATGAGTCGAGATTTTACAAAAGGTTGGGTATTACAAAATGAATCATCAATTACATTAAGTGATTATCAAAAAAGAGCATTAGCAGAATCTTATGCTCGTTTATCTCGTCAAAACCAAATGGCTAACAAAGATATTACCGAAAAATATCAAAAAGCCCGAGTTTATGAAATGAGTTTGAAAGATTTAGGTGAAAACTGGGTAAAATCAATGGGTGAGATTTCACAAGAGGTTTATCAATGGATTGCCTTACCTGCGGATAAACGCACAGTTGCTCGTTTGATGGAAATCGTAGGACGAGAAGACCGTATGATTTATGTAGGTATCACTTTGGTATTTGCGTCTTTATTTATTTATTTTATGATAATGCCTTAATAAATCTTGTAAGTAAGTAGGATGTGGAAGGTCTTATTAGACCAATGGACTAGATTAGCGAGTGAGAGTTTCCAGAGCACCTTAGAAAAGAATAGTGCCTATGCTGGTGAAGATGTGATTTCATTTTATCAAAAGTATATTCCTAAAAATGAATGGGTTTTTATAGGAGTTATTTTGATAACAGCATTTTGGGTTTTAACAAGATTTGAAATGTCATCTCAACATATTTTTGCTTTAATTGTAGTTGTTGGAATATTTTATTTACAAGGGCGTTCTCAAATTAAATCCTTTGGTGAAAGTTTAGAATTAAATGATACCGAATTACGATTTTTAAACTCTATTTTATTTACCACACATACTTATAATTGGCAATCCCAAGCAGCAGCCATACCAACAGAAGAACGTAGTCTATCAACACCAATACCCGCAAATAAGAGTTATTTATATTTGTATCCAATTGTGGTTCGTTTTTATTACGAACAGCGTTATTTGGTTTTTCTACATTTTGGGGGATATCGTGATTCTCTAACTCGAATGAATCATTTAATCGAACATTGGTATTTATTAAAGCGAACCCAACGTTTAGATTTATTAAAAGCATATTATACTTGGTTTAACGCTGATTGCACGAAATGTGTGAATCACTTCGCAGAAATTTATAATGGCTTGACATTAACACCAGATTTCCAAGAGAACTATCGAACAGCATTACGTCAATTAGAAGAAATTATACAAGGATTACGTGAAGATTGTAGAGAATATATCACATCCATTTTAGGAAAAGATGAAATTAACAATTCGTGGTTTAGTGTGGAATCAAATCAATTCCCTTTACCAAACGATGCGGGAGCACCTGATTGTGATCCAACACATTCTTATATACCAAATCAGTAGTTATCTACCAACCCAGACTTTTACGATAGGAAATATTTTAGGATAATTTTCTTCTTTATAGTTTTTCCAGGAATAATATCCCCATTTTCGTGGAAAATTGGAAATATCGCCAAAAATAGCAGCATTTTTTGGTTCAACAAACCCGGCGACATGACAACATAAAGAAAAACATCTTTCGAGTCCCATTCTATCTTCTCGTATTACAACTGCTTTTAATAAATGAAATAAGTTAAATGTTTTATGTAAGAAATCAATGGCATTCCAATGACAGATAGACATCACTGAAAAACAGCCTACCCATTTATCAGGTTGTGTAGAAAGTTGAAGGAGTGGTTGTGATTTTTGTAGTAAAAGAATGAGTCTTTGATAAAATGGGGGCACATCAAAACGATGATCTTCAAATTTCCATAAAAATCGTAATCCTTGAAAATCTTGAATATTTAATTTGGTGGTAAGAAACATTGAATCGTGTAGCATAATAGCAATATCGAAAGGTCTATCTCGATGAAAATAATAATAAGGAAGTATTTCTCCTCTACCCGGAAAATCCGATTCAATCAATTCCACATCAGTTGGTAATGGACTTAGATATTCTTTCTTTGAATTATCATCAATAATAATAATTTTTTCTTGATGGAATTTTCGAATACATTGATAACAATGTTGCCAAAGTTCATTTGTTTCTTCATTTGAAACATGTCGTAAGATATAAAAACCAAAACTCATTCTTTTTTTAACTCATAATTTAAATTACCGATTTTTACGTTCGTATTTCATAAATAAAAAAATAAAACTAATTATGATTCCTGTTCGTAATCCCGAACAGATAACGAACGCCATCGCAACTGGTTCAGTTGTTGTTGTAAAGTTTGGTGCGAGTTGGTGTGGTCCTTGTCAAATATTAGCCCCACACGTTCATCATTTAGCGCAAGAATTTGAGCCCCAAGGTGTTATTTTCTTTGATGTTGATGTAAAAGGTGAAGAATTAACAGAATATGCCATTGAGAATGGTGCGAGAACCGTTCCATACACACAGATTTATGTAAAAGGTTCATTATTGGGATTTGTGAAAGGAAATCAACCGGACGGAATTCGTAATGGGATTTTAGCAGCATTATCACATCAATAAATTATTTATTTTAATAATTTATTTAGTATGGGTTATACATATTGTATCCGACGGGTTCATTGGTATTAAACATAGGGCTCTTTAATGGCGCCCAATATAAGTCGGCATTACTAATCATATCGGCGGATTGATTGAAGGTGCGGAACATTTGTTCGCTTTGAGTTGGGTAGTTGATGGGACCACGAGAGTTAGCGGTCATCACCCAATCACTTCCACCACCATTTTGGTTCTTCTTGGGTCGCCCACGTTTGCGTTCTCCACCAGCAAGAGCCGCTAATCCCATATTAATCGCTGAATCGATATCTTGACCGCCACGTTGTTTCTTGGTGGTCTTTTTGGTGGTCTTCTTTTTGCGAGCACCACCGGAAGTTTCGAGAGCGGTAGAGAAAGAGCCTTGTGGTAAAGTGGCTTTGGTTTCAGGGACACCAGAACCAGTTCCACGCTGCATCCAGTTTGCGTGCTGGTCGGTGAAGGGACCTTGATTGGCTAAATCGGCGGGAGTGGAGGGGGCGACAGGGATAAGGGAATTTTCACCACCTTTTTGTTTGCGTGGGCGACCACGACCTCGTTTCGCACCACCGACTGGGGGCATTTCCATAGCGGGCATACCACAAGATGCACCACCTTTCTTGTTTGCCTTCTTATTACGCTTTCCACCGTATAAGACCTCACCGACTTGCATACCTTCGGTTGCTACTCCTTGTGGAGAAGTTAATCCGCAACCAGCACCACCTTTTTTATTATTCTTTTTGTTTTTCTTAGCGCCACCCCAGAATGGTGAGACAGGGTGTTCGTAGTATTTCTCAGCACAGCATCCACAGATTCCAGTGCCTGATTGGTAGCCACCAGTTGGATAGGAAGTGACACCGTTCTGGAAATGAAGGGGATTGCATTCGGTCATCTTGATTCTAATGGAATCTTAGATTTTTATCTGCGTTGTGTCTTTTATTTTTTTAAATCTTATTTGTCAAGAATGGATTATAAAGAAGAAGTGATAGACGGAAGTATCGACGATTTTATCGATTTTTTATACAGTCAGCTACCATTACCGGCAAATCAGGTTGTTTTTGATTGGGGGACGATATTAGAAGGTTCAAATCAACCAATTGATGATTTGTTTCAAGGTCTTTTAGAAATATGGACGAAAGGAATGTCTCGCCTTTTTGGAAATCAAAGTGGAACGGTTGATTTAGATTGTCTAAATTATGAAAATGCTTCTCGAATGGAACAATATTTCAATTCAATGGGTTTTTCAATTTACTTTCAAAAGACGACTTTTGATGAACCAGCAGAAGTGAGCGGACGATGGCCCCCACCTCCACCCAAACCAAACCAAATGGGCGATCGACTCTGTTCCAGAGTTCTCCATCTTCGTAGCACAACTGCTCTCTACGAAATTGCTTTTGATGTCTTATAAACTCCAACGCTCGAAAGCGCTAGAGTTCCATTTAATTGAACTCAACCAAAATCTTAACATTGTGTTTATTAACAGTCTTCGTAGCAGAAATACTTAACTCATGACGTTTGCGACGACTTTGCTCGTCTTCATTCGCATCTAATAACTGCAAATTCGCCTGAACGTTCTGTTTCGTCGAAATAGGAATCATTTGTGTTTCATCCTCACGAGATGACTCCGTGGATGTAGATTCTTCACCATTCCACTCTTCATTATAAGTTGGATAATTACTCCAACGACGCTGATGAGAACGAATGGAAGCATTCATATCATCCTCAATCTCATCAATATGTGATCCAATATATTCAATAATTTGATTGGTAATTAACCAACGGAAAAAATTTAATTGACCGACCGTCGTAATCAATTCTTGTGACTTTTGATATACAAAACGAATACGCTCTCGCCGACAAAAAGGATCAAACTGTTTCTTCGAATATGCCTTTAACTGAGACTTGTAATCTAAATAAATCATTAACCGTTTTGTTTCACCATTTTCATTCACAACATCCAAAACAACATTTCGCTTCTTGCAAAAATTTGTCACAAACCAATCCAAAATTCGTAAAGAAATTGACGATTTGCCCTGAACGATTGGCAACATCTGCTGAATATTATCCTGGATGCGGAAAAACTTCGTCAAGGATTCCATTAACAAATCATGCTTGCTGGGAATCCACTCCGTTGATCCTGACGCCATTCTTAGTTTAAAACACTTTGAATTACTTATATTTATAATTCTTTAAACCCGTGAATTATGAGTTGGGGGGAATGGGAGGGTTTATCCCTTCCAAGATCCATAATTCCTTATTTAGATGTAAATCAAGATAAGAAATTAAATGGTTGGGTTTGGTTAGGACCTCCTGGTTGTGGCAAGACGACCTTGGCATCTCTTTGGACGAATAAAATGATGGAATGGGCTGGATTGAATCCACAAAAGAATCTATGGTATGTAAATCTTGCTTCTATTTTAAGTTGGGATACGTGGTTAAATCATTTAGAACAATTTGTAAATCAAAAAAGAACACCACCAACACGTGGAAAATATTCTTGTTGGATATGGTTTGATGTCTGTGAAAGAATTTTGCCAAACCAACAATGGGATTTAATTGATAAATTGCGTGATATCAATGCGAAACACGTTGGTATCTTATGGACGGTTTCATCACTTTATTCGTGGATACCTGAATTAACAACAGGATGTCAAATTTGGTCTTGGTATGATATTATGACACGTGAGTTATGGTATGAAAAATATGATGTAAATACGAAACCTTGGAATTATTTTTCATTAAATGATTTGAGACCGGAGAGATTGGATCATCATTTTGTGAGTTTGAATACGATTTGTAAGGAGGCGTGGATTTGTTTGGTAAATCATGATTTAAGAGGTTGGGTAAAAAAGGGGGGTGATATGAATTTATTTCGTATTCCGTGGGTTGATTTGGTTGAAACGGTTCGAAGTGTGATTATTGACACAGGTATTCATGATAGATTGCGTCAGTGGTATCACGAGGGAATAAAATTGGAGGTTTTATTTCCCAGAATTGGTTGTATATGGCATCAATGGAATCAATGGGGTATGATAGGGATTCGTATTTTTAGTAATTTGAAGAGACAGATTACATTACCAAGTATGAATGTGGAAGATCAAATTGATCCTCGGGTGTGGTTAAATGAGTTATGGAGTCAAGAAACAATTAAGATGAATCATTTAATTTTGTGGGGACCACCAGGTGGTGGTAAAACAAGTTTTATCGAGCAATGGATTCATCGTTGGTTTGGAAATCCTCCTGATAAGCGTTGGGTTTATTATCGTAATTCAAGTTTAGATAAATGGACGAAATTATTTCGAAATGAGTTAGAGCCTTTTTTGGCGTCTGATCCAAATAAATGGGGTGAGAATCCCCATCATATTCAATGGAGATGGGTTGTTTTAGATGAAGTGGATCAGATGAATACAGAAGCACAGGATTTTTTGAGAAGTCAAATAGCAATGGTCCAAAAGGAGAAATTGCCAGTTTTCTTTTTATTGATAGCAAATGAAAGGGCAAAATTGAATTGGGCTTTAACAGCAAAGTTCCAAATGATTCATTGGACGACGCCAAGTCCTCAATGGATTTCAAATATATTCCCAATTCAAGAAGATGAACCAAAAGTGAAGATTCCAAATCATTCGATGTATCATTGGTGGTTAGGCGCAAAGTCAAATTTAATGCGAGAGATACCTGTTCCTAAACGTTGGTGGCGTGAAGAGTCTGGTGATTTACGTCGATATAAGATAAGATATGAGATGGGTGCTTTAAAAGAAGTAAAAATATCGAAACCATTTTGGTTAAGCCGAGGAGATTTACAAGAACTATTTTGGGAGATGTGGCTTGATAAGGAAATAGTGATTCCAGAAAATGATATTTGGGAAAAAATACCTTTATGGATTCCTTTTCATGAAAAAAATCAATATATGAGTTTCATTTTAGGAGAAAATGTAGAATTACCTCCTTTACGATATACACAATATGCTTTGGAAGTATATTTTGGGTGGATACTGCGTAGTTATGAGAAGGGGATATTACCGCCTAATGCGACGTGGGTTTATCCTTCTGGAATCCCTGGAATTCGTTGGATCGCCCATATATGGAAACAGGTAAAAGAAATATATAAAGATTGGCATTTTGATTTGATGGTAATAGACATCGAGCAGACAAGCCGAGATGCGAATTTTATTCGAGACGTGTTAAAAACGAAGACAAAATTGACATCCGGAGGTCATCAACGAGCAAATGCGTGGGTTTTGTTGAATGCGAATTTATTGGAAGAGGAGGCACAAGTAAGTTTGAGACGATTAATAGATGATACAAAGAATAAGATTATTTGGTGGTTTGGAGTGAATCATTTGAGAGATTGGATGAGCCCTTTACGTTCGAGAGCAGAGCCTTTATTAATTACTCCAAATGGTAAATTAAAAACGCAACACGGGACAAGATGGGCGGTAGATGAAAAATAATTTCTTTTATCACAACTAAGATGGACCCAGAACCCGGTATATACCAAGGAAATCGATATTTAATATTTGGTCCATATGAAGATGGTGGTTGTTCTTCTGTCGATTGGGGATGGGATACCCACGAAAATAAATGGGTCGTATTAAAAAAATTAAAAAGCGAGAATTTAAAAAGAGTGCAAGAAGAGATAGATTTAAGTCGTTTATTTGGTGATATTCCGCAATGTGTTCCTTGTCGTGATTATTTTACGTTAGAAGTTCCCCGAAAGCAATATGTATTAGTATTTGAGTATATCGATCATATCCCTTTGCGAGAGGTGATACCCAAGATGAGTTTATTGGATATATGTCGTTTTTCGGGTCAATTTTTATGGTTAATGAATAAATTACACGATAGAGGGTTAATTCATCGGGATATCAAGCCAGGAAATATTTTATTAGACAAGACAAAATTGGATTTGCGAATCATTGATTTTGGTTTATGTGTATTAGGGACAAAAGAGAATGGCAAATATATGTGGAAGAAAGTAAGTCCTCGTTCAGGAACACCACAGTTTATGAGTCCGGAACAGGAGCGAGCAGAAGATTATTTTAGTCCAACACCGGAAATGGATATATGGTCTTTTGGATGTATTTTAATGGAATGGTGGATGGGACGAGGTCCGGCATTTTCGTCCAAATCGAGTGAAAAGTGGGAATTTTGGAGTAAATTATGGATAAATGGTAATTTACAATTAAAACGTCGTTCCAGTAAATTAGAAATGGATCGAGAATTTTTTCGTTCTTTAAAAAAAGTAAATTGTGAGTTAGACGATGAGTTATTTATCGATTTTATGGAATTGGTATTAGAGCCTTATCCGTCCAAACGATGGTCTGCTAAGAAACTCTTAACTCATCCCTTTATTACACAAAATTCCTATCAAACTTGTTTTTTATATGACCTGTCTATGCGCGTTCTTCAAGATTAATTTATTCTGCGAATAAAAGTTATGGCAGAATTATTTGATAGTTCTATTGTGCCATCGCACACAAAGGTATATTCCATAGGAACACCACAATTCCGGTGGGGTGATTTATATATCAATCATATTTTAGATTTCGGGCAAAAGGGTTTAGAGTTTCGTTGTAATGGTGTTCCTGGTTGGCGTATTGATAATGAAGGAAATTGGTATTTTCGTGAGAGAATGCGTATTCGATCAGATGGTGTATGGATTGGTGAAGTAGAATCTCAATCGATACGGAAAGGTCAAGTATTTTCTTCTTCTACAAAGCCAAATGTCATTACGCAAGGAATACCGGGAAATCCGGGAGAGCCGGGACTTCGAGGAGAGCCGGGTCGCCCTGGTTTGGTAGGACCGACGGGACCGGCGGGTCTGGTAGGACCTCCGGGAGAGCCAGGTGTAGGAAGAGCAGGTCTTCCTGGTTTTGATGGACGACCGGGATTAAATGGGGAGAGGGGGATGGATGGAATACCGGGAACGGAGGGACCAAGAGGAATGCCGGGACCACAGGGTTCTGCGGGAGTTCCAGGGATTCCAGGAAAACCAGGATTATGTTGGTGCGATGAGTTTGGATTCAAAGAGAGATTTCGTTCTGTATCGGATAAGAGAGAGTTTGGACTTTTTTTATACGAGCAGTTTCAAAAATGGAAAAAAGATAAAGAAATTAGTCGTTTCATCGAAGAGGATGATGAATCATTTATAGAGACATAAGACCAATGAAGAACCATAAAGCGAAGATGCCAAAGGCAGTTGTTTGACCGAGAGATGGAATCATTACAGTAAGAACATTATTCCAAATCATCTTGCCAATCGTCATAATGATAATAATCACAATAATCTTGAAGATAAGACCATAAATGAAGAGAGCAATGGCGACACGACGATCGACATTTGTATAATCAGTAAAGTTGGATTGGGTGTTTCCACCGGTCGCCATAATGTTGATGAATAAGTCAGTGAGATTCGCCATTGTTTTTTCTATTTATAACGGAGACTATTAATTTGGAACAAAGAAAGTATTTTGAAGAAGTGGATAGGTTGTAATAAATTGATACGGATACATGTAAGGTTCTCGATAAAGCATACGAGTATAGGTGCGGAGTGGGGAACTTCCGGTGCGAATTGTTCCATACGGACCACTGATATAGGGCATCCAATTTTCACGAATACTTTGGTTTTGATTCCACATAATAAATATAACAAGGAGAATAAAGATGATAATATAACAAGAACAAATCATTTCTAGTAAGTTCGAAGATGTTTTTTCTGTTAAGATAATAGATTATGAAAATTTGGAGATATTTTTTAAAAGGGGGTGAGTTGATAACACAACCCGACAATACTGGATTTATATTAGGACTTGTTGGATTTATTATCCTGTTAATCGTTGTCATTGTTTTAGCAATGTCATTTGATTTAAAGAAAAAAGTAATGGAACACCGAGTTTGGATTGGAGGGTGTGCGGGCACGAAATATGGTTGTTGTCCGGATGGGAATACGGCACGATTAGACCCGAATGGGACAAATTGTGTTGAAACGGTTTTAATAGGGGGATGTGTAAAATCGCCGAAGGGATGTTGCCCGGATGGGATTACAGAGAGAGTGGAAGGAGTAGAATGCCCGAAAATGTAATCTCCGGTTTAAATAGAAGATGCGTGCCGGACAGTTAAATAATAATATGGGAATGCGTTCAAACACTTCAAATATGACGACCATTTCTTATCTTTTTTATGCGTTTTTATTTATTCTTTTATTAAGTTTGGTGATTGCTTTGGTGATGTTTTATCGTCTCCATGCGAAGAATAAGCCTTATTATCCGGTGATTGGTGGTTGTGGTGCGACACGATATGGGTGTTGCCCGGATGGGGTCACAGCCAAGATGTCGGCGGATGATAAATGTTCTCCCTTGGTGGGAGGTTGTGGGGGGACACGATATGGATGTTGCCCGGATGGGATTACTGCCAAAAAGAGTGAGAGCGATAGATGTGGAGAACTGGTGGGAGGATGTGGCGGGACACAATTTGGTTGTTGTTCGGATGGGAAGACAACGAAACGGACAGCCGATGAAATATGTTAGTTTATGATAGAGAATGAAGATTTGGGAATCTATTTCAATTGTATTTATTTTTGTTTTGGCAATATCAATTTTGACGACTGTTTTTCTATACGCTCAATATCGAAACAATCAAATTACAGTTCAACAAGTTCAAAAACAAAAAACCGATCAATTGTTATATGATTTAACACCATTACAACAAAAGTTAAATCAAGTTCAAGTCCCTCTCATTACGAACACGTGCCGTCAATCGTG
>Ga0172363_10002715_pt1 | contig 14303 bp, 18 predicted proteins | sample LakKivs2_kivu2a2_FD_114541 | JGI IMG/M metagenome (GOLD analysis project Ga0172363, IMG submission 114541) | Sediment microbial communities from Lake Kivu, Rwanda - Sediment s2_kivu2a2 | ecosystem: Environmental > Aquatic > Freshwater > Lake > Sediment | place: Rwanda: Western Province, Lake... | reverse complement strand
CCTTAAATGTCTTTAGAGGACTATGTGTAACTAGCCCTAAGGATTTCCCACTTCTAACATCAAATTTGGCGTAGTGAAAACCGCATGTCAACACTTTTCCTTCCAGACTTCCTAAATAGAGCGGATACCCCATGTGTGGACAACGATTTTCAAAAGCGTAGAACTTGTCTTCAACGTTTACTACAAGTATCTCACGACCGCCAACTTTGAAGACTCGCATATCGTTCTTTGGTACATCTCTGGTTTCAGCTATCCTAACATATTTGTCCATCATGATACACCCTGATTGCAACCATTCATTTGGCGCCATTTCTAAGCGAATAGACAATCTAGGAACATCATTACAACGAATCCAGCTATCAGCCCAAAAGTCGCGTCTCTCGCAAAACCCTTCCTGTGGCTTTCAGGAATCATCTCATCGCTTACCACGAAAAGCATGGCACCTGCAGCAAAAGCAAGCGCCCAAGGCAAAATCGGCTGAAAAATGAAGACCAGAGCGACACCAAGCAAACCTCCAACAGGTTCAACTACACCTGTAAGAATCGCATACCACAGAGACCTACCTCTGGTGTATCCCTCCCTAACTAATGGCAACGCAACTGCAAGACCTTCGGGCATGTTTTGCAGCCCAATAGCCATAGCTATCACTAAGCCAGCCGCTACGTCTCCACCGCCGAAGCTCACTCCAACTGCTAACCCTTCAGGGAAGTTGTGAATAGTTACGGCGAGGACAAACAGCCACACTCGCGGCAACCTTGAGGGAGGTCCCTCTGCGCCGAGAAATGGGTGTAAATGAGGAATAGAATGGTCAACCAGATGCAGTACGAGGGCGCCCAAGACCAACCCAAGACCTGTAACCCATGGACCGCTCAAATCGATAGCTGGAATAAGCAAGCTGAAAGAAGTAGCTGCTAGCATCACACCTGCCGAAAACCCAAGCATAACATCTAGCAACCTGTCTGAAATTTGCTTCGTGAACAATATTGGTATGGCCCCTGCGCCAGTGGCCATACCTGCTACCAAGCTGGCGATGGAACCAAGCCAAATGATTTCTATGTTCATAATACTTCCTCAATTGATTGGCACATATACAGGAAGAGAGGGGGAGTACGTCTTGTTATCTGCTTCATTCTATGTGTCTGAACTTCTGAGTGTAGGGGCCTTCTCCAGGTGCTCTTCGTCTGAAGTGTCCAGAGGGTCTTCCTTCAAGCAGTTCTTGGAACCATGCTTCATGCTCTATTTCCTCGTGTAGGATGGCCAAGGAAAGGTTATATGTTCTGTGGTCTTTGCCAAAGGTCATGTTGCAGATTTCAGTATATACTCGGACAGCACATCGTTCTGCTTCCAGCAAAACTTTGAGGACGGCTTTCAAATCGCTTGGATTCTTAGGCAAGTAGGCAGCTGAGCAAGCAGAGTCGTCATGCAGCTCCTTCAAGTCTCTGTATAGTTCACCTCCCAGCTCGTAGATACGCGGTGCAATGGTTTCAAAATGAAGTCTGTCTTCGAGTCTTGCGTCTTCAGCTATCTCCTTCACGGTTTCTCCTTCCAGCCCAGTGCAATGCATCCTTAGAAGGGTATAGTAGTAATAAGTCGTAAATTCAGCAGCTGCAGCCTTCTTCAGCTTGTCTATTAATTGATTGACGTTGATGCCTGCCTTTTCAACCATCTCTCTGCCAACGTTCTTCGAATACTTATATTTCTTTCTAGACGTACCTATCACCTCCTTTCCGCTTCTTTACTACAAAATCACACAATATTTTAGGAGCAAGGCTTATTTAAAAATGATTATTTCCTAATAATGACATGAAGGGATTTCACAAATCTGACGCCTCGATTATCAAGGCTCTTCGCAAGAAAGGATACAAGGCAACTCCCCAAAGAATAGCAATCTGTCGATTCGCACTTAGCAGCAGAGACCATCCAAGTGCAAAGACCATCTTCAATAAGATCAGAGAGACCTACCCAACAGTCAGCCTTGCTACAGTCTACAAAACCCTCCAGATCCTTATGGAACTTGGTTTAGTCCAAGAATTGAATTTTCCACAGGGTCAGGCAAGATTTGATTCTCGTATGAAACCTCACATAAACTTGGTTTGCCTGCGATGTGGCAACATTAAGGATCTAGATGATCTGACAGCGCAAGAAATAGTTGGAAGGGTTGCTTCTGCTGCAAAATTTGCGGTTACAGGACAGCGTCTAGATTTGTATGGCGTCTGTGAGAAGTGCAAAACAAAATCACCATTCACTCACCTTGTTAAAAGGCGACGTCAAGCCTTCTAATTATTCATTATTTACCGTAAACACTAAAAACATATTCTGTCCGTAGCAGATGATGCACGTGTGATTTCTAAACCTAAGAACAGAGAACTTAAACCTCAACGAAGCCACCGTTCAATGTAGCCTGGGATAAGTTCAAATATCGGTTTAAAAGATCGGAGTTAAGACTCGATTCTCTTTCTTTAATCAAAAATATCTGAAATTGAGGTTTAAACGAGATTTTTCTCGGTCTAATGCTTTAAACTGTTACTCCAGCTTCCCTAGGTGCTTCTCTCAGAGTTTCTTTGCTTGGGCAGACTCTGATTATACGAATGTCTTTATCGATAACTATTGTGGGCTTGTTTGTGCTTAGGAAGGCTGTGGCTTGGAAGCTTGAAGATTCAATGGTAGACCCATAGAGAAAATTCGAGAGATCAGACAAAATAGAGAGAAGAGTTAAAAAGCTAATCAGCGAGATAAGGTTGCGTCCAATAAGTTTAAATACCACTGTAACATTCCAGTATTTTTAGCGATGTAATCAAAAGAATTGGGAATATTTCATGTGTAAGGAAGAAGAGAAATGTGAGTTTGAGGACGATCTGAAAGGTTGTGCGTTGAAGCATATAGGCGAAGCGCGGAAGCTTATTTCTAAAGGCAGATTCGAGGATGCTGATGCTGAGCTAAGTTATGCTGAAAAACATTTGAAAGAAAAATAGGCTTATTCAACTACCACATTGGGCTGCAAGAGTATGAATTCATAGGGCTTAAGTCTAAATAGGTGATTGGTTGATGTGTAGCGATGATTGCAGCAGTTGTAATATGAAAGAGTTTGGCAGGTTTAAGAAGTTTTTCAGGGCTCTCCATTGCCCAACTAGGTGGGTAATCATTCGTTTGATTGGTGAAGGAACAAAAAGCACAAATGAAATTTTCGAAGGGTTAGAGAAAGCAGGAGAAGGCCTTTCCAGGTCAGGGCTTTATTATCATCTTTCTGAGCTGGAAGAGGCGGGCATTATCGAATTAGCTGAGTATCGTGAGGTTGGAGGCGGTGCTCCTGAAAAGGTTTGGAGATTAAAAACAAGAGAAATCAAAATTGATTTCTTAACGGACTTGTAAGAGGTGCCAAGCTACGAATAGTGAAAACGCAGTGGAAGTTACAAATCTGACCAAACATTATGGCGAGTTAGTGGCTGTTGACCACATCAGCTTTCAAGTTAAGAAGGGAGAACTTTTTGGTTTCTTAGGGCCCAATGCCGCAGGTAAGACTACCACGATACGAATGCTTACTGGTGTAATTAAACCCGATGGTGGTATAGCTTCCGTTTTTGACTATGACGTTCTAAGGGAAGGACTTAAGACTAGGCAGTTGATGGGGATCGTTCCTGAGATGGCGAATGCCTATGTGGATCTTTCAGCTTGGAACAATCTTATGCTAATAGGAGAATTATACGGAGTTCCCAAAAGTCTGAGGCGAGAAAGAGCCACTAGGCTTCTGAAAGAATTTGGACTATATGAGCGAAAGAACCACCTTGTCAGGGGCTATTCAAGAGGAATGAAACAAAAACTGCTGCTTTGTATGGCATTGATCAATGAGCCTCAAATTCTCTTCCTAGACGAGCCAACCTCTGGCTTGGATGTGGAGAGTCAACGACTAATAAGAGACATGATTCGAGATTTCAATAAAAATGGGGTGACTGTTTTCTTAACGACTCACAATATGGATGAAGCTAACCAGCTTTGCGATAGGATAGCGATCATCAACCACGGTAAAATTGCAGCGATCGATAGTCCAGAAAGGCTTCGATTACGAAGCAGTGGTTTGCAGTCAATTGAAGTTAGCTTTGACAAAGAGGTAGGTATGGAAGAATTGAAGTTTCACGGTGTTAACGAAGCAAAAAAGATGGGAGACAAGCTACGACTCTATGTTGATGAGCCAAGCGTAGTAATAGAGAAGCTGCTTGATTTCGCACGTTCAAAGAAACTAAAAATAATCACGCTCAACACACTTGCACCTACATTGGAAGATGTATTCCTCAAACTTGTGAAAGAAGGTTAGGATGGCAAAATTTCAATGGAAACCAACCACTATTGGGAACAGTTCACGCGGTCTTTCGCAATAGTCAAGAAGAACATACGCATCTATTATTCTAAAGGACCAGTCATCATTTTCGGGCTTCTGGTGCCGTTCTTTCTATTTCTATCATTCTACATCGGGCGAAGCATGCCTGTTGAAGCTCTCATACCTGGACTGCTCGGAATGACTGCTTTTTTCACAGCAACCTCAGTTGGGCCAGCAATAGTTCCATGGGAAGCAAGAGCCAAAACCCTTGAGAGACTCATATCTTCCCCACTTTCCATCTGGACAATCTTCCTAGGCGATGTGCTTTCCTCGTTCCTATTCGGAGCCCTTGTTTCTATATTTCCCATCATTGTTGGCTTGTGCATCGGTGTCCAAATTGCCAATCCTTTAATTCTAGGATTTGGAGTTGTTCTTGCTACGTTTTGCTTCGCATCTTTCAGTATATTATTATCGGCTTATCCTCCTACTGACACTCCAGCCAGCATAATGATGCTGTCCTCAATGGTCAAATTTCCACTGGTTTTCATAAGCGGAATTTTCATCCCAATAGAAGAACTGCCAGCTTGGGGGAAAATCATCTCTTCAATCTCGCCTCTAACATATTTTACAGACTTGGCAAGATATTCCATACAAGGCAACAGCTATTATCCAATTGAGCTAGACCTGACAGCCCTTGTGGCGTTTGCGATAATTTTTCTGGTAACAGCCATAAAGATTCATGAACGTACCATGCAAAAGCGGCTCTGAAAATTCTGAGAATTTAAACCTCAACTTTCCACGGTATAATAGTAGCTCGGGTAATATTTGAACTCCTATCTTTTCACTGCTTTTCTGAAGCCAATAGTTTCTGAATAATAACACTATTTTATAAAAAACGTCTTCAAATAGGATTTTCTGCTAAACAGTCTAAAATCCACCTTTTTTATTGTGAAAATTGTTTAAATTTGTCTTCTTTTCCTTTTTCTGCTTGGGGCCAGAGCTGTTTGGTAAGCGTGTCTGTTGACGACGTTCGCGACGTGATAAACATTGGTTCAGCAGAAATTCCAGATGCGAAGGTTTTGAAGATGATTAAACGTGCTGAAGTAACGCTGGAGCTTGAGCTTGCCAAAGAAATCGACTATAACAACTGCGCGGATGCAGAAAAAGAGTTCATAACAGTTTTGGCTACTGTTTATGCTATTTGCTACTTGACTGGCGGCTCCGCGGTTGGCTTAAACTTCAGTGTTGGAGACCAGAATGTTTCTATCTTAGGTAAGGCTCCGCCTTTGGATGTTTTGCAGGCTGAATTGGAGCGGATTTTGAGCGGTTTAAAACAGCCTCATGTTAGGAGCGTGTAAGCATGGCTGAGGTTCCACAGGCTTATTACCAATTTATAATGGATTATGCTCCGTATGTTTACGTTATTTCAGGTTCAGGTCCAGACACTGAATTGGGTAGAGCTGCTTTTGCAGCTGCCTTCGCCATAGACTTCTTTTACGAAGCCTACTTTGATGCACAGTTCGAAGATCGAAGGACAGAAATCAGCAGCAAAATCGTGAGTCTTGCCGATTGGGTTCTAACTCAACAATGCACAGACGAAGCTAAACTTGCCTATGGCGGTTTCAAAAGCAGCGAAAACAGCACGGATTATTACAGTGTTGACGCTTGCCGCGTTATTCCTTCGCTTTTGAAAGCCTACGAGTTAACGAGTAATGTTGACTACTTGAACGCTGCCAAACTCGCAGGCGCCACGTTCCTATACAACATGCAACACAAGCCAAGCGAATTGGGCGTTCATGACAAGTATTATGGCGGTTTCGCAAGAGCAGTGACAATCGCAGACACGTGGCTCCGAGAAATGGATGTTGAATGCCTCTACAATCTCATCTGCTTGAGAGTGCTCTGCGAAAACGACTCAGAAAACAAGGCTAAATACGAAAACATGATGAGTGACGCAGTAACATTCATGCGAGAAGGTTTTGAAAACCTTTGGCTCTATTTTGACCCTAAGCCTTCTGGAGACAGCAAATGGCACAGAATCGGCGCCAATGAAACCAAAATTTACGATGATTCCTTCGCTTATGCCCTGTTCGGCTTATACGATTATGAAGGTTGGAGCCCGACTGTTCAGAAAATCTACAATTCCCTCAACACAATTAAAGCCTCAGCGCAGTATCCAGCTTACAACCCGGCTATCTGCTGGGCAGGCTACATAGACGTTGTTTCGCGTTCTCCAGCATGCGATTACTATGATGCTGTTACAAGCGGAATTTTATGGAAAATCCGCAAAGAACATGACAAGCCAAGCCTTGCTTTCAGCATGAAAATTATTGATATGCATCAAAGTGAGTTCATGTTCTGGGGCGTCAAACATTTAGATTATAGTCCTGTGGAAAACAAGCAGGCCATGGCGACTGTCTGCTGGCTCTCAACGCTATACTTAAATTATGAGAATCCCGTGACGCGGTTTACGCAAGTTCTGCATTCTAAAGGCGAGAACATAACTCTCTATTCTATTCGTGAGGCTGCAGATAAAGTCAGCTATGGAGAAGCCATAGATTTCAAAGCCATTGTTTCTCCAACACGCACCGATGAAATTCTAATTGAACCAGGATACGTAATAAACGATTACATTATAATTTACGCGTTCACGCCTTTAAGGGTTCATGACAAAATAAGGCGGAAAGGCGAAGACTACGAGGTTCAAAGCGTTCAAACCTTCAATTTTGCAGGCGAAACCGCCTATTTCAAATCCGTTTGCAGGGGGCTCATCGGATAATGAGTCAAGTTGAAAACCCTGCTGTCACGCTTGTTCGCTTGCTTAGAAGGTATTTGTGTGTTGTGAAAGAAGATGGCTCACTTGCGAACGTTTATGTTAGCCAAGAATGGTATGACCGTGAACTGCTGAAAAACCATGATGGACAGATAACCGTTGGTCTTGAACGTAATGAAGAACACAAACTAAGTCTCGATGGAAACTTGAGGTGTCGCTTAGCTTTTGCTCGCATTAATGTTTGGGTTACAGACAAGCCAGAAAAGGGTGTTGTTGGCAGAAGTATACGAGAAAAAATCTGCGTTGAAGTTAATCGAGTTATCCGTGAGAAACGGAATACGCCGAACACGATTGACTACGACTACATTGGTGTTGGAAGTTCCAGCGAAACTCACAAGGCCTATCAAGGCGCTTCAAACACTGAACTCGCACCCTCTGATTCTGGATGGACAGAGCTCTCTGACAGCGAATACCAGAAAATATGGTACAGCGATGACAACCACTTCTCAAAATCGGTTCTTGAAAATGGAAAGTATGCATTCATGCTTTTCCGCTTCCAAATCGATGCTGAAAGGGAAGTTGTGAAGGAAATTGTCCTAAAGTCTGAAGGCTATGGAACGGCTCCTGCGGGAAACGGTGCCGCAATTAAGGTTTGGAATCATTCTGCTGAAGCTTGGCAAAATGCAGTTTCAGGAATTGGCGGTAATGATGAAACGTTGACGATTACATTGTCTTCGAACTTGCCAAATTACATAGACGCAGATGGCAACGTGTATTTGCTTGCCCGAACAAGTAATCCGAGTGATGGCGTGACGCCTGCGGTTTTATATTGTGATTACGTTCAAACTGTGTTCACAGTTAACGGCGTAACATATGCGGATATTGCCGGTTTTCGGGATGTCGACGAGGTGCGAGTTAAGCCGTTTTTGTGGCGCACCGAATTCGTGGTTAAAACATGGTTGTTTGAAACAGTTTACGCTACTTGAAAAGGAGGAATGAAAAGAAAATGTCTATGCCGTATGGTGCGCATGAAGCAAAAATCTACTACGTGCAAGAAAACAACTATGGAGAAACACCAGCTAATCCTTCAATGACTGGTATAATAGCAGAAAGCGTTGAGCCCGCTTTAACCCCCAGCTTGATTAAGGTTCGAGGGATTGGAAGCCGAGACTTGCAAGCAGTTCGAAAAGGTTTGAGAAATGTAGGCATTAAACTTTCTTATCCGTTGCCAAGCGATGCACCAATAAGTTTTCTGCAAAACATACAAACTTTGAACTCTTTAAGCATTGAAGTTTTCTATGAGAAAGCCTCTGGAATCATCGATTTACTCCATAAAGGCTGCAGAATCGACAAGGCAACAGTGGAATGCGGCATCGAAGACGTTGTTAAGGCAACCGTTGAGCTAATCGGTCAAAACGTGGTTGTTGGAACAGCGAAAATTGCTGGCGCAACGTATGCAAACTACGCAGGTGCAGTTCCTTACTACGAAAGTTTTGTTCAACGCGGAGCTGGAGACGGCTCAGGGCTAGCGACCGTTGAAAGAGCGACAGACTGGAGATTCACAATCGAAAACAATCTTAAGCAAGTTCCCATAATCCGCTCAACCAGTGGCGACGTACTCAAATACCTGCCTGCTCGACATCGCAACCTTTCCGGCGAATTAATCTTTGAATTTGAAAGCAAACAAGAATACGATGACGTAATCAACGACAGCGAATTCAGCCTAAAATTCGGTTTAGGCGGAGCAAACAGTGCCTTGCTCAAATACTGCAAGTGGGAAAATGTTAGCACACCCACACGCATCGAGGACCTAGTGAGCCTAAAGGCGGCTTTTGTTGCGAGAGATATCGCAATAAGCTAAAAGGAGGCTTAAACATGCGAAAAGAAATTTTAGAGCTTGATGAAAGATTTGGAGAAGAATTCAGAGGACGCTACGTTTTCCAAGAGATTACATGGGCTAAACGTAGCCGAATCATACAGAAAAACACTCGGTACAATGAAATTTCAGGGCAAGTCGTGAGCAGCGATTACATAGCCATACAAGCGGAAACCATTTGGGCAAGTCTAAAAGAACAGCCACAGCACAAACCCATAAGTCTAGAGAAACTGCTCAGCGAAGATGACGGCGTACCAATAGGCCTAGGCGAGCTTTTCAGCCAAATCGTAACCAAGCTTTGCAGTTTAACAGTTGAAGAGCATCGTTTTTTATCCGAGCTATCCGAAGAAAAAAGCCGAACGCCGTCCTCACAGAATTCCGCCTCTGCAAAGAGTTTGGGTGGACACCAACCCAAATCGCCAAGCAACCAGCGAAAACCATACAGCAATTCATCGTCATCCTCAACGAGTTAGATCATCAAGCGGAGGAAGAATGCCAGAAAGCAGAGAGGGAAGCGAAATGGCGGTTGAAATAAGCTGTGACATTGAAGGCGTTGAAGAGTTTAAGGCTGCAATTGAGCGTTTCGATTCTGGCATGCAGAGGCATGTGCATAAGCGATTGGCAAGTTGGGCTGCAGATGTTGAAGCCTTAGCTCGGCAGCTTGTGCCTGTGCGGACTGGGCATCTGCGAAGTACAATTTATGCTAAGATTCAAGAGTGGGTTGCCGAAGTCGGTGCTGAAGCAGCTTACGCCTTATTTGTGGAGTTCGGAACCCGACACATGAGAGCGCGTCCTTTCCTCTTTCCAGCCGTTCAGGAGCATCTACCAAGGCTTGAACAAATAATTTGCGAGGCTATTGATGCCGCAAAAATGGAGGCTGAGTTGCCATAAGCTTCAGAGAAGTTGCCGTAACTATTCGGGCTGTGAATCGTGCAAGCCACGAGTTTGCAAGAATTCAAACTGACGCTGAAGCCTTAAGTGTGCGGATCAAAAGCTTAGGCGCTGCAATTGCTGGCTTAGGTGCAACAGGAGCGGCAATCGGTCACATATCCCATCAGTTTGGATTGCTTAATGATGAGCAGGCGCGTGTTTTCAATTCAGCTATGATTGTTGTTTCGGTTATGGGCATGTTTATGCGGACAAGCTGGGGAGTAGCCGTAGCCCAGAAGGTTTATGCTGCTGCCTGTTGGATTGCGACTGCTGCTCAAAACGCTTTAAACATTAGCTATGCAACTTTTCTGGCTTTAACTGGAGTAGGTATTGCAGTCATTGTTGCTGCTGCCGCTGCAATGTGGAGTTTCGCAAACAGCATGAACTCGGCAACGGCAAGCGTTCAAAGCTTCAATAAAGCTGCAGCGGAAATACCATCACACAGCCGAAGTATAACCCGAGCTGGAGAGGAAGAGCTTTACAGGCGAGGGGTTGAGTAAGTGAGCGTTGACATTCCAAAAGTAACTATTGCTTTTGGCTCTGTGGCTCCGCCCCAAGGCGACGTTATAGATTTACGTGTGCATTTAGGCTGCACAAAAGAGGTTAGCAGCTTCGAATGTTTACTGCAGAATTGGGACAAGAAGTATAGTCCAAGCGGGGCTTATCCGATCACCGTTGGCACGGATGGACACATAGATATTGGAAGAGGCTCAAATATTCCACAAGTAATAACATGCCGTGTTGAAAGCGTCAAATATGAATCCACACCAGCCGAAAACTATATCCGTGTTAGTGGACGTTGCTGGGGCGAACGCCTCTTCCGCAAGGTTGTAACCAAAACCTACGAAAACAAAAAGGGCGAAGAAATCGTCAAAGACTTAATTGACTATTTTGTAGGCCTCAGCCATGTTCGCAATTCGACAGAACTTATAGAAAACACCGACACCACTTATGCCAAGCTGGAATATGAAAATACGCCTGTCATTGACATTCTAAGATTCATTGCTGAAAGCGCTGACAAGTCTGGCGTGATAGGTTTTGATTTTCGCGTCGCTCCTGACGGCAAATTTGAGTTTTTCCCAAGTAACAGCAAGACTTCACCCATCAGCCTCAACGAGAAGATTGAGACTAGTGAATACCGCAAAGACATTCATTGCATAAGAAATGAAATCACAGTCTACGGAGCCGCTGACAAAAGCGTCCCTTCGGACAAGGATGCATGGACTGAAAGCTTGACACCTACAGACGGTTCTTGGAGTGCTGTTTCAGGTGAAACAAGTCTCGACACGACAACGAAGATAAAGGGGGACGGAAGCATCAAAACCTACGCTTTAAATCTTTATTACGCCGCTTGTCAGCTTACGTTAAACAGCGGTAAAGAGGTTAACGCTAATCTTTATCCTGTTTTGGTTTTCTGGCTTAGGCGCGAAAGCAGTTTCAACGGAAATGTCCAAGTCAAGCTCTATGATACTGCAGATAAAAGCGCATCTCATCTACTCACTGTTGGCGTTGATGAATGGTTCCAGACGCAGTTGAAGGTTGGAGCCTTAAACGCGGATGCGTGGAATGTTGAAAGCGGCTTTGATTGGGCAAACATAAAGAAAATACGCTTTGACTGTTATTTCACTGATGTTGGCACAGGCAGCTTCTGGGTTGACGGCTTATTCTTTGGAGGACGTAGATACAACTCGACACAACAAGATTCAGAAAGCCAAAGTGCCTATGGACTAAGAGAACTTGTCGAAGTTGATGAGGAGCTTTACAGCGATAATGAATGCATGTTAAGAGCAAAGGCAGTTCTAAACTATCTGAAGGACCCAGCCGAGTTTCTCACAATTGGAAGCACCGTCGTTGATTATGGCGATGCGCCGATTTTGCCTGGCGATAAAATTCATGTTACATTGCCCAATGAGAATGTTGACGCTGACTTTCGTATTTTAACTGTTGAATACCGTGTTGATGCTCGAACGCAGACGCTTGAAATAACTCTTGAACTTGGCAGAGAAACACCATTACTGGCTGATTACCTCTATGCTTTACGAAGCAAAACAGACCACTTGAGCAGACATAAGATTGCTAGGGTGATTTAGATGGGTGACTCTCGGGTTGTTCCTTATGGACGGTATGAGGAGGCCTTCAAGGCTATTCATAGTGCTTTATCGCAGATTGCTGCCCCGCCCAGCGGAAAGAGAATAACAAAACTTGCTTTCGCATGGAACCCAGACAAAACTTTAGCTACGTTAAAGGCTTATGACGGTGAAATGCTTCTGTTTACGTTAACGTTCTCTTGGAATGCTGACGGCACTTTGAAGGAGGTTGGTCGCAGCGATGACTGACAAAGCCTTGGTTATTCGTGATGATAAAGGTAAATTTAAAGACGTAGGTGATGTTTTAGCCATAGCTCGTGCTGAAGGCAAAAAACTTTTCAAGACTAAAGAGAATGTTTCCGTAGTTAGGATGTTTTTTGATGTTGAAGTTGGCTGGATAGCGGTTGTGCGCTGTCCCGCTGAAATGGGTTGTTCAAATTCGCTGGTTGTAAGCGGAGGAGAAAAAATTGGGAAATGAACTTGAGGAAAAATGTTCGAAACCGGAAACCAACAGTTTTGGTTGGCATGCAGAGGCGCATAGAGATCTGGCGTAACAGCAGACTGTTTGACGTGGACGACAAGTTCATCGACTTTGACGATTTGGTCGTTGACGCTGGCTTAAACGCTTTGTGCGGACAAGCTTTTGACGGTAGCGGAAGCAGACCTGCGGTTTTCAATTATGTAGCAATTGGAGAAGATGGCACAACGCCAGCGGCAGGCAACACGGCATTGGGTTCAGAATCAATGCGGGTTCAAGGCACATACGCGAAGGATGCAAATGTAGGTGAATGCAGCTTGGACGCTACGTTTAACATAACGTCAACATTAGCATTGCAGGAATGTGGCTTGTTCAACGCTTCGAGTGGCGGAACAATGTATTGCCGCGATACATACGCGACTAAAAATGTGGTTTCAGGCGACACTGTGAAAGTCTATTACACCCCTAAATTCCAGGTGCCATAAGCGACTATTGGAAGAATAAACAATGAGCGCCGTCACACCTGTGGGGAAAGCCTATAAATTCAAAACACTCGACAACGAAGATGTTTATATCGGAGATGTTGCAGATTCAGAGTTTCATCCAAAAATACATTTACCCCGCTGGAAAGATGAGTGTTTCTTAAAATTGCTTTTTGATGATAGCAAAATTGCACAGAAAAACGTTACACTAGAAGACGGTAAAGTTAAATGGTCAACTCCCTCCCTTGATTTGCATTTCTATCCGCTAATATCCAATGAACAAGCAGAATTGGGTGGTTTGGAGTTTGAGTTTATATTAAAGCAAAAACCATCAACAAACGCTTTTAGTCTCTTCATTCAAACGCAAGGCTTAAGATGCTATTACCAGCCTCCGTTAAATGAGGAGCTTAATGTTAGCGAATTCGATTCTGTCAGTGCAACGCAAGCTATTAAGAACGGTGAAGTGATTTTTGAGAGACCTGAAAATGTTGTCGGAAGTTACGCAGTTTACCACAATACAAAAGTGAATAACGAATACAAAACGGGCAAGGCTTTCCACATTTTCCGTCCTAAGCTTAGAGATGTAAAGGGCAACACTGCTTGGGCGGATTTGAACATTGATGAAGCAAAAGGAGTTTTGACAATAATGCTTCCGCAGGACTTTTTGAATAATGCAATGTATCCTGTAACGATGGATCCAACATTCGGCTACACTAGTATCGGAGCATCTTCTGAATCACAGCCAGGAGGGTATTGTGGGGCTTGTAAATTTCAAGCATCTGAGGCTGGTTCAGTTACCAAAGTAACCGCTCATGTCCAACAACGGAGTGGAGCAGCCGACAGCAAAAATGGTGTTTGGAGTGACAGTAGTGGTGCGGCAGATGCCTTATTGGCGGAGAGTAACGAGGTGGCTTTGCCAGCGTCTTATGAGTGGACAGATTACACTATTTCTCTTGATGTGAGTGCTTCGACATATTATTGGCTGGGGCTTTTTGCGAGTGGAGAGGGTCTTAGAATTCATTATGATACTGGAGAAACGAATCAAAGAACGGCTACGTGGGGCAACGTTTATCCAACATTACCCAACCCGTTTAAGAACGCCAATAATTATGGACCTAATTATTACGGCTTTAAATGGAGTATTTACGCGACTTATACGACTGGTGGTGTGACTTATGAGATTAATGTTGACGCCGTTGCTCAATCTTTATCCACTTCAGCAGAAGAATGCCTATTTATCATTGAAAAAGAAGCCATTGCAAAGTCTGATTCTCTTAAAGCGTCAGAAACAGCATTTAACGTTAGCAAGGACGTAATAGTGAAAGCGTTGTCGGATTATGATTTTGAGGGCTTGTTTAACGTTTT
>Ga0172363_10002712_pt1 | contig 14309 bp, 10 predicted proteins | sample LakKivs2_kivu2a2_FD_114541 | JGI IMG/M metagenome (GOLD analysis project Ga0172363, IMG submission 114541) | Sediment microbial communities from Lake Kivu, Rwanda - Sediment s2_kivu2a2 | ecosystem: Environmental > Aquatic > Freshwater > Lake > Sediment | place: Rwanda: Western Province, Lake... | reverse complement strand
TCCCTCGTCATAGTTCATCGCCGCGACCAGCAGGCCTTGTGCCACTGCATTCAGCGGGTCTGAGGCCATACGGATCTCAGATACTTGGAACGGAAACTTATCCTTGACTTGCTCGAATGCGGTTGAGAAGAACTCACGGAAGCCACCAGCCAGAGCCGTCCCACCAGACAGAATGATCGGAACCGCCGTTGGGAGCTCAAACCCGGCCTTCCGGCGGGCAAACTCTTTCTTGATACTGTCGAGGGCGTACAGGACCAAAGACTTGTAGTAGACCTGAATGGCTTCCCGTTCACGAACCGTTTTGGGGTCACCCTTCGATGGGTCCATCAAATCGATGCCTTTCTCCTTGATAGACATGATCCGGCCGGCAGTACTCCCCGTGACTCGGGCCGCAGATTCATCAATGTAGTCTCCACCCCGACTGATCGAAAAAGTCAGCCCGATCATGGTCTGGTACATGAGACAAATGTTGATCATCCCCGCACCCCAGGAAATTGATAGGGCAGAGAATCCTTCCTTGGCCGCGTTGGAATAGGCAATGGCTGCGGCCTCATTCAATGGGAGAGCCTTGTACCCCAAATTGGATATCAATTTGGAGAACATGGCCTGATGGAAAATCACATCCATCTGTTTATCAATAGCTGCGGCTGGAACAGAGAAGAAACAGGTCTCGTCAGGATTCTTGGCCTTTCCGAGAAGACCCTCGATGAGTTTTGCCAAGACTTTCTCGGCTTCCGTCTCACCGGCAGCAATGACCCCCTGTGACAAAGGCCGGCGCATCTCCCGACGAAACATATTGGCCATGACTAAGGCAGGGTCCCCAATGATGTAGAGAGTATCACCATCTTCGAGCGAGTTGATGTTACTCATCTTGAGCATGCTCTTGACCTGAGGTTCATTCTCAAGGTCAAAAAAAGCATCCCGTACTGATTTGACTTGGACCTGCCTGTTATCATCTTGAAAAGCACAGGCCAGCCAACATGTTCCGATGTCCATTCCTTTTGACATAATGTCCTCCTATGGATTTGGATTTTTGAACTTGCGGAGTGCATCAAGTGCTGAGGACAGGTCCGCTGTCTTCACCTCTCGAGACTCCAAATTGATATTCGCCTTCATACCTTCTGTCGAGATGCGGGGCGCAAATGATGGGTCTACAAAGGAAGAGAGGTCTGTTGAAGTCTGTACTACTGGACCCCGATTGAGCCCGGAGATCTCCTGTCGAATCATGTCCGCCAGAACAGGGAGCACATCTCTCAAGGAGTCTTTGGTCGTCTCTTCTCGGATGATTCTTCTGAGTTCTTGAGCATTGACCCCGGTCTGTGCCGGCATCGCAACCTGACCGTCGGGAATAGAACCACGGGCGGATACTTCCCGGGAGAGAATAGCAATTCGACCGTCTTGCACGGCCTTCTGCAGGTCTCTCGACGATTCGAACTCTTGGTCAGTGTACTCTTTGACCTGACGGTAGTAGATGACATCGCTGAGGTCCGAAAGACGGACACGCTCAGATCGATTGCCAATCACTCTGACCATAGGTTCTCCGTTGGGATAACCCCAACTTAAGTCGGATGTATTAATTGATAATTCGACTGAAGACCTGACCAAGGATCTCGTTATGTGACAAGGAGTTAAAAAGGGAGACCCGGCAGGGCCTCCCTTTCTCCTTCAGGGAAACACCGTCGCTGGCGCGACGGTCACGCTCGAGGCATGAGCTACGCTGTATAGCGCTGCAGACTGTCGTAGTCGATCGGAGCAGAAGCGGCCTTGTCTTCGTCATCGGCCTTGACGTTGATGTAGTACTTCTGGCTCTCTTCGGTGGGCTGATAAGCCATCTTGCCGCCACATGCCGGGCAGCTCAGGACATCTTCCACACCGACCTGGGCCACAACCACTTCCTGACCCGTGCTCTGAGCAGCCTCAACGCGCTTGGCATTGATGGTCGCGAGCGTCGCGGTGTGGTTGCAACCTTCACAAACGAACTGTGTCACTGCAGCTGCTTCCTTCTCGATCTCATCAGCGATCTTGAGAAGTTCCTCGGATGCCTGCTTCATTTCCATTGGATTCCTCCCGGAAATTGTGGTTGTCGTAATCAGATTTGACCGCTTCCACTCTTGTGGCATTATTGATAGATCATTAACCCTAAAACTGAGAGCAAGGAACAATCTAAGTCCCTGACTTATTCACAGTTAGGGCATATTGGATTACCCTCCTTCAGAGCATCATTAACAATGGCCCTGTATTCGTCCCAACTCAACTTCTGCTCCCGGGGCGGGGTTGGCTCTTGTTTCTTCACAGGCTGCTTGTCTTGCATGACCGTACTCCGTTGATGAAAAATTCCACATAGGCCTTACACGCCAATGTTCGACGGACCTTATCCGCTTGGGCCGGAACTTCAGTACAGATGGAGATAGGAACCCCGGATTCATAGAGGAGATTCTCGAAAGATCCATCAGAATAGTCAGCTATGATCCCGTTCTTGATTTCCATGGTTTCACTGCGGGAAGTGATTACCCAATCTCCGATCGGAAACATCGAAGGGTCCAACATCTGCTGGGCAAGGATCACGGATTTCTGCCCATAGGCATAGGCGTAGGTCCCCTTGTTTTCTTCATCTTCATGCACGGTCAGGAACCCATCACGGGCACAATCCTTGAGCAGGTCCAGATTCGCAACCAGAACTTTGCCCTCTCGAGAAGGCTCTTCCCCACGACAGAAACCCCCATTGGTGGTCTCGTTCCATCGATTGTACCGAATCCCTATGTCCAATCCGGTGGGATTTGCCGCGGGAAGAAAACTTACACCTGCCAAATTGGCGCCGGACTTGAGAACCTCGAGTATCCCCCAGCACCCGGCCGGCTCGTTGCCATGAAACCCTGCAGCCACAAGCATTCGGGGAGCGTCCGAAGAAGGTGGAATCAATAAGACGATTGGCCAATTCTCGATCATACCTAAGGTCATGGCGCCGTAACCGTGTCGGCCAGCGGCGTACAGACATTCATACAAATACATGTCCAAAGGACCGAGCCATTGTCCGGCCGTGGTCTTATGTCTGAATGCGACTTTCTTGAGATCCATGAGAGGTCATTCCATCGGAACAATCTTGTCCGGATGCATAGGCTTCTTACCGGAAGGAACCAGCATCCATTGAATCACTTTTTCATCAGGACTCTTTCCCACATCATGCCAGCGCTTCATCAGGTCTCCGAATGTCAGATACGCCATGCGGATAGAAGAGGGGTCGGCAAAAACGATGAATTCATCCCCATAACCGATTGCGACCACATAGTGACCATTCGAATAGCCGGCTTCCCACCCGGGCTCCGGTTTGTCGGGCCACGCCTGCAAAGTCAGGATCACGGGCATATCCTGATCAATGAACTTTTTGATCTCTTCGATCGTGCCCATTTGTTTCTCGAAGACCTCGAAACCCCGGTCTTTGAACGCGGCTCTCATATACTCGATCTCGGTCCCCTGCGAATCAGTCTTCTGTTCCTTGATCAGGTCGCCCTCTTGAGCATCCAGACCATAGTACAAAAGAACAGACTCCACGGCAGCATTGCCACAGGTGTAGTCCTTTCCCTGACGTACTAAGGGGACATCCAAACACTTTTGAGGAACCAACGCGGCTATCTTCCGTAGAAAAGAACTGAGAGAAAACACTGTATCCCCTTAAATATCAATAGGTTATATTCTCAAAAGTAACCGTTCTGCCTTTGATAATTCTTGGCTCTGGGATCTCCGGCTTGACCGGAATAACAGGAGACGCCTGTGTAGGTGCTGTCTGCTGCCGATAGGCATCCCATGCCGGTGGGACTGACGTCTCCCCACCCGTTATCGGAACTTTGTACCGGATGTCCAACTCATCAATGTGACTGATGGTGAAATGCTGCTGATATGAGGCTCCTCGAGAACCCTGATAGTTCACGGGACCCACAATGTAGCGCTCATTGTTGGGTCGAACAAGAATGTCGCGCTCATTCAGCATTGGATAATCGGTAGTCCACGTGTTCCAGTCGTACCGAATATGAAGTCCCATATCTCCGAGCTCAACCATGCGCTCTGTCTCGGGCGGGGCAATGAGGATGTCATAGGGCCCCTCATATCCCCCAACAACCCCGGTGCCATAGCAGTTGTGAACCACAACGCCATTAACGACGTAGGTGTGATTACCCTCTACTTCCAGATTGTAGACAGTTCCGTTAAAAGGAACCTTTGAGACCTTTTTCACCATTGTCAGCAGGTCACCCTTGAATTTCCATCTGCCTTTACGATTGGAATGAGACAGACTTTTCAGACCCCAATTGACAAAGTGCGCGAGTCTCCTTCTATTTCCATTGGGAGTGAGTGCTCTGGCTTGCATCGAACGTGTCAGTGGCTGCTCCCCAACTCTGTGCAAAAGCTCAACCATCTGCAGAGCCAGATATTCGGAGGTTTGCCCTATCTCGTTCTCCCCCACTGTTCCATCACCAGCATAAACCCCTTCAAGAATTGCCCATATTTTATTACTAGGCAGATTCATGAATTCATTCGGTATTCTTTTGTGGTAACATTTATCCCCGAGCCAAGTAGGAAACCATTCAGCAAACACGGAACTTGAAGCATGAACAGTAATCCCGTTCCCACGACGTCTGTACGTAGAGACCTTGATACCAATTTTTTCAAAGAAGTTCCTTACTCTGCCCTCATATAGGGTCTCCTTACGATGGAGCGAGAAACAAACAGACCTACTACCGGAGCTCCCCTCAGCTATATATAGTCCGACAATCCAAAGGAATTCCTCGTCTACCTTTATTTCAGTAGGGCCGTTTCTCGGAGGTCCGAATCGACTCTTTTTTAAGAACTTCTCCGGTATTTTAATCATGTCTATATCATGTATTTCCTTGTTCCACGCTGGTACTAACCAATCACCTTTTCGGATAGTATCCGATGTATCCCATTTCAACTCATGAAAAGGCGTGAAAGTCGAAAACTTGTAATTTTCGACGGCTTTGACGGCCTCTTCCCTTGTTGGATAGGTCCCTAATGATATCCGTCCAACCCCTCGTTCCCCACCACGCTGTGCCCTCGCCCACCAATTTCCACTTTCCAATTGACGAACACCTGGCCGCTGCAGTCTTATACCATCCCCATCACAAATGACCTTGTCACATTTGGGCCCACAACCGGTCTTCTTATGTCTACCACGCATTACCAGCAGTGGATGATCCGGGGTTACCAAAAATGGCTTTGTCGAGATGCTAGGGAGGATAGAAATGAGACCCCCCTCAAAATGCCTCTCCATAGTCTGAGCCACTTTTTGATAGGACCCATCCGAGGACAGTACTTTTTCACCCTGTTTAATGGACTCAATCGGCTTCCAACCTGATTCGGTCCTTATTGGAGTCCCTGCGGGGAAACAGGTATGACAATCGGCATGGCTCTGACCGTACTTGTTCTCGTAATCCTCGCACTTCAGTCCCATCCACTTCCGGATGAATACCTTGACCCGTTCCCCGGTCTGCTCGAGCAACCATCTGTTACGCCTGATGGCCTCACGCCAGATGTAATCGATCGCTTCCATATCAAACGTACTTCTGGCCGAGACTTCAGCCAGAGGAGTTTCTATGAATGACCCGTCCGGATTCTGAACCACGGTGGTGACTTTGTAGTAGATCCGCTGGTTCAGCGCGGAGATGACTGAGTGCCGCAGCCAATAGTAACTGATCCTGACCCGCCCATTAGGCGGAGTCGGAAGCCGCGGCGGTATGAGCTGCTCAACCTGATAGTTCCATGTTGGCCCATCAATGAGCTGGATCATCCCCGTACGACCATTCACAGCATAAGCCGGAACTACAAGGAAGTTCCCATCCCCATCATCAATCTCTACAACCACGTCCTGTGGGCGGTCTGACGTTACCCCGTTGGTTCCTGATTTGATCAGGGGCTTATTCTGAGCATAGACGAAGATCTTACCGTCGGGTTCGCCCGTCCATACCAAAGTCGGGGTGGCATCCTCCTGAACTACATACTGTTCGACAGTCTCGTCTCGATAGAACAAGGCACCCACCGGAGTGGTATTGAGCTTCACATAAGGGGCCTCTGGGGAATCCGTTGCCCGATAGACGTTTGTACCAACGATATTCAATCCATTGTTCTCTGGAAGAAGCCGCGGGTTGTCCCAACGTATGTCACTCTTGCCAATGATGAACGGGCTGGTCACCATCAGATTCTTGGGTGCCAATGGAAGCGTAAGATCACGGGTCTGGGGACGGAGGGGCAGCGTATAGGTTGGCCTATCCGTCCCGCTCAATCTGCCTGAATGATAGACTGGCATGTTACCCTCAAATCTCCGGATTTCCTCGTGTTGAATCGTAGAACACCGCCGGCCGACGGTCTGTCTTGACCATCAAACTCTCCCCCGCACCATCAATCGAATCAGCCGTTGCCAAGAATCGAGACACGAAGAATTTACCTCGCTGCACCGGACTTGTATGTCCCTCTGAGGTTCCATCCATAGAGAACCCAATCGACCATGTTGAGTCGGTGTCAGAGATCAGCTTCCGTTTCATGAGCTGTTGCCAACCAGAACCATCGAATCCATTTACGGTCAGTATGCTGTTCTTCACTGCCAGCTTTACCCGAACAGGATTGGCTAAACCCTCGGCATGATAAATGACTCGGATCACATCCCCCGGAGCCACCTCACCATCCATGCCCAGCCCTCGCCAGACCAAATGATTTCCGTCCAAATCATAGTCCACACCATAAGTCTGCGGAGGACCTCCCACCACGTTCACCGCCGACGTAGTATCCTGAGCCATGTACTCCAGACAGGCATACCCATTTCGGGTATCGTCTGCTGACAGGCACAGGTAATCCGTCCAGAAATCATGATAGTCAGGAGAGCCCGCGTTCAGATTCCCCCAACAGTGATAGTCCTGCCCACCCATGTAAACATGGTTGACCCATGTCCCATCGTCGTAGTAGAACCCGATCGTGGCATCATTCGTAGTTGCCTTGAACCATCCTGGGTCTAATGAGTTTCTGAGCTCCGCGGACGCTTCAAAATTACCAACAAGGCTAAACCGGGAATCCGCCCGGGCCACATCCGACCCATCATAGGTCAGGGTCAGGTATCCCCCACCGATCTGAACAGAAGAGTCCCCAGACCATGTCGTATCCCAATAGACAGGATCACCAGTGTACCGGTTGTAGGTGCTGATATCGGCAGGCGCAAAATAATCCTCGAAGACGGAGCCCCCGACTGCGACAGAAGTCTGGTCCTTCACGGGGATGACTACGAAACCCGTGGTCCCGTCAAACAGGGGGTATTCGCCGGAAAGAACAACCAAAGAACTGCCGGTCGGAGACGCAGCCATAGCTCGTTCAACCGTCCGATATGGGTACTGCAGACTCCCATCCCCATGACTCCGTGTACCGTCCCCCGATACCGTCGTGGTATCACTACCCGAGGGAGACACGTATACCGTCCGGGACACATCGATGTTACTGAAATGCCCCGTCAAGGTCAGCGTATCAAGGGGCTTCACAAAATACGGGTGAACGATTCTGAGTGTGTCTCCCACACTAAGCATTCCGTCCAATGCCAACCCGTTCCAATCAATGTACTGAGGCCCAATCCTGAAGTCGGTTCCGAGATACTGAGGGCCACCACCCATGACATTGACCGCTATCACCGTTCCATCGATGGCCGGGAAGAGTCCATCAAGGAAAGCTCGTTTTTCAGAGATATCAAACGAAGTCATCGTGAGATAGGTGACATGCACGTCTTCGCGCTTCGTCGCAACCGAGAACCGGTTCAGATTGACATTGACCCCACGCAGCGACAGATAGTAGGCATCAAGATGGCCCCCATCCACTTCGATAGCAGCCTGAGCCACTGCCATAGCCCGGTCCAAAGTACGGAACGGGTCCATTTGGCCACCAAGGTTCGCATAGTCGTCCCCATCCCCTACGTAGGACCCCGTGGCATCCGGCATGTATTGATAGGCCCCAATGTCCACAGTAGCCGTCAACGACCTGTTCACACGGGCAGCATCACGCCAAATCGGATCATAGGCCCCTGTACCGGCGCCAATGTTCGGGGAGGTCGCAGGTATCCGGAACCAGCCCGTGTACTGAGGATCCAGACTGATATTGTTGGCAGTCTCATCAGGCGTCCGACCTGTATGCGGATTCACCGTCATATAGAAGTTGTTATTGACGGAAACAACCCGAGAAGAATCTGCGGAGATATTGATGCCATCCAAACCGTATGTCAGGTTCGAGGATGACACTACACCGCTCGAGCTGCTATCGAACCGTACCCCGATATCAGCATTGTTGATTGTCGAGGAAGTCACAGTCAGTCCGGTCGTGTCCCGTACCAAGACACCCACGCTGGCATCATGGATAACTACACTGTCAACCAGAGGACTCCGAGCTCCGGCCATGTCAATGGCTATGCCCTGACCCGTAATGCTTCCACCCCAGATCACCGAGCTCCGGTCATAGTACGCAAGCTGAACCGCGGTAGTCGTGTCAAAGTCACACTCAAAGACCTGCAGGTTCTCCGTGTCCCAACCCCTGACCCCGACAGGTCCTCCCGTGAAGACCAGATTCTCGGCCCGGCCCTGACAGCTTACAAACGACAACCCGTTGGTCTCCCACCCGGAACCGGTCGAATCCAGCACGCCGGCCGAGGTGATGACTGCAGAAGCCCCTGCAGCACCACGAATGGTCAGATTCTTTTTCCAGATTTCTGACGGATTGTATGTGCCATCATAGAGAACCACGATGCCATTGCGCTTTGCCCATGCCGTAGCCACGAACAGGTTCTGAAGCGGGTCAAGTTGCTGACCACTGCTCGTGTCCGACCCATTCACCGGATCAACATAGACGATCGGTTCTGAGGCCTCAATACCTGCAAGGATCCCGTCAAAGACCCGGAAGTTGTCAAAGCCACACGAGATGGCGTTGGAAGACTGATCAACGGGATACTGTACCCGCAAAGTGTCCCCGGCAGCAAGGAGATACTGCAGAGCCAAAGTCCCATCCCACAGGAGCTGCTGCCCAGAAACCCTGAAATCCGTCCCGTAGTACTGAGGGCCACCGGAGATAAGGTTCAATGCCACCGCGGATTCATCTGAAGGAGGACCGGAGAGAGTCACGTAACCATTGGCAATATCAGTCGGGGACAGAGTAATCATGTCCACAGCAGCATCAGAGGTCTGCTTATTCAGGCCCAAACGGACTTTGAATGGAAGTCTCTCCAGACTCGGCAGGACCTCGGACCCGATGGTATAGAGATTCGTGCAGTCACAATATTGCCACATGAACGTGGAATCGGTTTTGGCAATTCGCATGGACACGGAGCTGGACGGGAACGCCACGGTTACCTGACCGGTCACTCCCGCGGCCGAATAGACCCCAAACAGATGGTCCTTTTTCCGAGCTACTCCAACCCAATTCTGGTCATCCGCCCAGAGCAGATACTCAGCACTGAATAGGTTGGGCTCGGGGCTGGAGAGAGCCAGATAGTCACAATCGGCCCGAATATTCCGTCCGGAAATCGAGAACAAAGATTGGATGGCTGGATCGCTGAACTCGTCCTGAGAAGAATCAAACCGGACGAAGTTCTCGAGTCGAACTGGCTCACGGACAACTTCCCACCACTTCCTGTTCAGGATTCCCCCGGTGAACTTTTCTTCAAAGAAAGGCTCTATCCGGTTCGTGTAAGTGACCCCGTCCTGCCCGCCATCAATGCCATCGACAATCTCAGTTCCATCAAACCCAAACTTGTGCTCATACCAAAGAGAGACATACCCGCCACCGCCACCACCTGAATAGGTCCCGTCCTTGGCACCACCACTTGAGGATAATGTTCCGGTACCATCCACAGCCCAGCCTACCGCCCAGATACTACCCCCTGAACCACCCCCGGACCCTGTTCCCGGGACCCCGTCCTCACCATCCATGATGACGGTACCATTCAAGGATACGGTACCACCGCGGGCATCAAACTTGATACCGCCCCCACCATGGGCATCGTAAGATCCACTACCAAGAGATGTGGGGGCTTTGTAACTGCCATAAGGAGGTTTGGGCGCCGGAACAATCTGGGCGCTGTCTCCCCAATACATGATTCGAACGATGTCTCCGACAGCCAGCAACCCATCAAGTGGGGTCCCCAGCCATGTCAGAACAGTACCACTGACTGTGAAGTCCGTCCCATAGTTCTGAGACGTACCCCCATTGACATTCATGGCCACGCTGGACGGCGTGACAGGCATGGCGGAGAGTCGAACAAACCGGTAGTAGACATCATCGGTATCAAGGGTGACCTCGTCCATCCATACGGCGATAGTACCGGGATCGGGGTACATACCTCCGATGCCGGCATGCGTAGCACCATAGCCATCGATGTCATGCCCCAGATTGTCAATCAGAACGCTGTTACAACCAGGACCCGTTCCCGGATTAAACCCCTGAGCAGTACCGTTGACTGAGCCGGAAATATCAATGTCTCCGGAAGTTGACCTGATTACGCGAGAACACCCATTGGCGGTGATGTAGGTATCGGACGGGCATGAGTGATAAGCCGCCATGTAGGCGGAGTCAGGAATCGGAACGATCAAACCTGAAGAGGTAACCGTAACGTTTCCGGTAGCCTCAAGGTCACCGTTGAGAATCAGAGTTCCTGATACAATGACATCGCTCATCGGGTCAGCTCTTCGATTTCTCCAGATACCATAGCCCAGAATTCAGACTCGGGCATCTCATCCAGACCATTTCGTTCAGCAGCCTTCTGTGCATATTGCTCTGCTTTGCTATCCGCGACGCTCTCAAAAATATTCGCGTAGACCTCCCGCCAATTCATGGGGTCATCTGTGAACTCGGGACTGTCGAAATACTCATACATCTGTTTGACAACTTCTTGGTAAATCTGCCGGACGGTTTCGGCGAAGAAATCTTTGTGGTCAACCGCGGTATGTCCCATTTCTTCTTGGGCGAGCATGACTGCGACGGCGTCCGGACTCTTGTGCTTGGTATGCATTTGATGTACGAATTGGGCCTCTTCAAGCATTTCATCAGCGGCCGTGTGCTTTTTCGGATGCTTATCAAGCAGGTACTTCTTGAGCAGTTCAACGAATCGTTGCTTCGCTGAGGAAGTGTCCAATTTCATTGACAGTATTCTGAGAGCAGTCGTGATATGCATAGTTCTGTCCCTAAGCAGAAACACCCCCGACCAGAAGATCTCTGCCATTCGTGTTGAACGTCCCATCCTGAATGACCAAGTCCCCATCAATAACCATGGGGTCCTGACCATAAGCCCAGACATGCTCTGTGGTCTGCTTGTTAATCAGAATCGTAGGCAACAGACCCCCCATGTAAAGAATCTTCTGCCGACCGGTACCATCGAGCGCAATCGTACAGCCAGTACCCGCACTTCCAAAGCCTGCATTGCAGGTCATGTCCCCCCAAGAATGGATCGTGGCGTCCAAATTGGTTGCCAGATATCCTCCATCCAGATTCAGGGAGCGCTCCACGAAACAAGAGCTATCTACCCGCAATGGTCCACTAGCCGCCTGAATCAGAAGATCATTGAAACGGGCACCACCCATGAAAGCCCTTTGTCCCGAGGCCTGGAACACAACTTGACCATTGTTGTGACCGAAGGTACTCGCGAGCATGCTCCCTTGATTGTCATAAAGAGCCCGAATCATATCTCCCGGAGCCAGCATACCATCCAGAGCCAGACCATTCCATGACAAAAAGAATTCGGACACTGTATAGTCAGTTCCGTAGTTCTGGGGGCCCCCACCTATCACGTTCAGAGCCACGAGACTACTGTCCCGTGGCAGATCGGAGAGCAACACGAATTTGTCTGAAATATTCTGAGCGTCCAAAGTGAACTCGTCAAGAACAGTCTGTGGAGGAACCGGAATCGGGGGCTCTTCCTGAAAGTAAAAACTCCCTCCAATAGTCAGGACCCCTGAAGTACTCGTGAAGTCCGTTCCATGAATGTAGACATTGTTCAAGGAGATGCTGGAACTGTTACCCTCAAACCGACCCCCCGTGAAGGTCGAGTCTCCGGACACCGTAATCGTGTCGGTCTGAAAAAGAGTCCTCAAATAATCCGATGCAACCTGCAGTGCCTCCAGGCTGACCGAAGTATTCAACAGGCAGCTCCCCGGACCATTCCCATCAAAGACAGCTGTATCCGTGGAACCCGGAACTGAAGCCCCGCCGGCACCACCAGAGGACAACGACCAATTGGCCGTGCTGTCCCAATTGTCTGTAAGCGGCGAAACCCAGAAACGAATAGGCACGCGGTCCCCTGAAGGATAGGGTAATCGGTATAAGGTGCCAGCATTAGTAGAGAATTACCGGGGTTTGAGCTTGGAAACTAATCATAACCCCGTAGAAATATTGGGGTTAGGTCAATTGTCCTGCTGCTTGTTTTCGAGCAGGATCTGGAACCGACTTTTCGCGGGGGATGTGTCGACCCCCAAAGCCAACTCATCCAACAACTTCTTTTCAAAATCGCGGACAAAATTGGAGTCTACTAACGGAGGATTCTCTGGCACCATCGGGTTAGTTACAGCCGTACTGTCCGACCACGAACCCACCGTAGGATAGGGCATCGGAGTTCTGACCGTGGATGACGCCGAAAATCGACTGCGAAGGCTTCGGGGAGAGAACATATGCCGGATAATTTCAGTAATCCACATCCAAGGGGCTATCCTCAAAGGTCTAGCGATGACTTCATGATGAACTTGATAGTTGGTAATGAGCACATGCCCGGGGTCAGCAAGAGCCCTTTCAAGCTCATTTCGAAGGCTCTCCACATCTTCTGGAATCAAATTATCCGCCCAAATGAGATGCACCCGACGCCGGCTGCAAATAAACCAGACCGCCCCCATTACGAGGGCACCTGCGAGGGCTCCAATCAGATATGGCAGGAACATACTAAGATGATACTTCCGGGCACATAAAAAAGGAAGGTCCGGTGGGGAGCCACCGGACCTTAAAGGCAACCTGCCACCTTCAGGAGGAAGTTACAGGAGCCTAACCTCTATCAGGCCAATCTCGTCACCCTCATCCGGAGTGAAGGCCGCACGAGCTATCGCAAACGCGAAGACCTTCTCATTATCCGTAGCCGCGGCCCGGGCGACACCCGGAGTCTCGGACATTGTCAGTCTCTGGCCAATCTTCACCGGGCCAATCACCCGAAGCTGAACATGACCCACCATGGCAATGCGCTTGGCTCCGAACTCTTGCTCAATCTGCTCAGGTGTCAGGTCATCTCCGATGTCCTCCCCTGTCAGACCACCACAGAACACGGCGCGGTCCGTTACCACACCGTATACGGACTCGGGGTCATGCGCGACCTCCACCACCAACTCTTCGTCCGACTGCTGAACCACGGTTCCAACCGGGTAGTCATCAAGGTCGTCCTGAACAAGGCACCACTCCGCGAAGTCGGCCGGCGATACCGTGTAGTAGGCGGACCCGAACACGGCGCCCTGACTGTCAACACGGAACACCCGATTCTCTCCGCGGTATCCCTCAAACACGTTACCGGAGGAAGAGTCCGCAAGCTTACCTCTGACAGCCGTGCTACCAGCCACGTTTGTCTCACCGAGGACCGCAATCGGATAACTAACGTTATCCGTGTAACCGTGAACTGTGGCGCCGGGTGAAGTCGTACCAACCCCGAGTTGAGCCGTTGCCGCGCCAGCCGGACTGGCTTTCAGAATGGCCCGCTGCGTCGCATCACTAAAGAACGCGAAGCTGTCGGTTGAATGGCTGTACTGAATCCGGCCACGAAGTGTATCTGTTGAGCTGGTACCATTCGAGAAAGCCAGAACACCCTTGTTGGAGGCACCGGTAACGATCGTAATACCATGATTACCCTCGTTGTCTCCGACGACCAACTCATTGAGTGATGAGTTGGAGTAAGTCTCCGGGTCACTCAGGCCGATCGCAACAACAGGCCTGTGGCTGTTGCTATTGTTCTGTACACGGATACCAGCAGTTCCATCGGCATAGACCGTCAGGGCCTCGTCATTGTGGTCATACTCGATCCGGCCCTGATTTGAGAGAGCGACACTCTGTGAGAACGCCAGAGTACTCACTGTTCCTGGAGCCGAGGTGATCGTCATTCCGTGTGCCCCAGTCGAACTCCCGATCACAAGGTCATCTGCCGCTGCGTTAGCTGTCGCACTACCGGTAAGACCGTTCAGCAGAATGCGCTGTGAAGAATCAGAAACAAAACCCAGCGCATTGGCCGAATACAGGTACAGATAATCATTGTTGTGGTTGTA
>Ga0172363_10002711_pt1 | contig 14311 bp, 11 predicted proteins | sample LakKivs2_kivu2a2_FD_114541 | JGI IMG/M metagenome (GOLD analysis project Ga0172363, IMG submission 114541) | Sediment microbial communities from Lake Kivu, Rwanda - Sediment s2_kivu2a2 | ecosystem: Environmental > Aquatic > Freshwater > Lake > Sediment | place: Rwanda: Western Province, Lake... | reverse complement strand
GCTCGACCGACGGCGGCATCTCCTGGAAATTCGTCGCCCGCGTCAATCCCGAGCGCTACGAACGGGTGGAAGGCTACAGCGAGGCCTCACCCATGATGCACGAAGGTGGACGCATCACGGTCATCATGCGCGATGGCGGCGGCGGCTTCCCGCTGGTACAGGCCCACTCCTTCGACGGGGGCCGCACCTGGACCCCGCCCGAGGACCTGCACCCGCACAGCCCTTGCGTGCGCCCCAGCCAGATCCGCCTGCGCGACGGCGCGCTGGCCGTAGTCCACGGCCGTCCCGGCATGTTCGTCTGCTTCGATCCCGTCGGCGACAGCCGCCACTGGGAGTTCAATGGCAAGCACGACCTCTGGGACCGCGAGACACTGACCTTGAAGACGCAGGCCAGACCGACCACCGACCGGAAGGACCTGCGCAAATACATGGACACCATCTGGGGCCTCACCCGCGAGGACCTCGCCTGGGCGCGCCCGGAGCTGGTCGATGGCTACATGAGCGGCTGGGAAAACCTCGGCATCGAGGAGCTGCCCAACGGCGAGTTGCTCATCGTCTACGACGTGCAGAACTGGATCGAAGGCCCCGGCGCGCCGCCCCGCAAAGCCATCCGCGCCGTGCGCATGCGGCGGAGAGGTGCAGGGAACCACGAATGAACATAAATGGAGACAAACGATGCATAAGACCCGACTGATGCTGGACGACGATCTCGGCAATTTCCTGGGGAACATCGGCGACGATGTCCCGCAAAGCGTGGCCGATGCAGTGCGGGACTGCCCGCCGGACGTCACCACCTATCTGCTCTGTTCGGGAAGCGGAGCGTGCGGCTATCCCAGCACGGTGGGGTTTGTGGCGCCCAGCGCCGAGGCCTTTCACCGGCGCGGCTTCGACCCGTTTGGCCTGCTGCTGCGCGGGATCAAGGCGTCGGGCAAGGAGACGTTCATCACTTTCCGCATGAACGATGTCCACAATCCCACCGAGGAGTGGAACATGCCCCGCATCCGCCGCGAGCACCCGGAATACGTGGTCGGCCTGGACGAAATCCAGGCGGGCAAGGCGGAATGGATGTCCTACTGCCTCGACTACAGCCGGCCGGAAGTGCGGCGCCATATCCTCGATATAATTACCGAGCAGGTGGAGTTGTACGGCGACGTGATGGACGGCTTCCAGCTCGACTGGATGCGCTTTCCGCGGCACCTTTCGGGCACGCCCGAGGAGGTCTGGGCGAAGCGAGAGATCGTCACCGAGTTCACCCGTGAGGTGCGCGCCATCCTGCGGCGCGGCGGGCGCAAGTTGCTGCTTGCCGCGCGGGTGCCGACCACCCCGGCGGCGTGCCGGCGGCTGGGCTTCGACCTGGCGGCCTGGGGGCGCGAGGGGCTGGTGGACCTCGTAGTGACCTGCCCCTTCCTCACTTCCGAGTGGGTACTGCCGCTCGACGACATGCGCGCCTGGCTAGCCAATCCGGCGGTGCCGCTCGTCGGCGGGTTCGACATGGGGTTCGGCCGCCAGCCGCATTTCCCCGAGTCGCTGCGCGGCATCGCCGCGACCTTCTACGACCGCGGGTCGGACGGCGTCCATCTGTTCAACTTCCCCTGCTGGAGCGAGTACCTGGCGACGCGGCCCTATCACTGGTTGGCCGGGTTGGGCGACCCGCGCACCGCGGCCGCCAAGACCCTGCTGCTGGCCGTCGAGCACTCGCAGTACAAGATGCCGCACCTTGACCAGCCGGGACAGCTTCCCGCCGCGTTGCCGGCCAATAGCACGCTCGACCTGACGATCTATGTCCCGCGCGCCGCGCTGCCGGCCTGGCGGGCGTTGCTGCTGGTGCGCAGTTACGGCGACGTCGCATTGAGCGTCAATGATCGGCCAGCCGGGGGCGTCCGGTACGAGAAGTCGGATCTCGGCACCTGCCGCTGCTACCTCTTCCCCGAGGTCGTCCTGCCCCACTGGAAAGAGGAGGAGCGGATCCAGCCGGACCAGTGCCGCGTATTCCGTCTCGCGGACGACGCGCTGGTTCCCGGCGTCAACCGCCTGCGCCTGACGAACCTGACCGACGGGGAGTTGGAAGTGGAGCGGATCAATCTGGGCTTGTGGTAGAAGGAAGCTACAAGCAACTCCAAATGGAATAAGGGAATAGCATGTCACATCAGCAAATCCATAAGGAAACCATTCATGTATCGCCCGCTGGAAACGACGCGGCTCCCGGCAGCGCCGCACGGCCGCTGGCTACGCTGAACGCCGTGCTGGCTCGCTGTCGCCAGCCCGGCGGTGCACGCACGATCATTCTCCACGAGGGCGTCTATCCGCTCGCTGCGCCGCTGCAACTCGATGCCCGCGACAGCGGACTCACCCTGGCCGCCGCGCCCGGCGAGTCGCCGGTGCTTTACGGCGGGCGCGTGTTGACCGGCTGGACGCGCGAGGCCGACGGGCGGTTCTGGTCGGCGCCGGCCGCGGGAACAGAGACCGGCGCCTGGGATTTCCGGCAGCTCTATGTCAATGGCGAGGCCCGGCCCCGCGCGCGCCTGCCGGAGAGCGGGCTGTGGCGGCACGACTCGGTCTTCGATCAGCCCTGGTTGGCCACGTCGGGCGGCGGGTTTCAGCCGCCGCTGTCGCCCGAGCGGCGTTCGACACTCGTCTACGGTTCGGAGCAGTTGTCGCCGGGCTTTTCGCTCAAGAACGCCGAGTTCGTCATCTACCACTCGTGGGACGAATCGCAGACCCGCGCCGTGGCGCATGAGTCGGAGCGCCGCGTGCTGACGCTCGACCCGCCCTGCGGCTATCCCCCCGGCGCCTTTGGGATCCGCGACTACTGCGTGTACAACCTGCGCGAGGGGCTGACCCGTCCGGGGCAGTGGTACCTGGATCGTGACCGCGGACGGGTGGTCTACTGGCCCTTGCCGGGCGAGACCCCCGCGGACTGCCGCATCGAGGCGTCCGTGGCGCTCACGCTGCTGGCGGTGACGGGGACGGCGGAGGCGCCGGTGGGGGGGATCACCCTCCGCGGCCTGGGATTCGATCTGACCGGCGTGCGTCTGGCGGCGCCGGGGTGGGGCGCGGGGGTATTTGAAGGTGCGGTCGAGCTGTCCCATGTCCGCTCCTCACGCCTCGACGGCCTGCGCATCACCCGGCCCGGCGGCTAGGGCCTTCGCATCACCCACGCCGACGACACGGTCGTGGACGGCGGCGAGGTCTCGCGCTGCGGCGCCAACGGCATCGTCTTCCGGCACGGCGCGCGCAATGCCATCCTGAACTGCCGCGTGCGCGCGGTGGGCGAGGTCTATCCCAGCGCCATCGGTATCAATGCCGGCTATTGGACCCGCGGCCGCATCGCCCACAATACCGTCTCCGATTGCGCCTACTGCGGCATCACGCTGGGCAACGGCATGAAGGAACAGGCGGCCGCCGAGAACGTGGTCGAATACAACACCGTTACCAACGTCATGACTGCCATCGACGACGGCCGCTGCATCTACCTCTTCGGCATCGAAGGCGGGACCGTGGTGCGTGGCAACGACCTGCGGGGGTCGCACGGCCGCACCGGCTTCGCCATGGGGCTGTATCTCGACGAGAACGTCGAGGACATCCTCTGCGAGGACAACCGGGTCGCCGACGCCGCCCGCTACCCGCTGCACGTGCACATGGGCCGGCGGAACGTGATCCGCCGCAACCGCTTTGCCTGCGGGCCGGGCCGGGTCATCTCCTTCGTGCGGTCGCGCCACTGCGTGTTCGAGGACAATATCGTCACCGCCCCCGCGCCCGAGCTGCGCTTTGCCAACCCCGCCGGCGCGGCCTTCCGCGGCAACGCCTGCCGCACCGCCGGCGGCGCGCCGCGCTTCGCGGAGGAAGCGGAAGCGGTCTCCTATGGCACCCAGCCGTTCCCGAAAGGCTATCGCGTCGAAGCCAACGGGTTTGCGCGGCTGGCCCCGCTGCCGCTGGACGAGCGGCGGATACTGCTGTTCTACGCGGGCCGCGCGCAACCGCGGACGGGCGATCCGCTCTCCGCGGTCGGACGGCTGGCGGCGATGACCCTGCGGCGCGACGGGTTTGTCGCGGCGACCCCCGGTCAACGCGGGCCGACGGTGGCGCGCGACAACGCCACCGGCGAACAGCGCCAGGCGCCGGCCGGCGATGCGTCCGGGTATCTGCTCACCCGCGAATTCGTCATGCCGGTCGGTGGCTTGACGGTGAACGCCGACGCGCGCCGGGGCGCCGTGCGCGTCGAGGTCGTGGACCGCACGACGACCAAGCCGTATCCCGGCTTCGTGCGCGGCGATTGCCTGCCGCTCGCCGGCGACGAGGTGGCCGCCCCGGTGCGCTGGCAAGATGCGGACATCGCCACGCTGGCCGGCAGACCGGTCACGCTGCGCTTCATACTGAGGCCCGGCGCGCGGCTGTATGCGATGCGAATGGGAGAGGGCTGATGAATCGGTGGATCTGCCGGAGCAGTCGAACCACCCACGAATGGACACCAATGCACACGAATGCGGATTGCGAGGGAGCGGTGAATGACGACGGACCTGCGACGCTACCTGGCAGATGAATTCGGGCGGCTCGGGTGGACGCTGGCGGCTATGGAGCGGCGCATTCGCGACTTCTGGGCGCACCCGCAAACGCCCGCGCTGGGCGTCTGGGGTGTACCGCCGCCGCGCGAACGGCCCGCGCCGCCCTATGCGGACCGCTCGCCGACGGAGCGCTATCTCTACGACCAGTTGGTGAGCCACATCCGACCGGCCATCGAGGCCCACGACCGCGGGTTCCTCACCGTCCCGACGCTCTTGCCGCACACAGCCTTTGTGCCCGGCCCATTTCCGCACAGCCACCTGGTCGCCGCCGCCCTGGGGGCGCGGGTGACCGACACCGGCGACCCGCTGGCGGTGGGCGCGGAGCCGTTGATTCGGGATATCGCGGAGCTGGCGCGCATCGAGGCACTGGACGTGACCGGATCGCCACTCCTGCAAGGCCTCTGCCGCGCCATCGCGGAGATGGCGGAGATATCGCAGGGGGGCGTCGCTTTTGAGCCCTATCTGCAACACGGTCCGCTCGATCTGGCTGCCGGCGTCATCGGCACGCAGGCGTTTTACGAACTGACGGCCCTAGCTAGAACCCGAGGGGGCCGCGCGCCTGATTCATGTCTGCACGGACAAGTGGCTCGATTTCCGTCGTGCCCAGGAACGGGCCGCCAACGGGCGCTGGGCCGGACGGCGCTTCGAGCCGGGCTGCTACTACGGCGACAGCCTGCTGGAAAACCTGCCGCCGGACACGGTCCGTGAACTGGCGCTGCCCGTGGCCGCGCGGTTGGCCCGGGAGCACGGCGGCGTGGTCGTTGGCATCGGCCGACATCCGGACGCGACGCTGCTGCCCGACATCGCCGCCGTGCCCGGCTTTCGCGGGGCCGCCGTGCCCATGGACTGGCCGCCCGCCGGCGTGGCCGCGGCCCTGTCGGGGCGGGGCGTGCTGCACATGGGCTATGCAGGCTACCCCGGAGCGCCGGCGTGCCCGGACCGCCTCGCCCGTGCGCGCCAACTCCGCAAGCGGGTCCGGCTCCTGGCCAACATCTGCCCCATGCACTGCCGGTGTTTCTTCAAGGAAACAGACCATGAGCTTCGCGACCGCTTCTGGCGGCAAGGCGAGGAACTCAATAGCACGCTATGAAGACCCTACTGCAAAACGGATCCAATCTCTTCCTTGACGCCGCCGGCCTGGCGGAGATCGAGGGCATCGAGTTCCGCATCCATCCGCCGCGCGCGGAGGGAATTGTGCTGGCCCCGGAGCGCGAGTGGGAGGCGTACCGCGTCGCGCCGCTGGGGGTGATTGAGGACGGTGACGTGTACAAACTCTGGTACTCGGCCATCGCCTGCCATCCGGGCGTCGAGCACCCGCTCGCTTGGCCGCGCTGCCGGCGCGAGAACCCCGGCTGCAAGGTGGTCTGCGTCGCCTGCGGCTGGCCGCTGGTGGACATTGACTACCTGCAGAACGAGATGTGCGGGGTCTGCTATGCCGAGTCCACCGACGGCATCCATTGGGAACGGCCCGACCTCGGACTGGTGGCGTTTCGGGGCAGTCGGCAGAACAACCTCATTCTCGGTCCGTGCGGGGTTCCCGCGCTCAATCCCCAGGGCGGCGCGGACGAGCGGTTCATGGGCATCGTCGAAGTCGGTGGCCAGCTCTATGTGACCGTCTCGCCAGACGGCCTGCGCTGGACCCGCAAGCCGCAGCCCTGCCTGCCGTTCTGCGCCGACACCAACAACCAGCTCATCTACGATCCCGACACGGATAAGTATGTTGCACTGCTGCGCGGCTTTCCCGGCCGGCGCACCACCATGTGCTGCGAGTTCGACAGCCTCGACCAGACGCCCTGGCCGTTCGCAGAGCACGGGCACAAGCCGGACAGCACGGGCACCCGCTACATCACCGACGAACTGCCCACCGCGCTCGACATTGATGCCGATGACCCGCCGCTGCCGGGACTCGACATCAACCACATCAGCGCCTGTCGCTATGCGCCGGGCGCGTGGTTCGGCTTCCCGGCGCTGTTCCGCAAGTATCCGCCGCCGGGGCTGGACCGTGCCGGGCGCGAGGGGCACCGCTACTTCGCCCAGGGCAACGACGGCACGTGGGAGACGCAGCTCGCGGTGAGCCGCGACGGGCGGCACTGGACGCGCCCGGACCGGACGGCCTACCTCGGCCCGGGCCTCTTCGGCGCGCGCGACGGCGGCCTCAACAGCCTCTACGGCGTCGGCATGATCCATCGTGGCGATGCGGTGTACCAGTACGGGCAGGCGCAGGGCGTCACCCACGGCATCTTCGAGCCGGGCGAGCGCCGGGGCGTCGGGGCCATCCATCGCTTTGTCCAGCCGCGCGATCGGTTCATCGGTGCCGTTGCCGACCCGCGCGGCGGACGACTGCTCACCGAAGCGTTACCATGGCCGGGGGGCGAACTGACGCTCAACATAGACTGCGGCGGGCTGGGGGAGGCCAGCGTGGAAGTGTGCGCGGCCGACGGCGCGGCGCTGCCCGGGTTCACGCATGCCGACTGCGACCGGGTGGACTTGAACCAGCTCGCGGCGGTTGTCACCTGGCGGGGACGGACCACGCAGGCGCTCCCGGCCGGTGCCGACGTCCGGCTGGACGTGCGGCTGACTGCGGCGAAGCTGTATGCCTGGACGGTGGCACAACCGGAGAAGGAGCACACGCGATGACCCGCATTCATGATATCCGTCAGGCGCTGGCCTGCCGGAAGCCGGCGAATGTCCCGGTCTGGGAAATCGAGTTCCATCTGTGGGACGCCGTTGCCGGCCGGCGGTTGCTCCTGGGCCATGAATTCGCCCGGCTGACCGCCGCCGAACAGGAGCGCGCTTTGCAGGCCAATGCCGGGATCATGGCGGCGGCGGCGGACGAACTGGGGTTTGCCGCCGTCACCGCGCCGGGCGGCTACTGGGAGCACGCGCCCGGTCAGCCGGCTTACTTCTGGCTGCCCGATCCGGCCCGTGACGCGCAGGTGCGCATCCTGGCCGGGCTGGCCGAAAGCCGGTTGCTGGTGGCCGCCGAGTCCGGCGGCGTGCTATGCATGCCCGGCGCCGCCGATTACATGGACTTCTCCTATCGCCTCTTCGATGCGCCGGAGCAGGTGGACGAACAGGCCCGGGCGACGTTGCGCGATGGCCTCGAGCGGGCGCGGCGCCTGCGGGATCTTGGCGTCGAACTGCTCTTCACCGCCTCGGACATCGCCGACAATCACGGGGTCTTCTTCAATCCCGCGCAGATGGAGCGCTTCATCCTGCCCTATCTGCGGGAGTGGGCCGCCGAAGTGCGGGCGCTCGGTGGCTGGTCGGTGCTGCACAGCGACGGCAATCTCGACGCCTGCGTGGAGGCGCTGGCGGAGAGCTGCCTATCCGCCCTGCAGGCCATTGATCCAGTGGCTGGCATGGACATCCGCGCCGTGAAGCGGCGGGTGGCCGGACGCCTGTGCCTCTGCGGCAACGTGGATTGCGGCCTGCTGCTCACCGGTGCGCCGGAGCAGGTGTGCGCGGCGACGGCGCGTTTGCTGGCCGACTGCGCGCCCGGCGGCGGCCTGGTGCTGGGCGCGTCGAACGCCGTGCAGCCCGAAGTGCCGCTGGCGAACTACCGCGCGCTGCTGGCCGCCCGGCAGGCACATGAGCAAGGCCGCATGGCCGGGAATGAGAGGCAAATCCGATGAAACTCACCCTGAACGAAGAGGCTTCTTTCTCCCCAAGCGCCCGCTGGATCTGGGTGCCGGACGCGGCAACGGCGCCGGGCGCCGCCTGGTGGATGTTCCGCCGGACGCTGAGGCTGCCCGCGGATTGCCGCGAGGCGCGGCTGCGGATCACGGCGGCGTTCCATTACCTGCTATACGTCGACGGCACGCTGGTCACCCGCGGCCCGGCGCGTTCCTACGATTTCCGCAAGGCCTATGACACTGTGGACGCGCAGCCGCACCTGCGGCCCGGCGCGGAGAACGTGATGGCCATCCTCGCGCCGGCGCACAAGACGCCGAGCCGGCGCGGGGTGCTCGCGGAGCTGCGCTGGCGCTGTGCGGCGGATGCAAAAGGCGGTCTCTCCACCGACCGCCAGTGGCGCGTGCAGCGGCATCCGGCATTCGCGCCCGACGTGGCCGGTTGCGCCAGCGAACAGCTCCTCTGGATCGAGGAACGCTTCGATGCCCGCCAGGAGCTGCTCGGGTGGACCGCCCCCGGGTTTGACGACAGCGGCTGGGAGAACGCCGCCGAACTCGGCCCGGCGCTCATGCCCCCGTTCCTGGCGCTTGAGCCCAGCGGCATCGGACTGCTCTGCGACGATCCGGTTCTGCCGCAAGCCCCCGCCGCCATCGAGCTGGCTCGCCTGCGGGCCGGGTGCCGGTTCCGGTTCGTTGCGCCCGCGGCGAACATCAACGACATCAAGCTCTATGCCACGGAAGTGACCTGCGCGGCTACGGCCAGCGTCAAGGTGCATGCGGGCGCCAGTGCGACGCTGAACGGACAGACCATGGCCGGCGGCAAACTGCACCTGACCCCGGGGCGGCATTTGCTTTGTCTCTGCCAGCGAGGGTATGGCACGCAGGAGTTTGAACTGCTGCTGGAAACTGAGGCACCGCTCACCTTCTCCGCCGCCGGGATTTCAGGCGGCGGCGATGCAGCCTGGGCCTGGCGGGGTTTCCCGGCGGCCGCGGTGAACTATCCCTGGCACGAGACTCCGGCGACCATCCCGGATCCGCCTGAGCTGGCGGGGCTGTTGAAGGTCGCGAGCGCCGGCGCGCTGTCGCGGGAAGCGCGCGCCGCGTTTACCCCCGCTGTCCCGCTGAACACGAGCGTCGCGCTCGATGTGCGCACGCAGACGTTCCATCGCGTGCGGGGTGGTCACACCGATCCGATGATCGAGAAGGCCCAGCCCCGTTTGCCCTCTGATGACGCCTTCCCCGCGCCGTTGCGGAGTCCGCAGAATCTCCTGCACGCCCACGCCGACCCGGCCACGCTGCTGCCGACGCCGGGCTACGATGCGCACTTCATCGTGGATTTCGGGATCGAGACCATCGGCTATCTCGAGTTCACGCTGGACGCGCCCGCCGCCACGGTCATCGACATGCAGGCGTTCGAGTACATCGCGCCGTGGGGCATCGCCTGGATGACGCACAACGGCTTTCGCTACCACTGCCGCGAGGGCTTGCAGACCTTCACCTCGCATCACCGCCGCGGCTTCCGCTACGTGTCGGTGACGGTGCGCAACTTCGACCGACCGATCCAGTGGTATGGCCTGCGCTGCCGGCGGGCGGCCTATCCCGCGCAGCGGACCGGCAGTTTCGAGTGCAGCGACTGGCAGCTCAACCTGGCCTGGCGCATGAGCGTCGAGACCGCCGCCCTCTGCATGCTCGACACCTACATCGACTGCCCAGGCCACGAGCAGAGCTTCTGGGTGGGCGACGCCCCCATCACCAGCCTGGTCAATCTGCTGAACTTCGGCGCCTACGACCTCGACCAGCGCTCGACCCGGCTGGTCGGGCTCTCCCTCACGCCGGAGTGGGTGCAGGAATACTGCCCGAACGACGAGCACTACACCAGCGGACGCTATCTGCCCATCGCCGCCTTCCCGAACTACCCGCCCGAGGGCGGCCTGCCCATGTGGCCGCTGCTCTGGCTGGTCCAGTGCTGGCATCACTGGCTCTACGGGGGCGACCGCGTCGACCTGCACGAGAACTACGGCTACATGGCCGAAATGCTCCGGCGCTGCCGGCTGCTGACCAATGAGCGCGGGCTGCTCGACATCCCCGGCGCTTGGAACCTGCTCGACTGGGGCAACAACGACCTCTCGCCCTATGGCGAGGTGACCGCCAACAACATGCACCTGGTGCTGGGGCTGCGCCTGGCCGCGCGCATGGCCCGCGATCTGGGCCGAGCGGACGAGGCGGCGGCGCTGGAGGCCGAGGCCGACGCACGCCAGGCCGTGATCAACCGCCTCTGCTGGGACGAGGAGCGCCGGGCCTACGTGGATACGGTGCGCGACGAGTGGGCCTACCGGCGTTACCTCGAGTTCGCCGCGGCCAAGGGCTGGACGCCGTGGACCTGGGAGCAGTACAGGTCCTGCCGGCGCGTCAGCGAGCAGACGAGCATCGCGGCGCTCTACTGCGGCTGTGTGCCGCCCGAGCGCCGGGAGGCGGTCCTGCGCATCGCCCGGCGGGTCGAGTTGGGCCGCTTTGTGGGCGGCTCGCCGGCCAACCGCACAATCGGCGCGCCCGGCGAGCAGGAGGCGCCGGAGGGCATTGTCGCGCTCGGCACGCTCTATTTCCTGTTCTTCGCATTGGACGTGCTCTTCGAGGCGAACGAAGGCCGCGCGGCCATCGAGGTGATGCGCCGCGAGTGGGGCCGGGTGGCCGCGCTTGGCTTCAGGACCTGCCCGGAAGCGCACGGCTGGGCGCGCAGCGCCGCGCACGGCTGGAGCGCCGCGCCAGCCGCCTATCTGCCGATGCGCGTGCTCGGTGTCCGGCCACTGGAGCCGGGCTATCGCACTTTCGTGGTGGAGCCCGTTCCCGGCGATCTCGAATGGGCGCGCGGCACGGTGGTTACGCCCTATGGCCCGATCCATGCGAACTGGCTGCGCCAGGCCGACGGGCAACTGGAGATCGAGTGCACCGCTCCGGCTGAGTGCCGCCGGGTGGAACGCGCATAACGGGATGAAGGAAAAAGATGACATCATGACCGCGATACGACACGGCTGTCCCGCCGATTTCCTCTGGGGCGCGGCCACATCGCCGTACCAGATAGAAGGCGCTTGGGACGAGGACGGCAAGGGGCCGTCGAACTGGGACTGGCGCGCCCATCACACCGACAGGATCAAGGGTGGTGCCACCGGCGACGTGGCGGTGGATCATTACCACCGCTGGCGCGAGGACGTGGGCCTGATGCAGCAGATCGGCCTCAACGCCTACCGTTTCGGCATCGCATGGGCGCGGGTGCAACCCACGGGCAGCGGCGCGTGGAACGACAAGGGGCTCGCCTTCTACGACCGGCTCATCGATGCCCTGTGCGCGGCCGGCATAACGCCGCTGGTGACGCTCTGCCACTACGATATCCCGCAGGCGCTGGTGGAACAGGGCGGCTGGATCAATCGTGAGACGACTGAGCGGTTTGGGGACTACGCACATGCCATGGCAGCGCGCTACGGCGACCGCGTGCGCTGGTGGGCGACGCTCAACGAGCCGATCTGCATCGCCGACGGCTTCGTGCCCGCGCCGGACGACCCCCAAGAGATGGCCGCGGTGCAGCATTACCTCATGCTGGCGCATGGCCGCGGTGTGCAGGCGATCCACGCGGTGGATGGGAAGCTCAAGGTCGGGCTGGTCACCTGCCTGTGGCCGGCGCACGCGATGCTGGGCGAGGGCAGGAGCGCCGTCACGGCCAAAGCCGGCGAGCGTCTTCAGTTTGCCGGCGCTGCCGGCGAGACAGCCGGGGCGTTCATGCCGGAGGATGCCGCCGAGGCGGCGCGGCAGGCGGATGTGGCGATCAATCGAGCCTTCCTCGATCCGATCTTCCTGGGCCGCTACCCCCAGGACATCCTCGACGCGCCGGTCAAGCGTCCCATCCGCGACGGCGACATGGCCATCATCGGGACGCGGCCGGATTTCATGGGGATCAACTACTACAGCCGGGTGGTGGCTGCACCGACGCGCCGCGCCGACGGCGGCATCGGCTGGCGTTGGGTCGGCCCGGCGGAGCATGGCGCACCGCACACCACGATGGGCTGGGAGATCTATCCCGATGGGCTGCACGAGATCCTCATGACCGTGCACCGCGACTACGGCGCGCCGGAGATCGTCATCACCGAGAACGGCATCGCCCACGAAGACCGGGTGGAGGCCGACGGCCGCATCCGCGACACGTACCGCAGTGAGTATCTCGCTGCGCATCTGGAGCAGGCCGGCCGCGCCCTGGCCGACGGCGCGAAAGTCCGCGGCTACTGCTGCTGGTCGCTGCTCGACAACCTGGAGTGGGACATGGGCTGGGGCCAGCGCTTCGGGCTGATCTATGTGGACTACCAGACGTTGAACCGGACGGTGAAGGACAGTGGGTGGTGGTATCGGGATGTGATCAGGAACGCCTGCACACAGGAGTGTATGGAATGACGCCCCGCGACAACCTGATCGCCGCACTCGACGGGCGCCGGCCGGAGCGGATTCCGTTTACCGTCAACCAGGAGTTCGTCACCGACGATCCGGCCTGGGAGGCGCTCTTTGCCGCCGGGCTCTGCCTCATCCCCTACGTGCATACCGTGCGCGAGGAGTGGGCCGGCGTCGAGCGCGTGCGAAGCCGCGTTGATTCTGCACGGGCGTCCCCCGCTGCCGGGTTTGGCACCGGGCGGCAGATGAATCTGGTGCAACCGTTGGCTTGCAGCGAAGGCTACCGCCTGATTCAAGGAGACAAGTGGTGAACGCGAAGATCGGATGGCAGCAGGACCTGCTGAGGTTTGTTACCGGGCAGTGTGTCGGTGACGGTGGCCGCTACCGTTACGCCGCCGGATGCACGACACCGACGCTCTATTCGTCAACCTATGCCGCCATGGCGCGGCACCTGCTCGGCGATCTGGATGCGCTGCCGCAGGGGGAGCGCGCGGAGTGGGTTGCTTATCTGCAGACCCACCAAGACGACGACGGGCTGTTCCGCGACCCCGCTATTTTCGACCAAGGCTGGTTCAAGGGCGATCCGCTCGACTGCGGGCGGCCGCACCTGACTTGCCACGTGATCGCCGCCCTGGCCTGCCTGGGGGCGGTGGCGAAGAAGCCGTTGAGCCGGCTCGATCCGTGGCGCGAACCGGGTACGCTCGTTCGCTGGCTTGAAGCCCGCGACTGGGGTGAACGAGTCGCCTGGACCGGCAACGAGATCATGAACGTCGGCGTGCTGCTGCAATACGCTCGCGACTTCCACAACGACACGAGCGCCGGCAAGGCGGTCGCCATCCTGCTGGATTGGCTTGCGAACCACCGTGTGAATCCCGCGACCGGGGTGTGGGGCGACGTGGACATCGCCGATCCGATCTGGCGCAGTCATGCCGTTCAGGCGGCGTATCACTGGTGGCCGCTATTCTTCTACGATGGCGTGCGGCCGCCGCATGTCGAGCGCGCCATCGACACCGTGCTGGCTACGCAGAACCCGCTCGGCGGCTTCGGCTGGGGCGTGCACAACCCGGCTGATCCGTTCATGAGCAGCGCCTGCGAGGACATCGACTCGATTGACCCGCTCTGCCGCATGGTGCAACTGACCGACTACCGCCGCGCCGACATCGAGGCGGCACTGGCGAAGGCGGCCGACTGGGTGCTGACCAACCGGATGCCCGACGGGGGATTCGTGTTCGTCCGCAACCGGCCATTTGAGTATGGTCATCGGGAACTGCGCGGCGAGGCCAACCGGGGCGCCATGTTCCCGACCTGGTTCCGCCTGCTTTCGCTGGCGCTGATCGGGAAGGCCCTGCCGGAGCATGGATTGGGGCAGGTGCCGTGGCGCTTTCTGCAGTGTCCGGGAATGCAGTTTTGGGGAACAAGGAGATAGCACCGTGCCAACACAACACTTGGACCTGAACGGAGTTTGGGACTTCGTGGCCGATCTGGATCCGAAGTACCACGCCATCCACGGCGGCTTCCACAAGCCGGACGCCAACCGGCGGCACTGGCGGAAGGTGCCCGTGCCGGGCGTGTGGCAGAAGTATGCCGAGCGCTACGAGATCTTCGAGGGCGTCTGCTGGTTCGCGCGCGAGTTTGACCTGGCCGAAGCGCCGAGAAACGCGCGGGCGCGGCTGCGCTTCGGCGCGG
>Ga0172363_10002709_pt1 | contig 14315 bp, 11 predicted proteins | sample LakKivs2_kivu2a2_FD_114541 | JGI IMG/M metagenome (GOLD analysis project Ga0172363, IMG submission 114541) | Sediment microbial communities from Lake Kivu, Rwanda - Sediment s2_kivu2a2 | ecosystem: Environmental > Aquatic > Freshwater > Lake > Sediment | place: Rwanda: Western Province, Lake... | reverse complement strand
GGTTGGGTGTGATTCCCTGGGAGATCACCCACTTTCAGGAATTTCCCAAGCTGCCGGTGCATTTTCAATCGAACATTCCCAATGGGTTCACCCTTTTTACTTCCATGTTCCTACACGGAAGCCTGCTTCACCTTTTGGGAAATATGCTTTATCTTTGGATCTTTGGTGATAATATCGAAGCAATTATGGGACATGGACGGTTTTTTTTGTTCTACCTTTGCTGCGGTCTGATGGCTGCATTTTCACACATTGTGTCTTCTCCAAATTCCACGGTTCCTATGGTCGGAGCCAGCGGAGCCATTTCCGGGGTGTTGGGAGCCTATTTTCTCCGGTTTCCCAGAGCGAAGGTTCATGTGGTGATTTTTTTGTTCTTTTTTATTCGTCTGATCCGTGTGCCTGCTCTTTTGGTTCTCGGATTCTGGTTTATTATGCAGCTTTTCAGCGGTCTGGGATCCGGGGGAGTGGAAGGTGGTGGTGTGGCCTGGTTTGCCCATATCGGCGGGTTTGTCACCGGCATGGTGCTTGTTTTTTTCTTCGAGAAAAAAGATCGGGTAAGAATTTACAAAAGAGCCGGTGGGTGGTGAGAGGAGCATGAAAAAGTATCCAAAAAATCTTGATGAGAGGCTTCTGTCATGGAATTAAAGACGCCGGACGTGGTGTCACATAAATTTTCATGCTGCTGTTTTTTCCTCGGAAATGACGGGTTGTTCCATTTCTAGTATCGCTAGTTTTTCGAAACGTGAAGTTTCAAATCGAGGGAGGTTTAAGATGGAGAGACAAAAGATGGTTGGATTCGTTATGGCGACTGTGTTTTTTGGGACTGTATTTTTTCAGTTCGTCCATGCAAAGGAGACAGAAGATAACATCACAGAACAGTGGACACCGGAGCTCCACATGCAGTACAAAACCATATACAGCACGGCCATGTCGCCGGACGGCAGGCGGATCGCCTACGTGGTTCGAGGCCCTGTGATGGAAGGAGAAAAGAGCGAGTATCTGAGCCATGTCTGGCTGGTCTCTTCCGACGGGAGTAGTAATTTCCAATATACCCAGGGAGAAAAATCGTGTTCAAATCCATTGTTTTCACCCGATGGAAATTATCTGGCATTTACGTCTTCCAGGTCGGGTGAAAACCAAGTTTGGATCATGCGGGTTCTTGGCGGAGAAGCCGAGCAAGTGACCGGGGCGGAGGCCGGTGTGGCTTCGTACAAATGGTCGCCAGACAGCCGATGGATCGTCTATACCATGCGGGATCCTGAAACCAAAGCAGAAAAAAATAAGAAGAAAGAGAAACGGGATGTCATTCTTGCGGATCAGGAGTTCAAGTACAACCACCTCTATGTGATCCCCATTGCCAAAGACAAGGACGGAAAGCGCACATCCCGGAGGCTGACCCGGGGTGATTTTCACATCACTTCCTTCAATTGGTCTTCTGACGGCAAAACCATCGTTTTTGCACATCAGCCCGATCCGAGGATCAATACCGGATTTTCGGAAAGCGATCTATCCACGGTTCCGAAAGACAGCGGCGCGGTGGTTCTTCTTGTCCAGCAGCCCGGCGTGGACGACGATCCGGTATATTCGCCTGACGGGAAATGGATCGCATTCACGTCCCAGGGAGGGAAACGGGAGCCCATCGGCTTGAGAGATCTCTACATTGTTCCGGCGTTGGGAGGATCTCCAAAAAAGTTGGCAGAAACGCCGGATCGCAACGCCAGAATTATTGGCTGGTCAAATGACGGCAAGTGGATCTATGTCAGCGAGTCCGTACGCACTTCACAGCACGTCCTTGCCGTTCCAATAGACGGAAAGATTTTTTACACAGTCACTTCAGGATACGGGATGTTCGAATCGGTCGCTTTTGACAAAAAGACCCAAAAGATGGCATTCGTCTACGAAAACGACGACACGCCTGCGGATGTCCGTGTATCCCCTGTTTCAAGATTCAAGATGACCCAACTCACCCATCTTCACAAGAACGTACCCATGCCGGCCATGGGACGCACAGAAGTCATTCGATGGATTTCCAAAGATGGGATGGAGATCGAGGGTCTGATCACGTATCCGGTGAATTACATAAAGGGCCGTTCCTATCCATTGATCGTGGAAATTCACGGCGGTCCGGCCGGCGTCTTCGGCCACAACTTTACGGGGGGTCCGGATATCTACATGACTCAGTATTTTGCTCAGAACGGTTATGCCTTGCTCCGTCCGAACCCGCGCGGAAGCACAGGCTACGGAAAGGATTTTCGTTATGCCAACTTTAAGGATTGGGGTTTCGGCGATTTTGAGGACATTGTGGCCGGTGTAGACAAGGTGATTGACATGGGCGTGGGAAACCCGGACAGCCTCTGTGTGATGGGCTGGAGTTACGGCGGCTACATGACATCCTTTGTTGTGACGCAAACCGATCGTTTCAACGCTGCCAGCATGGGAGCTGGCTTGCCGAATCTGATCAGTATGATCACAACCACCGATATTCCTGATTACCTTGTGGCGCACATGGGGGGTGAGTTTTGGGAGGATTATGCCACTTATGAGAAGCATTCGGCCATATACCGAATTGAAAATGTAAAAACACCCACACAGGTCATTCACGGCGCCAACGATCTTCGCGTGCCATTTACCCAAGGACAGGAGTTCTATGTGGCCCTCAAGCGGCGAGGTGTACCCACAGAAATGGTGGTGTATCCCCGAACACCCCACGTGCCGTTGGAGCCTAAATTTTTAATGGATGTCTCAAAACGTGTCATGGCGTGGTTTGAAAAGCAGCTCAGGGGAAGAGAAATTTCTTTCGAAGTGGAAGAGAGAGAGGGGAAAGAGGAAGAAGAAAACAAATAGCTTTCTCCTTTTTTCGAGAGATGAAAAGAAACGACCGATGCAGAAAGAATCCTCAATTGGGAATGATCGTTCTTTCTCCCGCCAGAGGCGGACAAGCCCACCTCTGAGGGATTGAATTACGAATTGAACTTTGTATGCCAATTGCTGAACCCAATATGAAAAATACGTTCGATGCGGAAGCTTGTGCTCCGGTTGAGAGGAAAGAGCGGTTCCAGACGAGCCGTGTGGTGACCATCTCAACCGGTCATATTGTGCACGACACCTACACAGCATTTTTACCTCCCCTTTTGCCCATTTTCATCGCCGGCATGTCTCTTTCCAAATTTGAAGCCGGATTGCTGACAGTCTTCACGCAGGCTCCGTCCATGGTTCAGCCCGTTTTCGGGCATCTGGCGGACCGTTCCGTACGGAATCATCTGGTTTTTTTGGCGCCTGCTCTTACCGCCGTGACGATGAGTCTTTTGAATGTGGCTCCAAGTTATGCTGCGCTGGCTCTGCTTTTAACATTGGCCGGTATCAGTTCGGCTGTTTTTCACGCTGTGGCCCCTGTGATTGCAGGAAAACTGTCGGGACGTATGCTGGGCCGCGGGATGAGTTACTGGATGGTGGGAGGCGAGCTGGGCCGTGCTCTGGGCCCCATTGTGATCGTCACCACGATACGCTTTTTCACGCTTCGCAGTGTACCCTGGCTTATGGTGCTGGGTCTTGCGGTCGCCCTTTTCCTTTATGTGCGCCTGCGAGATATTCATATTTACACCCGCCATACAGCCAAGGGACTTCCATTGCGGGTTGCCCTTCATCGGATGAAACCTGTGATGCTGCCCCTTGTGGGATTTATTTTTCTGGGTTCGTTTGCATATGCGGCACTGACCATTTATCTTCCCATCTTTTTGACTGAGAAGGGTTCCACTCTCTGGGGTGCCGGAGCTTCCCTTTCACTGCTGGAGGGAGCCGGTGTTGTAGGCGCATTCTTAGGTGGTTCGATCAGTGATCATCTGGGAAGGAGAAGGGTTCTTTTTATCTCCACACTGGCGACGCCACTTTTTTTGTTTGCTCTTCTGGCAACCCGCGGCTGGATTCAGTTTCCCATCTTGCTTTTTTTGGGTTTTACTCTGCTGTCAACGACTCCCGTTGCCATGGCCTTGGTTCAGGAGATGTTTCCTGAAAACCGCGCGCTTGCCAATGGCATGTTCATGGCTTTGAACTTTGTTCTTCGTTCGGGGGGTGTGGTTTTATTGGGGTGGATGGGCGATTTTTGGGGGCTTCATCGGGCGTTCTTCATAAGTGGATTTTTAATGATTCTGAGCTTGCCGTTTATTTCTGTGCTTCCGAAGAGCCGGAGTCGGTAGCCTTGAATTGGAACCGGAGGATTTTTTCATGAGAAAGGATTGAGAGCACAATGCACAAGCATCCGCGCAACGCTGTATTTTCCGAACGACTTTTTGAATACCGATCTGTTGAAAAGGCAAAACTGGTTTTGTCGCTTTCCATCACTCTCAGTGTCATGATTGTGGAATTCATTGGAGGCCTCTTGACCCACAGCATTGCCCTGATCAGCGATGCCGGTCATATGTTCACGCACGCTTTTGCCGTTGGGATCAGTCTGGTCGCCATTCTCATCGCCAGAAAACCGCTCTGCCATCACAGAACCTTCGGTCTCTATCGTGCCGAAATACTGGCTGCATTTGTGAACGGATTGTTTCTTTTTATCGTGGCCGGTGTGATTGTCTACGAAGCGATTATTCGAATGCGCCATCCGGAGCACATTCTTGGCTATGAGATGTTGATCATTGCGTGCCTCGGACTTGTCACCAATATGGCCAGCATTCTGATCCTCAAAGGCAGCCAGAGGAAAAATCTGAATGTCCGGAGTGTTTTTTCCCACATGATCGCCGACGCTGCCTCATCCATCGGCATAATCATAGGGGCTGTGGTGATACTTTACACAGGATGGAGCGTTCTGGATCCCATTGTCAGTTTGGTAATTTCCACCCTGATCATGTACTGGGCGTTCGGTATACTGAGAGAATCGGCCATCATCCTTTTGGAAATGGCACCCACAGGATTGAATACTGATATTATTTCCGAAGATTTAAAAACCACGTTTCCCGAAATAGTGGCCTTGGACGCTGTCCATCTCTGGTCCATCACAGCCGATATGCTGGTTTTTTCTGCCCATATCGCAGTGGCGGAAAAGTTCAGTCTGAGGGGAAAGCAGGATGTTTTCATTCAGAAAATACACCGTCATCTGTCAAAAAAATACCATATCATCGAATCAACCATTCAAATCACCTCGTTTCCTCAGATGGAAATTTGCAATGACAAAGGGAAGGATAGAATTTCTTCGTCGTAAAACGTCTTGCCGCTGAACACGATAAAAAAACATATCAGAGGAGGATCCGTTCATGAATGCGTTCCGCCTCGGTTTGGTCCTTGCCACAGCGTTTTCTGCGGTTCTCACGATTCGGGCCAGGGAACAAACACGCAAGGTTCCACTTTACGTATTCAAACCCCTGACCCTGATTCTTATTATTGTGTCGGCACTGGTCAAGAGAGCAGATCACACGGCCTATTTTTATGGGATCATGGCCGGTTTGGTCTTTTGTCTTCTGGGTGATATTTTTCTCATGTTTCCAGAACAGCGATTTACTGCCGGCCTTGGAAGTTTTCTGATCGGTCACATTCTGTACACGGTAGCATTTGTTTCGGATGTCGGATTTGGCTTCTCGCCGATCGTATTATGTCCTTTTGCCGTCTATGGTTTTTGGATGTGCAAAATACTTTTTCCTCATCTGGGCAGGATGAAGCTGCCGGTGTTGATCTACACGGCGGTGCTTCTCATCATGGCCTGGCAGGCATGGGAGCGGTGGCTTGGTGCAGGGCAGAATCTGGCCCTTTTGGCTTCGACAGGCGCGTTTTTGTTTGTTGTGTCCGATTCGGTGCTGGCGATAAACCGGTTTCGAGGAAAATTTCGATATGCCCAAACCATCATCCTGAGCACCTATTACGCTGCCCAGATGTTTATTGTTTGGTCTTTGGAATAATTCCGACGCATGAGCATCGTCTCTCATGGAAAAATGACGATGGCTCCATTTCTCTCTATGACAAAGTGTCCGACAAGAAAAAATATTTTGATATCTGTGGCATAAATGAATATATTGTTTTGATCCTTTTAAATCGAAAGAGTCGTTTCGAACAGGGAGAAGGAGGAGGAAGTTATGCGTAAAATTTTTCTACTGTATCTTTTATTTTTGTGCAACGGCATGGTGGCAGGAGTTCAAGAACCACGCGTGGATACCCACCCGTTTTCGGTTCATGACATGCTGGCCATGGACCGGATCGGAGACCCCCAAGTGTCTCCAGACGGCAAGTGGGTCGTTTTTACTCTGCGGAGAACCGATCTGGAAGCCAACAAAGGGCGTACCGATCTTTGGCTTGTGGGTACGGACGGAAAAGGTTTGCGGCGGCTGACGTCCCATGAGGCAGGAGATTTTAATCCCCGCTGGTCATCGTGTGGAAAATATGTTTTGTTTCTGTCCTCCCGTTCCGGATCTTCCCAGGTCTGGAGTATCCGTGCGGACGGAGGGGAAGCCACTCAGGTGACGGATCTTCCACTGGATGTCGGCAATTTGATTGTCTCGCCTTACGGAAAGGCCATCGCCTTCACCATGGACGTTTTTCCTGAAGAAGGTTGTCCGAAAGTAACAAAGGAGAAGTTGGAGGAGGTGGCTTCGCGCAAATCCAGCGGACGAATCTACGACCGGTTGTTCATACGCCACTGGGATGTTTGGATGGATGGCCGCAGGTCCCATCTTTTCGTTATGCCTATGAAAGGCGGCGAACCGGTGAATCTCATGAAAGGCATGGATGCGGACACGCCCTCCAAACCCTTCGGCGGACCGGAAGAGATAGCCTTCACTCCCGACGGCAAGGGAATTGTTTTTACGGCTCGGAACGCGGGAAGGGAGGAGCCGTGGTCTACAGACTTTGATCTGTATTGCGTTCCTCTGGATGGGTCCCAAAAACCCCGATGTTTGACCGAGCAAAACGAAGCGTGGGATACAACGCCGCTCTTTTCACCCGACGGAAAAATGCTGGCCTATCTGGCCATGACCCGACCTGGATACGAAGCAGATCGTTTCCGTATTGTGCTTATGTCGTGGCCGGATGGGGAAAAGCGGGTGCTGACTGAGAATTGGGACCGATCCGTCGGTTCCTTTTGCTGGTCGCCTGACGGGAAGACCATGTACGTCACCGCGGAAAACCTGGGACAGAAATCCTTGTTTGCGATTGATGTAAAGACTGGGAAAACAGAGACCATTGTTCGTGACGGCAATGTTGAATCTATCGCTTTTGCAGGTTCCCGGATCCTCTTCGGTTTGGACAATTTGAAATCGCCTCTCGAACTTTACTCGGCCAGACCCAACGGCAGGGACGTTCGTCCCATTACGCAAATCAATGCGGAAAAAATAGGAGCGGCCCGCATGGGCGATTATGAGCAGTTCACCTTCAAAGGGTGGAACGACGAGGAGGTCTACTGCTATGTGGTGAAACCTGTGGATTTCGAGCCTGACAGGAAATATCCGGTGGCATTTCTCATTCACGGCGGCCCGCAGGGATCTTTTGGAAATCATTTTCATTACCGCTGGAACCCGCAGGCATACAGCGGAGCGGGGTATGCTGTGGTCATGGTGGATTTTCATGGGTCCACCGGTTACGGACAGGCTTTTTGCGATGCCATCCGTGGCGACTGGGGTGGAAAAACTCTTGTTGATCTTCAGAAAGGTTTGGCGGAAGCCCTGAACCGGTATTCCTGGATGGATGGGGATTGTGTTGCCGCGCTGGGTGCTTCTTTTGGTGGATACATGATCAACTGGATCGCTGGCAACTGGCCCGACCGATTCCGCTGCCTTGTGAATCACGACGGCAATCTGGATGAGAGGCTGGCTTATTTTGATACCGAGGAACTTTGGTTTCCGGAGTGGGATCACGAGGGAACGCCTTGGACCAATCCAGAAGGGTACGAAAAACACAATCCTATCAATTTTGTCAAGAATTGGAAAACACCCATGCTGGTCATCCACGGGGCTCAGGATTTTCGCGTGGTGGAATCCCAAGGGATATCTACTTTTACAGCCCTTCAGCGTCTTGGCATACCCAGCCAATTTCTCTATTTTCCCGATGAGAATCACTGGGTGCTCAAACCACACAATTCCATTCTGTGGCACGATACGGTCATTGGTTGGCTGGATCGGTGGTGCAAAAAGTAGGCTTGAGCCATGGGGAGGTTGCATTCCCCTTTTCTTTTAATGAAGAACACCGGATGGGAAAAGTTGGAGGGGAGAAACCCTAAAAAATGAAAACGTTTCCATGCCCGAATTGTGGGGAAGACGTTCCGATGAAGGCCAAAGCGTGTCCTCACTGCGGTTCCGATGAAAATACCGGTTGGTCAGAGAATACGTACTTGGATGGGATCGGTATGTATGACGAAGAGGACTATCGGGAAACTCTGCGGAAAGAATTGGGTATGCAGAGTACCGATTATCAAAAAAGGAAAAATGTCTTGGTGATTGTCTCTTGCATCGTCGTGTTTGTTTTTCTTGTGTATGTCATGTGGCGGCTGTGATAAGAGACGTGCAGTTACGTTTATGGCTTTTCGAATGCAAAATACACGGAGCCGCTTTTTAGTGGGTCGCATAGTTACGGAATCCAAGGAACAAGAGAAAGCCGCATACAGGATTCGTTTCGAGAAGGCGTTGATACTGATCCTCGGAATCATGATACTGGTGTTCCTTTTTTCTCAACGGATTTCTCAAAGACGACCCAAGGAGTGGGGTGTGGGGAGGGGGTCTCTGATTTCTGTAGACGTGACTCCAGCGACTTCTTTCGGAAGCCTTCCACGACCTCCTTCGCTTCCACAAGTTCCGATTCCAACAGAGGACGAATATCTTCCTGAAGACGAGACGATCGAGGATACCCGTCTTGACCTTACGCAAGGGATTCCCCTTTTTGATGGATCCGGAATGGGAGGGGGTGGATCCGGTGAGGGAGGATTGGGCCCTCGCCCCATTCGTGAAGTCATCCCCGAGTACACAAAAGAAGAAAGAAAACGGGGTGTGGAAGGGCTTGTGGAGCTGGAGATTTTAGTGAATGCACGAGGAGAAGTGGACAGTGTTCGGGTTTTACAGAACACAACACGCAGCAAAAGGTTGGAGGAGGCGTCTGTGCAAGCGGCCTATCAGAGTCGCTATCTACCTGCGCGAAGGGATGGAAAGAGCGTTCCTCAAAGGATCCGACGGTCCTACCGGTTTGAAAAAAGTGATCATCGAAAGTGATTCCAATTTCGGATTTTCTGTCTGTACTTTTGTATTTTGTTTTTGAAGTTTTGAGGAGGCGTTATGTTTTTTTTGAAACTCCTGGGAAAATTGATCAAGGTACTGGGCTCCCAGACTTCTCCAAACCGGATTGCCTGGGGTTTTGCTTTGGGCGCTGTTTTGGGTCTTACGCCCCTGTGGAGTCTTCACAATCTTGTGGTGGTTGTCCTTTTCCTTCTATTGAATGTCAATATTTCTTCTGCTCTTCTCGCATTTATTCTGTACAGCTTTTTTGCCTGGGCTCTTGATCCTTTGTTTCATACCATCGGATTTTCTATTCTGGTTCAGATCTCTTTTATGAAGCCCCTCTGGACAACGCTTTACAATGCCCCGTTTGCCCCTTTCACTCGTTTCAACAACACGGTGGTCATGGGCAGTTTTATCTTTTCTCTTCTTCTTTTCATTCCCAATTTTCTCGTTTTTAGGTGGCTTGTCATCCGTTACCGCAGCTCTTGGAGAGACGCTGTACAGAGGATGAGAATCCTCAAGATTCTTCAAGGGAACAGCGTGGTGCAATTTTATCTCAAAGTGAAAAAGTTGGGAGGATAAATGATCCGTTGGAAAGGATTCCTCATTGTTGTCATCCTCCTGGGTTTGGGGATGGCGTTTTCTTGGATGTTCATGGATCGGTGGATAGAGTCTGGTCTGGAAAAGACAGGTCAAGCCGTCACAGGTGCCAGAGTGGAGATTGATCGTTTGGATTTCCACTTGCTGGCGCTTTCCATCCAGTGGGATCGTCTCCAGGTTGCGGATCCCCAAAATACCCTGAAGAACATTCTAGAAACAGGACGGGCTGCTTTTAATGTCAATGCCTCGGCCCTTCTCCGGAAACGGTTCGTCGTTGAAGAGTTGACCTTGAAGGATGTCAGGTCCGGAACTCCCAGGGCCTACGACGGTGCACTGCCAAAGAAGAAACCGAAGAAAGAGGCTGCACCCGGAGCTCTGACGGTGTTGAAAGACCGAATGGAAAAAGAGGTTCAGAAGCTTCCTGTCATGCACTTGGATGTGAATGCTTTCAAACGCCAGCTCAACATGGACAGCCTTGTTGCGAAGGCGGATTTGAAGATGCCGGCTCGGACGGATTCTGTGAAAAAGGAAATCCTGAAGACAGCGGAGAAATGGGAGTCTTTTTACGCGGATTTTCATCCTCAAAACGATTTGGAAAAGATCCGTGCCGATTTTGCCGCTGTGGATGTCAAGCAAATCAAAACCGTGCCGGAGTTGATTTCTGTCTATGAAAAAGTGGAAGCAGCGAAGAAGACGTTGAATGCGCTTTCCGAAACCATAGATGGAAAATCCAGAGAAATCCATTCGGATTTTAATCAAATCGGATCGTACAAAAAACAGATTGAAGCGTGGGCCGATGAGGACTATCACCGCATCTTGGAAAAGGCTCGAATACCTGATTTCAGCACGGGACATATCGGAGACGTCCTCTTCGGTCCGATTCTTGTCTACAAAGTGAATCGGTATCTGGATTATCTTGAGATGGCCGAGAAGATCATTCCTCTAAAGAGTGATCAACCGAAAAAAGAGAAACCGAAACGGATGAAGGGTCAGAACATAAAATTTCCCGAAAGACATGGTCAGCCCGTTTTCTTGATCGAAAAAATTCATCTTTCGGGTCAGACAGGCGCAACACAAGAAAAAGCCGGACTGATGATGAACGGCATCGCAAGGGGCGTCACATCGGAACCCGGGATTTACGGCAGACCGACCACGGTTGATCTGAGAACCATCGGAGCTCCTAATCGCAGCACTGTTTTTTCAGCGAATCTGGATCATACGACCGATCCTGCAAAAGATCGGTTCGAATTGAAGATTGAAAATATCCCCTTAGACAATGTCTTGCTCCAGGAATCTTCCTACCTTCCTTCACGTATTCAAAAGGGCTGGGCAGATGTTTCTGTTGCCACGCGACTGGATGGGAGCGATGCGATCTTTCAAATCGAAGCGCAGACCCGAGAGGTCAATTTTGATTTTAAGAATTCTACGACAGAGGATATGTTTACTTCTGTTGTAAACGATCTGATCCGACAGACGGGGAATTTCATCCTGAAGGCCGAAATTGTAAGCAGAGGAGAAGGCCTCGACTTGAAAGTCAGTTCCAATTTGGACGATCAGATATCTCACGCATTGAACCGGAAAACCGGCCAGGTGGTCATGGAGGCTCAGAGCCGGATTCAAAACCGGATTCGTCAATTGACAGGCAATTCCATTGCGGAGCTGGATACGCTTTTCGACGGGAAAAAGAGCGCACTCACAGCACCCTTGGATGGGCTCCAAAAGGAAGCGAATGATCTCGAACTCGGCGTTCAGCAAAAGATGAACGAAATAACCGAAGATGTCAAACAGCGGCAAAAATCTGAGTTGGGTGAAAAATCCAAAAAATTACTGGATGCGATCTTAAAGAAAAAATTGTAACACAGGGATTGTTGACTTTGCAACAAGCGAAAGGAGGCGGCGTGCCATTGAAGTACGCCGCCTCCTTTTTGTGCGTTTATTGGTATCTGGCCCTCGATATAGCATGGGCAATGGTCTGCGGTGCCTTCATGCACTGTTGCATGCAACGCATGAAGGCGTTGCAAACCACCAAAAACAATAGACACGGCGCACTTAGACCAACAAGCCTGCGTTATGATAAACGTTAAGGAATTTTTTTCTTTTGATAAAGGCTTGCCCTTTTTCCTTTTAGCAGAGTGCCGTGCAAAGCACTGTTGCAAAGTGACGTGATATTTATTTCCTTCGAAAGACTGTTGGAAAAGTCCAAAGTATGTCATTGCATTTTTTACGAATCAATCTCCCCAATTTCGAGCATAGTTCAAGAGATTGCCGCTTCGTCCTCGAAAAGACGTAAATTGACTTTTTCAACAGTTTCCGAGGAGAGGGTGTTTTTTGTAACCATTGTGAGTACGCATGTAAATTGGATATACATGGCTTTATTGGTATCCGGCCCTCGATACATCCTTCACTGTTTTAAAAGGATTGGGTGGATTGAGATAACGCGCTAAAAAGGTATAAATTTTTAAGCGGATTTCTTTTGCCATCCATGTGTCCAGCCGGTCGAAGCTGTGGCCGCCGGGTGCATCCTTAAAAATTTCGTATTCAAATTTTTTATTCGCTGCCTTCAGCGACTTGATCAGGTGTTCCACTTCCAGAACATTCACGTCCTCGTCGCTGGTGTTGGTGTGAATGAGAAGGGGCGCCTGAAGTTTTTCCGCTTGCCATGCCGGAGACCGCTTCCGATATTCCTCGACGTTTTCGTAAGCGGTTTTGCCAATGTGGTACTTTGCCGAATAGAGATCCCTGTAGCCCTGGGTTTTGTATCCCATGCGGGCAATAAGATCGCTCACCGGAACGCCGGCAAAGGCGACCTTGTAATCCTTCGGGTGGTCAAAGATGTTGAAAAGCGCGATGAGTCCTCCGTGGCTCCAGCCAATAATCCCGACGCGGTCTTTGTCCACAAAGTCGTAATTCTCGATCATGTAGTTACGCCCCGCATATACGTCTTCGACCTCAAGACCACCGTAGTCAATGTCCTCGTACATTTCCCTGCCGTACCCTGTGCTTCCCCGATAGTCCGACGCAATGACAATGTACCCCTGGGCCATCAGCTCCCGGATGATGTGGGTGTGATAGGTTGTAAAGTTGGCGTGAACGCCTCCGTGGGGCAAGACCAAAAGCGGGTATTTTTTGGCGTGGTCAATCGTTTTAGGAATGAAAATGTAGGAGTAGAATTTGATGGGATTTCCTGCTCCCTGGGCTGTAGGATTGGGTTCATGGGCTCGTGGCGGTCCCACGTGACGGACTTTGTCAACATACGCCACGTCTCCCACTCGGTCGTACCAGAGCACATCGTCAATGGCCTTTTCCAGAACGTCCAACCGGTGGTCCAGATTCTCGAACCGTTTTTCCAGTTGTTCCATTTTTTGATGCAACAGGTCGGGCGGGGAAGACTGAGCCAATACACCGACGGATGAGAAAATGAATACCCAGATCATGGAGCCCACCACCCGTGTCCTTGTTTGAATTTTTCTGTTCATTGTCATTTCCTCCTGAATTCTTCAACATAGGGGTCACTGTATTCAAATTGAATTTAGGATAAATACTCTGAAATTCAAGAAAAATTTATCATTCTTTAGCGAGTGAACCGTTTATGGTTCACAAGGTGTTTTATTCTACAGAATCCGCATTTTTCATAGTCCATTTCACCCGATTGAAGAGCCGAAAGAACGCAAGTTTTACAGGAATCTTGTGTTTAATACATAACAGGACTTGCAAAATTGATGAAATTGTTGTACACTTATCGTTGTGATCAATAGTCGGATAAGAGGGCACATAGGGAAAGGTGTTATGAGAAAACGAATTTTGAAAATCATTGGGATTCTCTTTGTTCTTCTCATGGTGTGGAGAATTGTTGCCCTGGTCATAAAAGATTCCGGCGACCGAGGAAAACGGACGGGAAGGCCTCCGGTTGCTGTTGAAGTGGACAGTGTACGGGTTGAACCCATAAAAGAGGTTCGAGAGTTTACGGGAACTGTCTATCCGATGTACCAGTACGTAGTCGCTCCGAAGGTGTCTGGCCGAATTGTTCAAATCAGGAAACGGATCGGAGATTGGGTAGAAAGAGGCGAAGTAATTGCCCGGATAGACGATGCCGAGTATCAGCAGGCGGTTCTGGAGGCAGAAGCGAATCTCAGGATTGCTCAATCGTCTTTAAAGGAAACCCAAAGTCAATTGGCATTGGCAAAGCAGGAAATGGACCGGGTGAAGTCTCTTCAGGAAAAGGGAATCGCGTCACCCTCGGAGTTGGATGCCGCTCTGACAAATTACGACGCACAGCAGTCGCGGTTGAAGCTGGCCCAGGCCCAAGTGGAACAGCGCGAAGCATCGCTTAAGTCAGCGAAAATCCGATTGAGCTACACAGTCCTTACTGCCACAGAGCCTGGGTTCATCGGTGAGCGATTTGTGGACGAAGGGAGCCTGTTGTCTCCAAACGCACCGGTAGCCACCGTCATCGGAATAGATCGTGTGATCATACGGACTTCCATTGTTGAACGGGATTACGGCCGCATCCAGATAGGCCAACCGGCCATTGCT
>Ga0172363_10002707_pt1 | contig 14319 bp, 13 predicted proteins | sample LakKivs2_kivu2a2_FD_114541 | JGI IMG/M metagenome (GOLD analysis project Ga0172363, IMG submission 114541) | Sediment microbial communities from Lake Kivu, Rwanda - Sediment s2_kivu2a2 | ecosystem: Environmental > Aquatic > Freshwater > Lake > Sediment | place: Rwanda: Western Province, Lake... | reverse complement strand
CGGCTGAAGAAGATGTATGCTGATCTGAGCCTGGAGAACAACGCTCTGAAGGAGCTCATACGAAAAAAGCTCTGAGGCCACCGGAGCGGCGCGAAGCGGCGGCGTTCCTGGTGGCGGATCAGAGGATGCCGATCAGCAGAGCATGTGCAGCAGTAGGGCTGATCCGTTCATCGTGGTACAGGCCGCTGCAGGATCGTCTGGAGCGTGATGGGGCCGTGATTGAAGCCCTGAATGGCATCGTGATCGAGAATGCCCGTTGGGGCTTCTGGAAGTGCATGGACAGGCTCCATCTGCTGGGGCATAGCTGGAACCACAAGCGGGTCTATCGGGTGTACCGCGAGATGAAGCTCAACATCCGGCGGAGGACGAAGAAGCGCATCCCGACGAGGGAGCCGATGCCGCTGGATGCACCGTTGTCGCCGAACGAGATCTGGTCGCTAGACTTCATGCACGACACGCTTTACGTCGGGAGGCGCTTCAGGACACTCAACGTCCTGGACGAGGGCGTCCGCGAAGTGCTGGACATCGAGATCGACACTTCGCTGACTGGTGAGCGGGTCGTCAGGGTGCTGGAACGCCTGAAGCTGTGGAGAGGTCTTCCGAAAGCCATCCGGTGCGACAACGGGCCTGAGCTGTTGAGCGAGGTCTTCGTGAGCTGGTGCGAGGAGAACGCGGTCGAGATCCGCTACATCCAGCCGGGCAAGCCCAACCAGAACGCCTTCATCGAGCGATTCAACAGGACGTACCGTGATGAGGTGTTGAACTCATACCTGTTCGAGGATCTGGATCAAGTCAGAGAGATCAGCTACGAGTGGATGATCAACTACAACGAGAGGCGGCCTCACAACGCCCTGGGCGGCTTGCCGCCGGTCGTCTACCGCGAGAAGATAACTGCCGAAAACTCTACTTCTGGATTGTCGCATTGACGGGGGAGCTTACGGCAGACCTATCCCGGCATACATGCGCCGCTCGTTTCGCGGCAGCTCTGGCAAACCGTGCAAGACACGCTTTGACGGCAAGCGGCGGCTCAGGGGCTGCCGCAGGACGCATGAGTACCCGTTTGCACGGCTTGTCGCATGCGGTCACTGCGGCGGGCTGATGACCGGTCAGGGGCACAGAGGCAAGGTCTACTACCACTGCAGCGGGCACTACGGGAAGTGCCCCGAACCCTACGTCCGGCAGGAAAGCCTCGAAGAGGGCTTCCTAGATGTCCTCAGAGGGCTTCAGATGGATGAGGACATCCTGGACTGGGTCAGGCGTGATCTGCTCGATAGAAGCCACAGGAGGGCCGATTACAGGGAACAGGAACGAAACAGGCTCCAAGCCGAGTACGACTCAATGAAGCACCGCTTTGAGGTCTTGTATGAGGACAAGCTGGACGGAAGGGTCCCGGCATGGCTGTTCGATGAGAAGTCAGCGGAGTATACGCGCCAGATGGCCGAATTCCTGTCTTCCATGAAGCGCCTTGCGGCCGATTCGCCCATAGACACTGCGAAAGTGGCTTCGGTGTTTGAACTGGCGCAAAGGGCTGCCAGGAACCTATCTGCGCTGACTGACGCTCAGAAGTGCGAGCTGCTTCACAAAGTAGTTTTGAACGCCTCCTGGAAGGATGGACAGCTTTCAGTGCTGTTCCGGCAACCCTTTGACATGCTTGCAGAAGCATCGGCGGTCTGGAATGCGAAAAAGGTCGCCGGACTCTCTTCCGACGACCTTTTCCGAATCTGGTACCGGGGACGGGACTTGAACCCGTACAGGCTTTCGCCCACTAGGCCCTCAACCTAGCGTGTCTGCCAAATTCCACCACCCCGGCAAGATGGTCTTACATCAAGGCGAGCAGGAACGAAGTGACCATGAACACGCAGGCCAGGATCGTTGTCAGCTTCGACAGGAGCGTCACGGCGCCGCGCGTCCCGAAAGAGGCAGTCAGTGCTCCGCCGCCACCGAAGGCCCCGGAAAGACCGTCGCCCTTCGACTTCTGCATCAGCACCACGGCCACCAGCAGAACACACACCAGCACATGTAGAAACGTAAGTACTGCAGCCATTGTGGGATGATCCTTCCCTCCGGGTAACGCCCGCTTATATACACTCGACCTCGACTCGCTGGCAATCCTCGGCCAGCGGTTGACAAGGCCCTCGGCAGAGTCACTAGTAGCAGAAAGATACCTTCCGGAAGGGGGACCGGGATGACCGCCGCTGCCCTGCTGTTGATGGCGCTCTCAGGAAGTGGCCTTCCCGGCCACGAGTCGGTCACGGCTACACTTGATGACGGTACGATCGTCACTTCTGCGATTACTGATCCGGGCGACGCGACCCTGCCACCCTACGTGATGACGACGCCCACACCGCTGATGCACAGCAGGGACCACAGGGCCGAGATGCTCTGGGTCGACCGGGCCCATCAGAACGCCATAGCCAACGAGACGAGCATCTCCGGAGAAGGCCAGAGCATCTTCGCGGGCTGGTACCTCAACAACATACGGGTCTCAAGGTACGCGACGTCAGGCTCTGGCGTCCCGCTCTGGACCTATCTGTGCCCTGACGCGACGAACACCTTCGATGTCGCGGCCACCTTCTACGGCATCCTGGCAGCATCCAACAACCTCATGCAGACCCACGTCTGGGAGAACGTCGGCTCCCAGCCCACGGCGAACTTCGAGAGCGCCATCGCGCAGGACATCGAGGAAGTGGGCGGCGCTCCGGTGATGGTATTCGTGAATGCGAGCAACCACCTCGTATGCCTGGACGAGGCCACGGGCTGGTCGGTGAGATGGAATGTCCCGCTCCAGACGGTCGGATACGGCATCTACGGCGTGGACATCAGCTCGAGCGGAAACAGGGTTCTTGTCTCGGCATACGATGCGACCAGCGGGGCCCAGGTCTACAGCATGGCCGACGGGAGCCTCGTGGGCTCCGCGATGGGCAACTACGGTCAGACCAAGGCGGCTATCTCGGGCGACGGAAACTGTGTCGTGATAGGGAACTTCAACGGTCAGATCAGGATGTTCCAGTGGAGCGGCTCCGCATGGTCGCTGGCTGGCTCGATCGCGACCGGCGACAGCTGGGTGACCTCGGTCGCCATAAGCGATGACGGGCTCACTGCCGCGGGAGGGACGCTGGGTTTCAGCCCCTATCGCGGCAAGGTCGTCGGAGTCAACTGGCCTGCCTCCTCGGCCCCCTCCCAGATGTGGGACTACAAGAGCTACGGCGACGAGGTAAGCTCGATAGCCATCTGCGACGACGGCTCGGTGATAGTTGCGGGCAGCTGGGGGATGTACGACGGCACCTCCGGTGACGTGTTCACCGCCTTCGATCACACTGGCGCGGTCATCTTTCACCTGCTCGACGACATAGACGAGCCCGGCTCGATATTCAGCGTCGACGTGAGCGACGACGGCTCCTTCGCGACGGCCTCCGGCAAGGCCGTTCACGCCCGCGCGATGGGCAACGGGGGAGAAGTCTACGGGATCCAGATCATGAACACCCAGGCGCACGACGTCGGGGTGGTCTCCATAGTCTCCCCCGCCGAGAACCAGCAGGTCGGGAACACCTTCACTCCCCAGGTCACCATAGGCAACTTCGGCACATCGACCGAGAGCTTCAGCGTGTCTGCCTGGCTGTACGAGTCCGGAAGCGGCTCTCAGGTCTGGTCGGGCACCGCAAACGTGAACTCGCTCGCGCCCGGAGGGCAGACAAACGTCACTTTCCCCAGCTGGACCGTCCCCTCCTACGGCGCATGGGTCTTCGCGGCCAGGACGAACCTCGGAACCGACACCTACGCCCCCAACGACAGCCTCAGCTCGCTCGTGAGGGCATACCACGACGCCCAGGCCGTCGCCATCCGGTGCCCGTACGCCGAGAACACCGTCGGCATGCAGATGACACCTCAGGTCGAAGTCGCGAACGGCGGCACATACACCGAGGCCCTCCAGGTGAACCTCGTTGTCGACGGCCCCTCCGGAGAGCTCTACAACCAGACCGTGTCAACCTCGACGCTTGCCCCCGGAGCTCACGCGACGGTCTCCCTGCCTGTCTGGACCCCGCCGGAGGTCGACCCCTGCACTGCGGCGGCAACTGTCTCGGTAACAGACGACTACGTTTCCGGGAACAACCAGCAGACCCTTCAGTTCGACGTCGTGTACGAGATCATCTACGATGACGGCTCCTGGGAGAGCATGTACTGGGTCGGCACCCAGCACGACGACATGTTCGCCACCCGCTTCACGCCCACGATAGCCTATCCGTGCCGGATAACGCAGGCCAGGATCTTCGTGAACAACACCGATCCGTTCTCCTGGGCGGCCCTCTGCCCCGACGACGGGACGGGGCGCCCGGATACGTCCAACCCTCTCTTTTACGTCGAGAACCTGAGTTCCCCAGGTCCCCTGTCGTGGATCGTCATCCCGATGGATGTGACGCTGAGCGGATCGGGCGACGTCTGGCTCGTCGCCCACTGGCCCGATGCGAAGGCTGTCGCGGTCGGGACCGACCTGCAGCTTCCGCACCAGAACAGGAGCTGGTGGCATAACACCGAGAACGGCTGGGTCAACTTCACTTCGGGAGACTGGCTCTTCAGGATCACCGAGGCACCCAACGAAGGGCTGTCGGGAGGACCGGCCGGCACCGGGTCGTTCTGGCTCGGCAACCCAGCTCCGAACCCGTCGCCGGGCTTCCTCTCGGTGCAGGTGCAGGTGCCCGACGAGAGCATGCCATACAGCGTTGTCATCTATGATATTGCCGGACACTGCATCAGGACGATCAGCTCCGGGACGTCGCCCGCCGGCATGCGGTCCCTCTGCTGGGACTGCAGAACGAGCTCGGGCACGCCCGCCCCTGACGGTGTCTACTTCGTCAGGCTGGAGGCAGGCGACACCATCCAGAGCAGGAAGCTGGTCGTACTCAGATAGGCCGGGGGGCCGGCGTCAGACGCCGGCCCTCAGTCCTGCAGCAGCTTGTCCAGGAGTTCCCTGCTGAAGTTGCGCCCGGGGCAGACCGTCTTCATCCCGGGCAGGTCGCGGTGCAGCCAGACGTCCGCAGACGTCAGTCCCTTGTCTTCCATCAGGTTCTTCAGGAGGGAGCGAAGAGAGCCGAGCTGGGGGCCTGAGGGCTCCCAGTCCTGGAAGTTCCCGACCAGGCAGACTCCCACGGAGTCGGAGTTGTACCCCCTGGCGTGTGCTCCGGCAGCATCGGCCGGCCTTCCGGTCTCCACCATGCCGTCGGTGGTCCAGGTGCCGTTCCCGATCACGAAATGGTAGCCGACGTCGGCCCAGCCGAACACGCCCCTGTGCAGGAGCCTGAAGAGGCCTGCGCTCCCGTCATCGGTCGCCGAGTGATGAACGACGATCCTCCGGACGGCCTCCAGCGGTGTGTAGGCTCCGGGGCCGGGGGGATCAAGGAGCTGCCGGCAGGCCCTTTCGTCCAGATCAGCGGGGACCTTCACGTCGAGAGTATGGAGCCAGTCGAGGCATGACTCGGGCGTGTTGACCCAGGAGTCGGAGGGACTGCCGCTCACCTGCCGTTGGCCCTCGAGATGGAGATGTTCCCGACCCTGGTCCTCACGAGCAGCCTGGGACCACCCGCCCCCAGGATCCCTCGCATGGAGCCGGAGCCGACCTCCGGCGAACCGACCTCCACTCCGGAGACGCTGACGCCTCCCCTGCCAGCCGCTGCGTCGAGCTCGGCGCCCAGATCCTGAGGGATCGAGAGGGTGATCGATCCGATGACCGTCTCGAAGCTCCCGCCCTCCGTGGCGATGGCAGAGACCATGGCCCTTATGTCCCCGTTCAGCGTGGTGATCGAGCCGATCCGGCAGTCGCCGAGGACTTCCACAGCACCATTGCGGGTCTGCAGGGAAGCCGTCCCGGCAGGTCCCTCTATCCTCACGAATCCATTGTAGGCCCTGGCGACCACGGGGCAGGAGGGCCCAACCAGGATGATGTTCCCGTTGACCGTCTCGACCTCGAGCGTGCTGGGCGCCCCGGGGATCTCGACCTCCAGGTCGACGGATGCGGCAACCTTGCTGCAGGAGTAGAGGCACCTGATGACGACGGGCGAGCCCTGCTCGATCTCCGGCTCGAAGAACCGGGTGTGCGGAAGCTCGGGACCCGGCTTCCTCCTTGCCGTGACGCACCCGGCCTGACAGCCGCCGCGGACCAGCACCGAGCCGTTTCCGTTCCTTATCGCGAGCCCGACTTCGGGATCGAGCACGAACTCCCTGCTCACCGACTCCATGCTCACAGCATAAGCCCCGGCCGGATCGTCATGCAATGGAAGCATGCGGAGCGTGCAGGACCGGGAAGCCCTGCAGCGTCCCGTCGACCACGGGAACGAGCGGCACCGAGTCGAGCTCCATGCACAGGGCATAGTCTCCGGGAGGACAGGAGGGGCTCTTCGACCTCAACAGCCTCTCTCCGGCCCCCGATCTCTCGACTTCCCGCAGGGCAGCCTTGTAGTGCGGGCCCTTCCCGGTCAGCAGACCCGTGAAGTAGTCGGCGAAGACGTCGTCCTCCACCGCACGTTCCACGCCGGCGTTGCCCATGCACAACAGGCCGACATCGCCGGCGTTGCTCTCCAGCACCAGTCGTGCAGCCGCGGAGGCGTTCGCGAAGCAGGCGATCAGGACACCCGGGGCCCGTGCCGAGGCCCTCACTATCCCCTGCGTCCCTGCGCTGGTCGTCAGGACTATCGTCGATCCCTCCACGTCCATTTCCCGGAGGAGGGTGGGCGAGTTGCCCGTGTCGAACCCGGGGCAGGGCTCCCCGCCCCGTTCACCCGCCAGGATCCATCCGGGATTGCCGGCCTTCAGTGCGTACGCAGCATCGAGGGCATCGACCGCCACCACCCGTTCGGCTCCCTGGGACAGGGCTCGGCAGATGAAGGTACCGGCACGGAAGACATCAATGACGACTGCCAGCCCAGTGACCGAGTCGGCCCCCGGGAGCAGGCTGAATCTCGATATCCGCAGGCCGGATCCTCTCAGTCGGCCTTCAGGTACGCCAGGACCTCCTCCAGGTCGGGCAGCTGGGGGATGTCGTAGATCTTCAGCCAGACGGCCTTCCCCGATGCGTCGAGCACGAGGTTGGCCATCTGCGAGAAGCCCTTCTTCTCCCTGAAGAGGCCCATGGAGGCCGCAACTCCTCCATGGGGCCAGAAGTCCGCCAGGATGCGGAGCGCCTTCAGTCCCATTTCGTTGCTCCAGGCGTGCTTGGACGGCCATGCATCCACGCTCAGCCCGAGCGGGACGACGCAAAGCGCCTCGAAGCTGTCCATGGCCGCTTCCAGAGCCTGCATCTGTCTTGTGCAGACAGGGGTGAAGGCAAGCGGGTGGAAGGACAGGAGCACCCTGCGGCCACGGGCCGAAGAGAGCGCAAACTCCTCGTTGTGCTGGTCCCTGAGCGTGAAGTCCGGTGCGGCGGTCCCCAACCCTATCGCGGGCATCTGGTCTCCTCTCGAAGCTGTTGCTCTAGCGTGCGTCGACGGCGGCCTGCACGGCGGCACGGAGCGCTGCTTCGGTCTGCTGGTCGCTGCCTCTACCGCCCCAGGCGATCCTGCCTTCACGGTCTATGACGTAGAAGGTCGGGATCGCATCCACCCCGTACTGGGAGGCCACGCTGTCGCCCTGGACGACTATCGTGTAGGTGATCCCCTTCTCGGCGGCGAACGCCGCGGGATCGCTCCCCTCCTGCTCCCAGACGTCGATGCCGACGACTCTGACGCTGTCCTGCGGGTACATCGTGCTCAGCTCCTGCATACCGGGCATGGCCTGGGCGCATGGCTGGCACCAGGTTGCCCAGAAGTCCAGGACAACCACCCGGCCCCGGAGGGACGAGAGGGCGAGCGGAGTCCCGTCGGGCGTGTTCAGCGTCCACTGAGGGGCTTCCGTGCCCGGCTCGAGGATGGTCCGGTAGACCTCGGTCGCGTACGAGGTGTCGGGAGCGCTCAGGAGGAACGACGCGTCGTCGAAAGTCGCGTTGGGCACAAGGCTGGTTATCTGTAGCACCTGCGTCCCCTGCGCGCCGTTGAGGCCGCTGCGCTCCACCTCGTGCGGCAGTCGGTCGGTGACGCCGAAGGACCAGCGGGCGCTGCCCTGGCCTCCGGCATACTCGACGTAGATCACATCGCACGGGACCCCGGCCACCGTGTCCCGCCCCTCGTAGGCGATGCTGTCGCCTGACAGCTCGGCCTGGAACGGACCGGTTATCGCGTACTCCATCATGGCGGCGGTGTAGGCCGGCTGGAGCAGATCGCTGGCTCCCTCGCTGATGAGCCCGGTCGCAAATACCTTCGCGGAGCCGTCGAGCGCCCAGACGGTCGTCCCGTCGGTGGAGATCGTCAGGTCGGGAAGCACCTCCCCGGAGCTCAGGGTGTCGGTGTCGAAGTGCACGTACAGGCGCGGTGGAGTGGTCCCGGTTTCCTTGACCATCCTGACTGTGCCCGTGAACTCGGGCATGCTGGCGAAATCGCCAGTGCCGTAGGCCCGGAAGGCGTACTCCACCCTGGAGACCGCCATTGTGCAGGAATCCGCCTCGGCGAGGATCGCCAGCGGGTCAGGAGGAGTCGTCGAACGGCCGCCACAGGCCGCAAGCAGAGCCAGGGCAGCTGCGATGAGGGCCAGGAACCGGTACAAGCCAACCTCCCTGATTATGGACATCCGCGACGGCGACGGAAGTCGTGCGCTCCCGCGTGCCGCGATTCTACTCTGTCTTCACGAAGCGGATCGAGCCGTAGTCGTCCCCCCGGGAGGCCGTGGCGAAGAACACGCCGTCGGGGAGCCCGTCGAGCGCGATCTGGAAGGGAACGGTGCCGCCCGGATGAGCCAGGGTCGCCGACCGGACCACCCTGCCGGTGATGTCCAGCACCCTGATGTCGACCCTTGCCGGGCATGGACAGGTCACTCCGAGCAGGAGCCGGTGCACCGCCGGATTCGGGCCGTCCATGGCCAGCGAGAAGGCTCCAGGAAGCGACGGTCCGGAGTCACCGGTTCCCGTCGGTCCGACAGGCTCCGCCAGGCAGGCCACGGTGGCTATCGCCCCGCGGGCGCAGTTCGTGCCGAACGGGAAGTACATCATGTAGTTCGACAGGAGGTCGGTCGTCTGGTGGTAGTAGGGGTTGCTGAAGACCTCCTGCTCGATCCCCAGCACGGCTGGGTATCCCTGGTTCCAGAACGAGGAGTGGTCGCTGTAGGTGATCCCGGGATTGTACTCGGTCATCACCGAGAGTGCGGGGACATAGGTGTCGCAGATCGCGTCCAGGGCAAGCGCCAGCCCCGTTGAAGCCGTGTTGTAGGGAACCCAGAGGTTCTCGTACCCCGCCGGGCCGTAGAGGAGCATGTCGAGGTTGACCACGCCCTCTATGTCATCCCCCTGGGCGTATGCCTGCGCCGCGTAGGCCGCGCTGCCGTAGAGGCCCTGCTCCTCGCCGCCGAAGCAGATGAAGCGGATGGTGTACTTGAAGTCGTACCCGGACATTATCCTTGCGGCCTCTACGACGGTCGCCGATCCGCTGCCGTTGTCGTCGCCCCCGGGCGCGTTCGAGTAGGGCTGTGTGGAGGTGTCGTCCAGGTGGCCGCAGATGACGAAGATCTTCGTCGAATCGACTACTCCCGGCTTCTCGGCCACGACGTTGACGCAGTCGTAGGATCCGCCGACCGAGAAGGGCATGAGGTCGGCGTCGATACCGTAGCCCTGGATCGTATCCCGGACCCACAGCGCCGCCGTGTCGTAGCTGTCGGTGCTGGAATACCTTGTGCCGTAGTCCTGGAATCCCTGGATGAGTCCCTGGAAATTGGCCTCGCTGACAGCGGCGACCATGTCGCTCACGTAGTCGTCGTACCCGCGGGAGAGATCCGGCGGGGCGGAGGGCTCTGATCGCATCGGCCTGAGGGGTTGGACAAGGATGACGCCTTCGAGAGGCAGTCCGTCCAGGCATCGATGCCGGAGGCGGACGAGCGCGATCCCGCTCCTCTCCATGAGGACGTCCCCGAGGAAACCGGCCGACACTGCCCCGTCGGGGCCCGACAGGTGAACGAGTGCGTAGGCGTCGGGGCCTCCGAAGTCGGCGTCCAGGACGCGGGCGAACCTCATCGAGGCGAGCGACGCGTCCCCGGAGACGATCATGAAGTCGGTCGACTCGTAGTAGATCCTGACGGAGTTCAGCCAGGCCTGGCCCGCGGCCTCGCGGATGTCGAGGTCGAGGGAGTACAGGCACTCGGAGGCCGAAGACAGGCCTGCGATACCGAGCAGAACCAGGATTACTCTCATGAGCAAGGCTCCAATCCCGACGACCCTGCAGACGTCGAAGTCCGACTTTGCCCTAAGAATACGAAACCGGCAGGGCGATCACAAACAGCGCCGGCCTGGCATCCGGAGATGCCTCTGGACAGGTGCCCGGATCTGTGCTACCCTCCAGCCGACCGGGACGATCCCGGCATCCCGGACAACATCGGAGGGTACACAGATGAGCCAGTCCTTCCCGGCGTCACGTCGGGAGAGCCAGTTCGAGGCCGCCCTTGCCGGTTCGCTCGGCGCGGCGATCTTCGCTTTCGCCACCGCGGCCGGGGCACAGGTCAGGATCGCTGTCCCCGGCACTCCTGTCCCGGTGACCCTGCAGGTCTTCTCTGCCGTGCTGTCCGGAGTCGTCCTCGGCAGCAGGCTGGGTGCGGCGAGCCAGGCCCTCTGCCTCCTCTGCGGTGCCGCGGGCCTGCCCTTCTTCGCCGGGGGAGGATTCGGCATCGCCCACCTCGCCGGTCCGACCGGAGGCTACATCCTCGCCTTCCCGATGGCCTCGGCTGCGGCGGGGCTGGCCTGCGGGCGGCCGTTCCGCGTCCGCCTGGCTGCCTGCGCCCTCTCGCTGGCCCTGATCTATCTCGCCGGTGCCGGATGGCTGGCCCTCGAGCTCCGGCTTTGTCCCGCAAGGGCCCTTGCGCTCGGCATCCTGCCGTTCTTCACTGTCGACCTTCTGAAGGTCGCTGCTGCCGCGGCGGTCGGAGGCCTGTCCTCAGGATGCCGTTGACGGATCAGGGTCTGAGGTAGACTCCCCAGACCAGGGGTATGGCCAGCCTGCACGACCAGTGCAGGCCGGGGCCGGGTCCCTCTGCCATCGTGGCGATCTGAAGCGAGAGGAAGTCCTCTGCAGGCTTCGATGGAATGGCCCGCGTGCGTCCGCCGGCCATCTTCCGGAGGCCTCCGGCCCTGAAGGCGTCGTCCAGGCAGCCTGCGCTCTCGAGACGGAGGCCTTCAGAGGACAGGGAGGCTCTCAGCAGGTCGAGCAGCCCCTCGGCCGGCTCCTCGGACGCCGCGAGCCAGTCGTACTCCCCCAGCACCGCGACAAGGCCGCCGGGCGTGAGGGCGGCCGCCAGCCTCGCCGCGAATCGCTTCGGTTCAGGCACATGGAGGATGACATGGGAGAGGAGGACCAGATCGGCCCGGGGGAGCACGGCGCGAAGGAAGTCGGCCCTGATGAGCCTGGCGCCGGGCACTCTCGCACGTGCCTCGGCCAGCATCGACTCGTCCGAGTCCATTCCCGTCAGGCCCGCCCCCGTCAGGGCGGAGACCTCACGAAGGACCAGCCCGCTCCCGCACCCCGGCTCGAAGATCCTCGACGCCCGCCTGAGCGGAAGAATGCCGTAGATGTGCCTGCGAAGAGCCCTGGTCTCCCGGTGCTGGCGCTCCAGCATGCCGAGGCCGGAGCGGCAGCTTGCGCTCAGGGGTTCGACAGCATGTCGGGACAGGTCGTCGCCCTGCCCTTCGACTCGAGCGGGCACCCTCCCCCGCAGAGGACCAGCGACTCGCATCCCCTGCAGGCCTCGTCCACCCAGTCCCTCTCGCGCAGCCCCTTGAAGAGCCTGCCCGAATAGATGCTCTCCCAGCTGTCCCTGAGGATGTTGCCCGCACTCTCGTAGTAGCTCTGGCAAGGCAGGACTCCGCCGTCCGGCTCGATGCAGATGTTGTACTGAGCAGCCGTGCACCTCTTTGGGCCCAGCTCCAGCTCGAGAGGATCGAGCTCGCAGTAGCGCGTCGGAGAGTACCAGACCATTCTCATCCCGACCCGCTCGGCCGAGCGCCGGATCGACTCGAGGATCGGGGCGAGCTCGGAGGGGGTCAGCGCAAAGTCCCCGGAGACGGCCTTCCCGCTTGCGATGATCGAGTTGACCGCGAACGACTTCAGGCCCAGCGAGGCCAGAAAGTCGACCAGCCCTTCGGCGGTGGCTGCGTTGGCCTTCGTGATCGTCGTGTTCGTGATCGCGAAGATCGGAAGCCCTACGCAGTTGCGTATCGCCATGACCGTGTCCGCCCAGGTCCGCGCTCCCACCATCGAGTTGTGGATCTCCTCGATCTGGGACTCGAGAGTTATCTGGACATGGTCCAGACCCGCCTCGGCGAGCGTGGAGAGATACGAGGGGTCGGCGAGGCGGACGCCGTTCGTGAGGAGGCCGGAGACCATTCCCACGGATTCCGCATGTGCGATCAGCTCGGCGAGGTCGTCCCTGAGCGTGGCTTCACCCCCCGTGAAGCAGACATGCGGGATGCCGATGTCCCACAGCCGGTTCATGACTTCCTTCCACTTGTCGGTGCCCATCTCCTGGACGCTGCGGGTCTCGTTGTAGCAGTGCAGGCATCCGATGTTGCACGAGTAGGTGAGAGCCAGATCAGCCCTGTAGGGAGCGGAGACCGGCATCGCGAACGGCTCTATCCTGTCGAAGCCGAGGAATGTGACGGGGCAGACGGGCTGGTCGGACAGCATGCAGTCTATCGCGTTCCGAACCGAGTCGTAGTCCCTCCGGGCCTCTTCCGCGCTCACGAAGTACCTTGCGCGAATTTTCCTGAGAGCCTCATCCCGGGGGTATCCCCGGAGGATGAGCCAAGCGAAGTCCTGCGCCGTCGGGTTCAGGTGGAGGATCCTGGAGGCATCTATGACGAGGATGCCTCCCTCCGCCCCTGCGCGCAGATGGACCCTGCGGCTGCCCTCGCCCACCGGGATTTTGAAGGACGTGAGCCCGGCCGGGGCTATGGTCTCGGAGCGGGAGCTCAGGAACCTCGGCAGCCTCATCTCCCACCTCCTGCGCAGGCACAAGCACATCCTGCGCATGCGCATGCACATGCGCATCCTCCGCCGGAGTGCCCCGATGATGAGTAGGAGCTCACCGGGACCGGGTTGGTCACTGCCGTGACCGAGGAGGCTATGCTCTCGAAGGAACCCACGATGCCGCCGGCGAAATGCTCCAGAGAGCCTGCCACATCGCTGCAGAAGCGCGGGATCGAGATCCCGCCTCCCGTGCTCACCAGCGGCCTGTAGAAGCCTCCCATGCGGGCGGGGAAGACCATGATCTGAGGAGGCAGCCTCTCGGCCCTCTTCTCGAAGTCGGGATCGAGGAGGAGCCACTCCATCCGTTCGCTGACAATCGACTCTATCTCCCCACCGGCGGCGGATTCGGCCACCTGCTTCCAGGCCTGCGCGGTGATGGACTTGTAGTAGTCCCTGGTCTCCCTCACCGAAAAGCCCTTCATCCTGGTCTGCAGGTCCTTCACCATCCCGATGAACATCTTCCCGAGGGCCTCCCGGTCCAGGGCCCCGCGGCCGGGCACTCCGACCTTGAGCGCCGTCAGCAACGCCTTCTCATAGTCCCAGAGACCGGAGCTGTCACCCCCGCCCTCCCGGAAGACCGGCTTCCCGTCGGATTCCTCTATCCTGACGGCGTCCTTGAGCAGGAGCCCGAAGATCACAAGCCTCAGGACCCTGTCCAGGGGCTGTTCCAGGAGCATCGACGCCTGGGGAGCCGTGAGGCCGCGCTTTATGCCGACGCCCTCCACACCGATGGTAGGGGGCATGTACTGGACGCGGCGCTTCCTCGAGTTCCTGACCGCCACGACCACAAGGAGGATCATGCCCACGGGCAGGGCTACGCCCATGCACAGTGGAGCGAAGGCCGCTCCCCCCGCGGATCCCCCGCCGGCAGACGTGCGCGTCTTGGCCGTCACGGCGGGAGGAACGTCCTGGATCCTGCAGCTGACGAGACCTGCGGGAAACGAGACGCCGATCATGTACTCGCTCGAGACGGCACGGTCGGCGTCCCATTCGTAGATCATGCGGCCTTCTGCCGAGTAGGCCGACGAGAAGGGCCTGCCGAAGTACTGCACCGAGGCGGAATCGGCCCCGGGAGGGAACTGGAACCTCAGCACGAAGCGGCTCGTACCGCTCAGGAGCGAGCCGTCGAACCAGGTCGGGGAGAACTCCAGCGCGGCCCTGTCGGGAGAGGATGGATCCCGGTAGACCATGCCCGGGTTCCTGCCGCTGAGCGTCAGCGTCCCGGACCTGCCCGGCT
>Ga0172363_10002705_pt1 | contig 14326 bp, 7 predicted proteins | sample LakKivs2_kivu2a2_FD_114541 | JGI IMG/M metagenome (GOLD analysis project Ga0172363, IMG submission 114541) | Sediment microbial communities from Lake Kivu, Rwanda - Sediment s2_kivu2a2 | ecosystem: Environmental > Aquatic > Freshwater > Lake > Sediment | place: Rwanda: Western Province, Lake... | reverse complement strand
TTATAGACAAAGCAAAGGAAAAGTATCAAGAAGAAGTCGTAAAAAGAGAAAGTGAAATGGTTGATGTGAAAAATTGGAACATTCCAGAATCTTTACCTTACGGCAGAGAATATTCAGAAGTGAGTGTCAGAAAATCAATTATGCAACCGCTTTATAGCGACGGGAAATGGAAACCAGAAACGGCCTTTATTGATTTTTTGGAAAAATCGGACAAGGTTGAGTGGTGGTTCAAAAACGGAGACAGAGACGCAACATTTTTTGCCGTTCGTTATGATAACGGAGAAGAAAAACCTTTTTATGTTGATTTCATTGTGAAGTTGAAAGATGACCGAATTGGTTTTTTTGACACTAAAGCCGGCTTGACAAAACAAGTAGCCGGTCCAAAAATTGACGGCTTGTATAAATATCTTCAAAACGAGAACAAAAAAGGCAAAAAATGTTTTGGCGGAATAGTCGCCAACACCGAACGGAACTATCGCGGACGCTGGGTTTATTTTGATAAGACAAGCAAGGATTTCAAGGACAACTCTTTTGAAAATTGGGTTGATTTGATATTATAATAAAAAATCATCGGCTCGCCCGCGAAGCGGGCAAAGGCGGGCGGGCTAAAAATCAGCGTCGGGGTTTTCCTGAAAGAAAGTTCTAACTTTTTCTAAAAGACACCACATAAAAAAGAGGTTGGCGAGCCAACCTCTTTATCGGACCTTGACACGCATTCAACCATTGTATATACTTTAGATATATGAAGACCGTAATTAATATTAAAACCGATAAAGAAGTAAAAAGGGACGCCCAAAGGGTGGCAGAAAACCTTGGTTTTTCTTTAAGCGCTCTTATTAACGCTTATTTAAGACAGTTTGTTAGGAATAAAGAGGTTTATTTCAGTGTTGCTCCTCGCATGTCCTCTGGATTAGAGAAACTTCTTGGCGAAGTAGAGATTGATATTCAGAAAAAAAAGAATATTTCTTCCTCTTTTTTCTCTGAAAAAGAACTTAAGGACTATCTTGCTTCTTTATGAGGATCCGTTTTCATAAGAATTTTAATAAACAGTACAAAAAATTAAGGCAGGCGCAGAAAGAAAAAGTTCAAGAGCGTCTTGTTTTATTTTTAAAAGACCCTTTTTATCCGATTCTCGGTAATCATCCCTTAAAAGGAAAATACACAGGGTATAGAAGTATTAATATAACAGGGGACCTAAGAGCGGTGTATAAATTTATAAGCGAACAAGAATGCATTTTCATTACCGTAGACACTCATAGTAATCTATATTCTTAATTTATATTCCTTGTCCCAAATAGGCTGGGTGAGGGTTTTGAGTTTTTGGTCGTAGTTTGTTAGACCTTCAAAGTATTCTTGGGAGTTTTTGGCTTGCTCAGCAAATTCGTCTTCGCCTTTGGCTTCGTTTGGCAAGATTTTCTCTCTAAAATATTGGTAATTATCCCTGATAGAGCAAGGCATTATCCAATTTTTATAATTTTTTTGCCACTCTCTGCCCTTTTTGAAAAAATCAGAAAACAAGGCATCGGCAATTGTCTTTCCATTTTTATATAAATCATAAACATTATCTACATAATAGGGGATAAAAACGCAAGGCATAATATTGCCTGACCAATCAATATGAAAATAACCGCCTGGCCGGCCGTAAGCAATGCAGCCATTGGAGAGGACGCCGGAATTCCAGAAATCAGCAATAGGATAACCTTTTTCTAATAATTTCTCCCATTTTCTAAAAAGTTTTAATCTCTGCTCAGGCCTGGGCATTAAATCAAAAACATCTTTCCCTCTGCCAATTGGCATTAATTGGAACATCCACATATAGCTCGCTCCCTGTTTGTCAAACCAAAAATCATAAAACTCATCGCTCAAAAGTGTCGCGATATTTTCACTGGTTGCCGTAGCCGAAACAACAAAAGGCAGTCCGGCTTCTCTGACATATTCGGTTGTTTTCAGGATTTTTTGGAATATGCCTTTGCCGCGCCTCTCGTCAGTTTCTTTTTCCAGCCCCTCAACTGAAATTTGAGGAGAAGCATTGCCGAGTTTGACTAATTTTTGAGCTATTTCTTTGGTTAGGAGAGTTCCATTAGTATAGAAAATAAAATAGGTGTCTGAATACTTTTTAAAAATATCTAATAAATTTTTCCCCTGGCTTTGGTATAGCAATGGTTCGCCGCCGGAAATGGTTACGAATCTGGAGCCGAAGATATCGTGATTCTCTCCTAAAATCTGGTCAAAAACATCAAAACTTAAAGTTGCTTCAGCTCCAGGAGAGGCAGCGGCGTAACAGCCCCGGCATTTTAGATTGCATTTTTGGGTGGGTGAGACAACGATAAAAAGAGGCGGATCGCTTTTATATTTTTTGATGAATTTTTCTCTGAATTTTAATAAATTTTCTTTAAAGAAATTCGGGCTGAGAATTTCTATAGCTTTTTTTTCAACCAAAGGAGAAATATAGCCCTTGTCATAATTTTTAAAAATTTGCTTGACCAGGGCTTTAACCCATTGATATTTTTTCAATTGAACCGCTTTAAGATTTTCTTTTGCTCCTTCTTCAACCAATGATTGATAAAGTTTTTTATCAAACTTATCAAGAAGAATTTTTCTCGCCACTTTGTTCTTAGCTGCCTTGACGAGCAAAAAAAGATAGATGTTATTTAGATTTACCATATATCTACTTTACCAAAATAAAAAAGCCTATTCAAGGTTCTTTCACTGCGCAAGATGAGATATACAAGAGTAGCTTTTTTTATTGAAAGAGGTAAGATAAATAAATGACTCACAAAAAATGGATATTAACTCTTTCTTTAGTTGTCATTATTTCCTTGGTAGTGTTTATTATTATTTTAAATATGAATGGCAAAGTAACACCAACCGAAAAAACTTTTGTAATTAAAAAAGGTGAAAATGTTTTACAGATTGCTGCGGATTTGAGACATCGAGGATATATCGACAATCAAATAGGTTTCATCTGGCAGGCTTTAGTTTCGGGGAATTTTAGAAAAATGAAGGCAGGTACATATCAAATTCAGAAAGGTGAAACATACGAAGATTTAATAGAAAAATTTACAAAAGCCCAATCTGCTTCTGTCAGTATATCAATTGCTCCGGGCAAAACCAGCAGGGATATCGCCTTGATATTAGAATCGGTGCATTTGTTTAAGAAAGATGAATTTTTAGATTCAGCTTTAAATCCTAGTCAAGATCTTTTAAATAAGTTTTCATTTTTATCTGACAAGCCAAAAGACGTTGGATTGGAGGGATATTTGTTTCCCGATAATTATTCAGTTGATTCTTCAGAAACCATCCAGGAGGTTGAGAGCCAAATACTTTCTAATTTTGATGCAAAACTGACGCAGGATTTACGAGATGAAATAAAAAAAGAAGATAGAACAATCTTTCAAGTGGTAACAACGGCGTCAATTTTAGAAAAAGAAGTCATAAATTATCAAGATAAGCAGATCGTCGCAGGGATTCTTTGGAAAAGAGTTGACAATCATCTACCCTTGGAAGTTGATTCCGCGCTTTTATATTTCCAAACTTATCCACACCCCGATGTATTGGAAAAAGACGTTGATTCGCCTTATAATACATATAAGTATGCCGGTTTGCCGAAGGGGCCGATTTGCAGCCCAAGTTTAGATAGTATCAAAGCAGCAATTTATCCTAAAAACACAGATTATTGGTTTTATTTGTCAGCTCCAGATGGCCAAACAATTTTTGCTAAGACTTTGGGTCAGCAGCTAATAAATAAAGCGAAATATTTATTACAAGATTAAAATAATAATTAATTTTTAAAAAACATGGATGAATTTCCTCTAACGCAACCGCCAATAGATAACATAGAACCATCATTACGAGATCAGCAACAAATTCAAGCAAAACCACTTCCTAGAAAACTGTCCTGGCGCAGGATTTTATTGGGAGCTGTTTTTGTAATTTTATTAGTAGGTGGTCTTTATGGTGTTTATTTTTTCTTTATTAAATCTCCGATCAGTAACATAGATTACAGCGATGTCTACCGGCTGGTGCCGGAAAAAATTTCCCAGTCCGCTGCCATTAGAATTTCTCTTCCTCAGGGAGTAGATAAAGAAGCAGCAAAAAGAGGGGTAACTTTTGATCCGAAAATTAAGGGGACATGGGTACAGGAAAAATCATTAACTCGGTTAGGAATTCCAGAAGTTTTTGCCGCCACCATAAGCCATAAAGTAAATACGAATTTTATTTTTTTCAAGCCCAACTCTCCTTTAGATTTAAACCGGCATTATGCTGTCACCGTTGATTTGGGCGGAGGAAAGATTTTGACTAGCGATTTTCTGGCAATGGATAATCCGCAAGTGACAGCCATTTTCCCGAAATCAGACACCGAGGCGCCGGAAGACTCAAAAATCACGATTGTTTTCAATCGTCCGATGGTTCCAGTAACCACCCTTTATGAATTGGAAAATAAAAGCATTCCTGTGGAAATTACGCCCAAAACGGACGGGAAATTCAAATGGATTAGCTCAAATACTTTACAGTTCATACCGAAAGACACATTACATAGGTCATCTAATTATACGGTAAAAATAAAACAGGGATTTATTTCGATGGACGGTTTGGCTGTTGCCGATCTCCAGAGTACTTTCAAAACAAGGATTCTTAGGTATGGAGATAACTCAAATTACAATCAAATCAGCGGCCAAATTTACGACCAACCGGTAAGAATTTATTTTAATCAACCGGTTGACTTGGAAAAGACCGAGAAAGAAATAAAACTGATTGACAAGACAGCCAACAAAGAAGTTCCTTTCGTGGCCCAATATGCTGAGGCGACGAAAGAAGAACAACAGAATAATCTTCAGTATAAAGAGGGCGGCAGTTTTGGCGGACTTTGGGATTGGGACATCTTAAAATCGATGCGTGCCAGCATCTTTAATTTTTCCAACACTAAGAAAAATACCAAACTTGACCAGTCAACAATTGAGATTTATCTGAAACAGGATAAGTTTGGCCGGCAGAAATTCTGGGATTTTAACAACAGCTACACTATCCAGATCGGCAAGGCTTATCCGACTGACGGAGACATAATTTTGAATCAGGCTAAAACAATTGATATAACCACAACCGACATTACCGCTTTTTGGAATGCGGTTTCTGACAGAACCAACCAGGCATCTGTGGATATTTTCGATCCACAAGGATATTTAGAAGTCGGTTTTTATGAACCAATAAACTTATCTAAAAGCAATATTATAGCCGACAATTTAAAAAATATTGAGTACGGACAGAAATGCAAAAATGAAAAGGAACAAAGTTATAACTTTTCTAACTGTGAAAAAACAGAAGATAGGACAAAGGTTAGAATATATTTCCAAAACGGAAAAATACATCCGGGAGATCGTTTAAATGTGCAATTAACAAAAATAGTAAATGACGAGGGACTACAGATTAACAAAGATACGATTTCCAAGCAGTTAGCAGTTTATAATCCTCTTAGAATCAGCCTAGGAGATCTTTCAAAAAGTTATTACAACGATACGCAGTATCTGCAAGGTTTTTATATATGTTCTAACAATCCTTTGTTGGCTCCCGACAAAAAAGACCTTAAAAGCCAAATTCAGGCCAATCTTGATTACCAGATTAATTCTTTTGGCAAATCTTATTTAATTTATGATAGTTACCAGCTTCAACCCTGCACTGTCGGGTCTTTTGCTACTTGGATCAGCGCAGGATTTATGCCCTCCAGTAATTACCAAGTTAATTTAAGTCTCAATGATGTTTTCGGCCAAAGCGCCCAAAACAGCATCAGTTTCGTGACGGGCAATATGACCCCAGAAAACGTTGATATTTTTGCTTTACAGCAGAATTATAGCATTACTACACCAGACAAAACAGGTCTGACTTTTGGGGGATTTAATGTCACCTATGTTAACGTCCAAATCTGCAAGACATCAGCTTTGGCCTTAAGGCAGCTTTACAGGGAGCGCTCTTTTAATTCATCTGCTTGCTCAGACTACAAAACGAAAACGATAACTCTGCCTCAAAAGTATTGGATAAACAATTATTTTGATATTAATCTAACAGATTATTTTTCAGACCCTATTGGAAACTATATAATCGCCTTGAGCAACCCATTGTTTAAAAATTATGACGGAGAACAAAGGATGTTAACAGGCTACATTACGGTTACAAATCTGGCCGTAGCTGAAAAAGCCATAGCTCCAGCCACTGATTATTTGGGACCCGATCAAGAAGTGTTAACATCTAATCAAATCCAGAGTTTAAAAAATCTTTATTGGGTGACGGACATCAAAACGCAGAATCCGATATCAAACGTCAAGATAAATTTTTATGACAAAAACGGCATTTTACTCGGGACAACATTCACCGATTCAGAGGGTCTTGCCTTTTCGACACCGGCAGTAGGAGTTGATTCAATAGTAGCCAGCCTGGGTCAAGACAGCACAGTGGTGATGCGAAATAACGATAGATTTTCTTGGGGCCAGCCAGCTGACAACTATAAAAAAGCCTACATTTATACCGACAAACCATTGTACAGACCAGAGCAGACAGTACACGTCAAGGGAATTTTAAGAATTGGATATGATGGCAACTACCAGATGTTTAACTCCAGCAACGTCCGTATAATGGCATACAATTCTAAAGGTAGTTCTATTTTGGATAAGAGCATTCCCATAGATGATTTCGGAACTTTTAATCTTGATTTTGTCTTAGATAAAAATTCTCCATTAGGAACCTACAGAGTTTGTTTAGGCGATAGACGCTTTAATTGTGCAACTTTCGATATCTTAGAATATGTGCCAGCCGCTTTCCAGGTAATAAGCAAGCCGGACAAACAAGAATATATTTCCAAAGATACGGCCAACGTTCAAGTTGATGCCAACTATTATTTTGGCGCCCCAGTAGACAACTCCGAAGTTGATTATACTTTTAGTAGTCAGAATTATTATTTCGATGAATATACGGGCCAGGACTGGTATAGCTTTGGTTGGTGGGACGATTCCTACTATGACTCATCACAGTATTATTACGGCGATAAGTTTATTTCCCGGGGGACCGGCACTACTGACAGCAACGGAAAATTTAATATTTCCCAAAAAATTGATTTGCAAGATATTTTCAAAAATAATCCCAATCAGGGAAGCAAAATAGTTATTTTAGATACCACTGTCAAAAACAATTTGGGTCAAAGCGTTTCTAACCAGCAGTCATTTATCGTGCATGCCGGCCAATATTACATTGGAGTCAGGACAGATCCCTATTTCGTCGGAAAGAACCAGGAATTTAATTTAAAAGTTAAAACAGTGAATACGGAAGGGAAAAATGTTAGCGAAAATGGAATCACAGCTGAAATTTACAAAGTTGACTGGGTTTATGCCAAGCGTCAGGAAGTAGGAGGAGTGTTTAATTACCAGTGGGAAAAGAAAACTGATTTGGTAAAGACCATTAAATTAAACACTGACAACAATGGCGAATGGAGTCAGAAAGTAAACCTTGATAAAGAAGGCGAATACGAAATCCAAATTTCGGGATCTGACGGCAAAGGAAATTTAATAAGATCAAAAGATTATATTTATGTCTATGGCGAAGGTCAAGCCAGCTTTAGGCCGACAAATGACACGACTTTAGAACTCAAAGCCGATAACACAAACCTCAAAGTCGGGGATGAGGGGCAATTGATTATTGAATCGCCATACCCAAAGTCAAAAGCGTTAATCAGTATTGAAAGAGGAAAAATATTTGATTACCAGATAGTCAATTTTACAGGCAACATTAAAGGATATAAATTTACCGTCAAAGAAGAATATGCGCCTAATGTCTATGTTTCTGTTTTATTGCAGTCGCCTGACCCAGCTGTAAAATTTGGAATGCAGGAGTTTACTATTGACAGCGACAAAAATAAAATCAATATCGATGTCAAGTCAGATAAGAAATTCTACAGTCCGGGAGATCGGGTTAAATTAGATATCACCACCACAGATTCCAGCGGAAATCCGCTCAAGACGGAAGCATCAGTGGCCGTGGTTGATCTGAGCGTCTTGGCTTTGGAAGGAAACCCCAAAAAAGATCCTCTGATATTTTTCTATAATGGATTCCCTTTGACCGTTTCGACATATTCTAACGTTAAAAATATAATTACCAAAATTGAACCGTCTACTAAGGGAGGATCTGGCGGAGGCGGAAGCAGCGAAACTAAAGTTAGAGGAAATTTCCAGGAAACCGCTTTCTGGCAGGCCGATGTGACGACCGGAAGCGACGGCAAAGCAGAGGTCACATTCAAACTTCCTGACAATCTAACGACTTGGCAGACAGAAGTTTTGGGAGTCACTCAAGATACAAAGCTTGGAGTCAGCTATGCTGATTTTATGAGCAAGAAAGAATTAATGGTAGTACCTTTGAAGCCCAGATTCATTGTTCCTGGCGATACTTTCTATATCGGTGCGCAGATTTTTAACCAGTCAGACAGCAATAAAACATTTAAAGTTTCGTTCAATAGTGATACTTTGGAATTTAAAGATGAGAGTAGAGAAAAGAATATAAACGTTACTAAGGGCCAAGCGCAAACAGTATATTTTCAAGTCAAAGCGCCGGAAAACGTAACTCAGGGTTGGCATGCGTTTACAATTTCGGCTGAAGGATCAGGCCTTAACGATGCGGTTAGTCAGAGCATTGTCGTTGTGCCGAATTTGACTTACGAGGTCACGGCCACTGCTAATTATACGCAGGGTTCCAGCGCCAGAGAGGTAATTTATCTACCATCAAATGTTTCGCCAGACGTCGGAGAATTAAATCTAAGAAGTTCAGCAACTCTGGCCGTGTTTCTGTCAGATGCTTTAAATTATATGATTGGTTATCCTTATGGGTGCTCAGAGCAGATTTCCAGCCAGCTGAAAGCCATTGCTATAGTTAAATCTGGTTTGCAGGTTCCGAATTTGGCCGATAAATTCAAATTAGAAAAAGTACGTTATCAAAATCAGGAGTATACTATAGATCAGTTGGTTGACTTGGGTCTGGCAAAACTTTATAACAACCAGAATTACGACGGCGGATTCAACATGTGGGGAAGAGGTAATTCTGATTTCTATGGCACCTTAAGAGTTGTTGATACGCTTGAAGCATTGAAAAAAGCTGGCTATTCGATCAATGGTGATTCTCTGACCAAAGCGGCTGACTATCTTTACAATTATTACAACCAGAAAAGAAATTACATGAACGATGATGATGTTATTTCTTTGGCGTCGGTTTTATTGCAAACAGATACGTACAAAGGCAATTACAATTTGGTTAATGCAGTTAGCGCAATCGCCAGCAATACATTTAAAGTTCAAGACAGGCTATCAATAAAATCTTTAGCCGAATTGGGAGTTTTGGTAAATAACGGACAATTTAGCCAGTCCGTCGCTTCTACGATTAATGCAGCTCTCGATAATAGAATAAATATTGACTCTCGCGGCGCATTTTTAGAGCCGAGCCGAAACAACTACTATTACAATTATTTTGAATCAACAATCGGAGACACCGCTTTGTATCTTGATTCATTAGCAATAGGCAAGCGCGAGATGGCTGTGACAGATAAAGTCATCAGATGGCTATTAAACTCACGCGAAAGAGATAGGGCGTGGGGCTCAACTCAGAATACCCTGGCAGTTGTGGAGGCGTTTACTGATTACCTCAATTGGAAAAAAGAAACCAATGCTGTCTACACATTAAACACAGTTCTTAACGGCAATAATATTGATACTTATTCATTCAGTGCTTCCACGATTTTAGACCAGAATTACAAAACCTTGCCGATGAGTAATTTCAAAATCAACGATTATAATTTCTTAGAGCTAAATAAGAATGGCAACGGCTCATTGTACTACGATATGGCGTTAAAATATTATTTAACCGGAGTCGTGCAACCTAGAGACGAAGGTTTTACCATTACCAGGAATTTTTACTCTATTGATGACAAATCAGGTACAACACCAATAACTAAGGCAAAAGTAGGCGATATTATTAGAGAACATTTGACTACAGTGGTTCCTGTTGACCGAAAACATGTGCAGATCGAAGATTATATCCCGGCCGGCATGGAAATTGTTGACTTAAGCTTAGCTACCGAACAAAAATCTTTAAGACTAAACCAGACAGAAATAAAAGCGCCGGAAATTTATCCGGATTTCAAAGAAATAAGAGATGACCGAGCTTATGTTTATACTAATGAATTAACGCCGGGAGTCTACGAATTCGATTACTATTTGAGAGCTTTGGTTCCGGGAAATTATCTGCAGTTGCCGGCCATAGTTTCAGAAATGTACACGCCAGAGAACTTCGGAAGGACGCGTAGCGCATATTTTCAGATAACCAAATAATATTAGCCCTACTGTTTGACGAACCAGATATTAACAGTTTGGTTTTGCGATTTTGAGGAGGCCGTTATTTGATAGCGGCCTTCTTTTTGCGGTATAAAAATCACTTCCTGACCGGAGTCGAAATCCTGATTGTTTATTATCCACTCAGCAGAAGTTTTGGCCTTCAAAGGAATTTTGGCATCGGGCTGGAAAAGAAAAACATCTCCCTCGTGCGGATTTAAAATAAAGTCTTCGTCTCGGTTTTCAATTATATTTTGTGCTTGGTCAAAATTATCGCTAGCTAAGCCGAAATCCACGCCATCTTGGCTTTGATAATCTTTGATGTCTGAAAAATTAAATTGGGTGTTGTAATTATAATTTGAATTGAGCATTATTTGCATTACCTGATTCCAGATTCTGCCAGCTCCCAGTTGGCCGGAAACGCCGTCGGTAGCGGAATTGTCAGCATTGCCAATCCAGACTCCAACCAAAAAATTTGGGGTATAGCCAATGATCCAACTATCTTTGAAGTCGTGGGAAGTTCCTGTTTTCAAAGCATAATTTTGGACCGGCAAATTTAAATCACTTTCAGCCCCAAATTGGTCGATTCCGGTTTTCCTATCATTTAAAATTTTGTTGACCAGTTCTATGTAGGATCCCGGAGCGATTGTTTTGTTTTGATATAGGAAATAATTTTTGTTGATTTCCCCATCATTAAATAATTGCAGTCCAGTGAGCTTTCCTTTGTTGGCGAATATGGAAAAATAATGAGATAAATTCAGCAAATCAATTTCCATCGCCCCTAAAGCAATACCCAACTGGTAGTTATCAATCGGTTGGGGAGGAGAGTACTGTAAATCTTCTGTCAGAAATTTAGAAAAATTATCCAGTCCGATAAAATCCAGAGTTTTAACAGCTGCCACATTGATGCTGTTTGAAAGAGCATAATGGGCAGTCATTAAGCCGTGGTATTTATAATCAAAGTTTTTTGGATAGATTGAATACCCGTTAGCAGTTGGATATTTATATTCTCTGTCGTCAATTAAGGTGTAAGGCCTCATCCCTTTTTCAAACCCTAAAAGATAAATAAATGGTTTTATGGTAGATCCTATCTGTCTTGGCTTTGTTGCCATGTTAATCTGATATCCGTCAGAATACGAGTTCGGGTCAGGTGAGCCAATTAAAGTCAGAATCTGATTATCCGGAATTGATAAAATAACAACGGCGGCATTTTTCGCCTTTTTGGTTTTTAAAATTTGCATGTTTTCGGAAACAATCGAGCGAACTTGACGTGATAAGTCATTATCAATAGTCAGCTGGATATTCTTATTGATATTGTTTTGTAAGTAGCCAGCTAGTTCTAGAACTGGCTGATTTGACTGGGAATAATTTTGCAGATTCTGTCGGCATTCTTTGGGTTTCGTAAAGTTATCGGCTTTAATCCCCAAGATGCTTGCCAACGATTTTGCTTTATCGATATTTAAATTTCCAGCTGGATTGTAGTCAGTCGGACTGTTTATGGTCGCCAATAATTGCAAAATTTGTTCATCAGTCAAATTCTGTGGATCGACACCAAAATATCCGTGGCTGGCAGATTCTAATCCTTGCATTTGGTTCCCGAAATATATGGAATTTACATACATCTGCAAAATTTCATCCTTGCTGTTGAATAGCTCTAAAGATATAGTATAAAAAGCTTCTTGTAGTTTATTATTAATATTTCTTTGGTTCTCCTGAGCCAAAAGTATTTTTGCCAATTGCTGAGTTATGGTACTTGATCCTTCTCTTTGGAATAAGCCCAGTTTATTGCCCAATACCTGTAAAATTCCCCAGATGTTAAACCCCCAATGCCAGTAAAAATATTTGTCCTCTTTTTTAAGTAGTAAATCTTTAAAACGTTGGGGAATTGTATTCGAATATTGAGCATAATCCCCTTTATCATTTGCTTGCAAAAAGATGATTTTGTTGTTGCGGTCCGATACAGAAAATGATTGGTTGGATTGATAAATGGCATTCATTTTAGCATTAAGTTGAGCCGCGAAGCCGAGGTATATTATTAGTAAAGCAAGTAAAATAAAAAACAAAGTTATTATCGTTCTGTATTTCAAAAAATTTTTTTTAGCAATTTTTAAAAAATCCATAACTATCTACAAGGTTATTATATCTGTTTATTTACATTATAAACATTTATAAAGAATTATAAAGATAATAGGGCCTGACCCCATTTTGTTTTTTATCGGCGATTTGACAGATTTATTTATTTTATGATATGGTTAATTAGACGTAAGAAGTAAAAATTTTGTCCTTTGACAACCCTAAAAGGAGGTGATATTTATGCAAGGGATAGAAAGAACGTATTGCGATGTTTGTATTAACGCGCTGATGGGAGCGTGGCGCGGACTTATGGAATCAAATGCGGCGGAAGCTCTACGTAAAACGCGGTACGGTAAGGGCGATACACTTGGTTTTGATGCTCAAACTGAAATTGATATTAAAAGACGCTTGGAGCAATTTGACCAGCATGCTATTTTAATAACCGAAGAGCTTGACGAACAGGCCCATCGACGTTGGCCAACTGACTCTGATCCAATAAAACAGCCCCTAATGTTTTTCTGCGACCCAACTGACCGCTCAATCCAGCTTGAGGAATTTTTCAAAGCTATTTCAAAAGACAGCCCCACGGAAAAAATTGGGAATTTGATGGCCAATTGCGAGCCCAGGAAAAAATGGGAAGAGATGTTTGAAGTGCCAGTTATTATTACTGGCGCAACCGGAGCCATTACCTGCGTCCGCAAAGGAAAAGTTGTCTTTTCTGTGATTCTGAACTACATCAGTCAGACCATCTATGTGGCAACTGATATCGGCATTTTCTGGTATCAACTCAAAGATTTTTCTGACCCGAGCAATGAAAAAATTAATTTAGCTGAAATTTGCAAGGGAGGGAAGAATCTTTCTTTCCCAGGGATACGCCAATTCGGTTATTCGCCAGATGACTGCAAGCGGTTCGTGACTTTTTTAGGCAAAGAGGGCTATCGCGAGAATTTTGAAGACAGTCAACTATTTACAGAGAATTCTGAGAAATTTTTGCATCATCGCAAACCCCCTGGTCCGCCGCGTCCATTGTATCTTTCAGAGCTTCAAAAAGGACACGGTCCAGTTGGATTCATACTTTCCAACGGCGAGAAAATTGGAGAGTGGATGCACTGGCTTTCTTTCGTCAAATACAGCCGAAATGAAGATGGCGAACACGCTTTGCGGGCTTACGAGATTAGTTTAGGACGGCCCTGGACTAAAAGCGGCATGCTAATGTCAACTTCTCGGCCCTATAGTCTTTTTTGCGACACCGAAGAAGGGATGTACCTTGATATCAGCCGGCTGCGCAACTTTGAACGGCCAAGCCAATTCCGTTGTATGATGGTAATCGTTCCATATGACAACGAACGGATCATTCACATCCTCCACCAGCACCAGTACCGCGAAATAACCAGTTCGTTTTAAGGACCAGCTCCAGCTGGTCCTTTTTGTTTTTCTCTTCACTACAAACTTGAAAAAACCCAAGAAAATGAGTAAAATTAGAAGAATGAAAAGGTCGCGGAAAAATAAAAAATATTTTTTATGAAGGGATTTAACACAAACATTGAAAAAGATACCTTAACAAACAAAAATTACCGCCAGGTATTGTACACCGGTAAACACAGCCAGTTGGTTTTGATGAGTTTAAGGCCCGGCGAGGAAATTGGCATGGAGGTTCATCCGGAAAATGACCAGTTTTTTAGAATTGAAAAGGGAGAGGGAAAATGTCTAATTGGCGGAAATGAATATAAACTGGGGGACGGAGCAGCCATTGTCGTGCCAGCTGGAGCCAAACATAATGTGATTAATACTTCAGAAGATGAAGAATTAAAACTTTACACCATCTATTCGCCGCCCCATCACAAAGACGGCATTGTCCGCCCTACCAAAGAAGAGGCTGAAGCCCAAGAAGCGCCCTT
>Ga0172363_10002700_pt1 | contig 14332 bp, 13 predicted proteins | sample LakKivs2_kivu2a2_FD_114541 | JGI IMG/M metagenome (GOLD analysis project Ga0172363, IMG submission 114541) | Sediment microbial communities from Lake Kivu, Rwanda - Sediment s2_kivu2a2 | ecosystem: Environmental > Aquatic > Freshwater > Lake > Sediment | place: Rwanda: Western Province, Lake... | reverse complement strand
GGCATGAGGCCGCGCGGCCCGAGGACCTTGCCGAGCTTGCTTAAATCCTTCATGATGTCCGGCGTCGCGACCACGGCGTCAAAGTCCATCCAGCCGCCGGCGACCTTGTCGATGAGCTCCTGGCCGCCGACTACGTCGGCCCCGGCCTCCTCGGCCTCCTTCTCGGTCTCGCCGCGGCAGAAAGCGACGACACGGATCTTCTTGCCGGTGCCATGCGGCAAAATGACCGTGCCCCGGACCATGTGGTCGGACTTCTTCGTGTCCACGCGCAGGTGGAAGGAGACCTCGAGGCTCTCGTCGAACTTGCACTTAGGAAGACTCAACAGCGCCTCGATCGCCTCCTTGACGGCGTACGTCTTGCCCGCCTCAACGGCCTTCGCCGCCTCCCTCATGCGTTTGCTCATCTTGCGTGCCACGGCTACCCCTTCACCTCGATGCCCATGCTGCGGGCCGTGCCCATGACCGTCTTCTTCGCGATATCCATGTCGGTAGTGTTCAAATCCGCCATCTTGACCTTGACGATCTCTTCGACCTGCGCCATCGTGACGCTGCCGATCGTCTCCTTGCCGGCCGTCCCCGACGCCTTGGCCAGGCCCGCCGCGCGCTTCAGGAGCACTGAGCACGGCGGCGTCTTGATGATAAAGTCAAACTTCTTGTCCTCGTAGACGCTGATGACGACGGGCAGGATGATGCCGTCCTTGTCCTTGGTCTGCTCGTTGAAGGACTTGCAAAACTGCATGATGTTGACGCCGTGCTGGCCCAGGGCCGGCCCGACGGGCGGCGCCGGGTTGGCCGCGCCCGCAGGCACGTGCAGCTTTATCTGGACGACGACCTTCTTGGCCATTGGTTCACCGTCACTTGCCTTCCCGTGAATCACCCCCGGCCTGCTGCTTCTTGCCGCGCCGCAGGCCGGGGGGGTTCCTACACCTTCTCGATCTGCCAAAACTCGAGCTCGACAGGTGTCGAGCGCCCGAATATCGAAACGCTCACCTTAATCTTCTGCTTCTCGTTGTTGACGTCCTCGATGGTGCCGTTGAAGTTCAAAAATGGCCCCTCGATGATGCGCACCGCCTCGCCCTTCTGAAAGTGCGTCTTGGGGCTGGGCTTGGCCTGCGTCTCGACGGTGCGGCGCATGATGTTGTCGACCTCTTCCTGTGTCAAGCTCGACGGCTGCTTGCCCATGCCGATGAAGCCCGTGGCCCCCGGCGTCGTGCGCACGAAGAGCCAGGTGTTCTCGTTCAACTCCATCTCGACGAGGATGTAACCGGGAAAGAACTTGCGTTCGCTGATCTTCTTCTTGCCGCCGCGGACCTCGGAGACCTGCTCCGTCGGGATGAGGATCTCGCCGAACTGCTCCTTGATCTCACACGTCTCCAGGCGACGCAGGAGCGCGACTTTCACCTTCTCCTCAGAGCCCGTCTGGGTATGCACGACGTACCACTTTTTCATTTCATCACGAGGGTGACGATCCGCGTCAAGACAAAATCCCAAAAACCGATATACAGCGTCAGCAGCGTCCCGGACACGACAACCACCGTGGCCGCGCCCAGCAGGTCGGTGCGGGAAGGCCAGGAGACCTTGATGAGCTCCGCCTTGACCTGCGTGAAGAAATCCGGGATCTTCTTGATAACCGTCAAAGGCTGCATGATCGTCTTATGTCCGCAGGGGTGGAGGGAATCGAACCCCCAGTCCTGGTTTTGGAGACCAGTGGTTTACCGTTAACCGACACCCCTTTATTTGTAAAATTGCGGGATGGCGTGGACCAGCGCTCCGAGCCACGGGGATGCGACCGCGCCGAACTCTTACCCGGCCAACTACTTAACTTCCTTGAAGACCTCGTGCTTGCGGCACTGCGGACAAAATTTTTTGAGCTCCAATCGCGCGGTATTCTTCTTTTTGTTCTTCATCGTCGCGTAGGAACGGCGTTTGCATACCGGGCACTCAAGCAGAATCTGTTCTCTCATTTTTTGTCGTCGAGAAAGCCCCCGACCGGAATTGAACCGGTGACCCCGTCCTTACCAAGGACGTGCTCTACCGACTGAGCTACAGGGGCGTAGTTTTAAAGCGACAAGTATATGATTTTATTATAGATTTGTCAAGAAATTTTTTCTTTTTTTGCAAGAATTAAAAATAGGATAGAAATCTAAGCCAAAACCCGGGCAGGCGGTTGAGGATAGGCACTTTCTTGTAGCGCGCGTGGTCGGCAAAGGGGCCGCCGAAGGCCAACCGGTAGCCGGCCTGATGCAGGGCGTCCTCCAGGGAAGGTGCGTCTTGATAGAGAGGCAGCGCAAAGCCAGGGCAGGGGCTCTTCAACCGGCTTTCGATGAGCCGCTTGGACATCGAAACGGAATCCACCAGGTTCTCGCGTGTGGGATTCTTCTTGTAGGTGCCCCCCACCTCCTTGCGGGTGAGCCCTTCATAGTGGCGCCGCAAAAGGGCCCGCCACTTTTTCTTCCTGAAAAAAAGGAAACCGCCCTGCGCCTTGATGTAATCGTTCATGGCGCGGCCGGTCTCGTCAGGGGGAACGTAGATGTTCTGGACGAGGGGCGCCCAGCAACGTTCGTAGATCGGCGCGCCCCACGAGGTCTCAGGAGAAGGCTGTCCGGCCTGGAACCACTCGTCGAAGTAGACGGGCATCTCGTAGACGCCGGGGTGCTGGAAGTCGTGGAGCCGCGCCGAGGCGAAAACGACCTCGTGGCAGAGGCCGTGGGAACAGACATCCACGAAGCCGCTCGCGCGCATGATCGCCAGTTCCCGCCACGTCAGGTAGGGCTCGCGTCGGTGACTCTGATACAGGTTCTCCCAGCCCGTCTTCCCATTCCAGTAGTCCTCGAGATTGGGCAGCACCTCGTCGGTGTCGCGGACGCGCTCAGGGATGACGAAGAGGACGGCCTTGACCTTGTACCTTTTTAAAAGGGGGAAGATCACCGTCCAGCAGTTCCGGCGGCCGTCGTCGAAGGTGAGGACCACCTCCCTTCTCTTTTTGGGCGCGAGGTAGGTGCGGCCCCAAAGCTCCTCCCCGCCGACCACACGGAAACGCTTGGCCACCAAAAGCTCGATATACCTCGAAAAGACGTCGGGCAGGCAGTCGTGAAAAGAGAAGACCTTCGGCTGGCGGTTGTCGGCGAAGAGCTTCACCAGAGTCCTGATTTTATCCGTCGTCTTGATCATCGCAAAAACCGCGCTGGACTTGAACGGCCGCCACGACCATCCCCTTTCGAGGGGCATGTTAGCCGCCGGAGCGGGCATGGTTCCCTCCCGCTCGGTATCCCGGGAGAGCGCAGGCGAGCGAACACTGAGCGAAGTCCGGCCTCGCCGGGGCCGGACGAGCATACCGGTTCTCTCGACACCTTATCTTGGCGTGGGCGCTTACAGCGCCCCCGGGCCGCCTCACCGACTCGGCAGCCGCGCTAACCGGTCGGCCTTATCCGGCCGACCAGCGCCCCGAGAAAGGGGATGGTCGTGGCGGCCGCGGACGTTCACACGTGCTGACGGAACCAATCAACCGTGCGGCGCAGGCCGTCCTCGAGCGTGACGCGGGCGCGCCACCGGAGGAGCCGGCGCGCCTTGCGGACGTCGGGCCGGCGCTGTTTGGGGTCGTCCGTCGGAAGGGGTTCGTGCGCTAAGGGGCTTAAGCTGCCGGCGATCTTCCTGACCGCCCGCGCCAGGTCGTTCAGGGAGAGCTCCGCCGGGTTGCCGATGTTCACGGGGTCCGCATCACCGACCTGCGTCAGCCGGTATATGCCCTCCACCATATCCGAGATGTAGCAGAAGGAGCGCGTCTGAAGGCCGGAGCCGTAGATCGTGATGGGCTCCCCGCGCAGCGCCTGCGTGATGAAGTTGGGGATGGCGCGACCGTCGTTGAGGCGCATGCGCGGGCCGTAGGTGTTGAAAATCCGGACGATGCGCGTGTCGAGCCCGTGGACGCGGTGGTACGCCATGGTGAGGGCCTCAGCAAAGCGCTTGGCCTCGTCGTAGACGCCGCGCGGGCCGATGGGGTTGACGTGGCCCCAGTACGTCTCGGGTTGCGGGTGGACGTGCGGGTCGCCATAGACCTCGGAGGTGGACGCCAGGAGAAACCGCGCGCCTTTCGCCTTCGCCAGCCCCAGGCAGTTGTGCGTGCCCAGCGCCCCGACCTTGAGCGTCTGTATCGGATAATGCAGGTAATCCGCAGGGCTCGCCGGCGAGGCGAAGTGGAGGATGAGGTCGATGCGCCCCTTCAGGTATACCGGCTGCGCGATATTGTGTTTCAGGAAGCGGAATCTCTTGCGGCGGCACAGATGCTTGACATTTTCGAGCGATCCGGTCAGGAGGTTGTCGAGACAGATGACCCGCCACCCCTTCCTGAGGAAGAGATCGCACAGGTGCGAACCGATGAACCCGGCCCCGCCGGTGATCAAGACCGTCTTCATGCGGCGGCCCTCCCCATCGAGACGTAGCGCAGGCCCAGCCTCTTCATGCGGACAGGGGTGAACATGTTGCGGCCGTCTATGACCAGCGGCTGGCGCAGCAGCCTCTTGACCCTTTTCAAGTCCAGCTCCCTGAACTGCGGCCACTGCGTCAGGATGACGACGCACTCCGAGCCGGCCGCGGCCTCATACGGGTCGCGGCAGAAGGTCACGTCCTTCAGGATCTTCTTCGCCTTGGCCGCCGCCTCGGGGTCGAAGGCCTTGATGCGCGCGCCGCGGGCCTGCAAAGACTGGATAATGTCGATGGACGGGGCGAAGCGCATGTCGTCGGTGTCGGGCTTGAAGGCCAGGCCCCAGACGCCGATCGTCTTGCCCTTGATGTTCCACAGATGGTCCTCTATCTTCTTGACGAAAAGCTCTTTCTGCGCCTCATTGATGCGCCTGACCTCTTTCAAGAGCCCGAAGTCGTACCCGAGCTTGTGGGCGATCATGATGAAGGCGTCGAGGTCCTTGGGCAGGCAGAAGCCGCCGAAACCTATGCCCGCGTCGAGGAAGGCGGGTCCGATGCGCCGGTCCTGGCCCACCCCGCGGGCGACCTGGGTCACGTCCGCGCCCGCCAGCTCGCAGACGCGGGCCACCGCGTTGATGAACGAGACCTTGATCGCGAGGAAGGCATTGGAGGCGTGCTTGATGAGCTCCGCGGACTTGATGTCCGTCGTCAGGATCGGCGCGTCGATGCCTTTGTAGAGCTTGCGCAGAAGCGCCTCGGCCCGGCCGGACTCGACCCCGATGACGATGCGGTCCGGACGCATGAAGTCGTTGATCGCCTGCCCCTCGCGCAGGAACTCGGGGTTCGAGGCCACGTCGAAGGCCACCCCCTTGCGCTTGTTGAGGCTGACCGTGCGCTGGATCCAGCGGCCCGTGTCGACGGGGACGGTGGATTTCTCGACGATGAGCCGGTACGAACGCATCCCCTTGGCGATGGTGCGCGCCACGGTCTCGATGCCGGTCAGGTCCGCCTCGCCGTTGTCCTTGGGCGGCGTGCCGATGGCGACGAAGATGACCTCGCCCTTGTCCACGGCGTCCTGGATCCGCGCGCTGAAGGCCAGGCGCCCCCGGCGCACGTTCTCTTTCACGAGGGCGTCCAGGCCCGGCTCATAGATGGGGACCTTGAGTCTTTTGAGGGTCCTTATCTTCGCCTCGTCGTCATCCACGCACGTGACCTTGTGCCCGAGCTCCGCGAAACAGGCGCCCGAGACCAGCCCCACGTATCCGGCTCCGATAATGCCTACGCGCATGGAACACCTCAATTTGGGCATATCTGTGTCAACCGACACAGATTGTGCCGATCCAGTGACATCCCTGTGAGTCCCGAGGAACGAGGGGCGAGACAGGGATATTCCTCTTCTCCTCTTAAATTACGGGGACTCGCGGGGCGGGTGGAACGTCTTCTGCGCCTCGACGCCGACCTCGGGGAAGGCCTTCAGCGTGAAGCCGAGCATGAAGGTGACCCCCTCGCTGTCCCGGTCATTGACGATAAACTCCATCAGCCAGCAGTGCATGTCGCGGGTCAGGCGGTACTCCTGCTCGACGAGGTCGCCGGTCTTGCACTCGAACCGCTCGTAGAGCCCCATCGACCAGAAGGGATTGAGCTTCCACGTCATGCCGGCCGTCACCTGGCTGCTTTCGTCCTTTTTGAAACGGTAGCCGCTCGTCACGTTCACGCGCCCCATGCGCGCCCAGAGGTCCGCGTTGGCGCTTCGGAAGAACCCGCCGTCCATGTCGAAGGAGGCGTCCGAGTCAAACTCCCACCAGGCGTAGGGCTTAAACTCCAGGTCATAGGTGAAGGTCTCGAAGCCCCTGTCCGCGGTGTCGTTGCCCTCGAGACGGGAATTGGCCGAGAGGATGAGCGTCACGAGGTCCGCGACCTGCTCGTTGCGCTTCGTCTGCAGCTTGTTCTCCAGCGTGAAGGTGAGGGTGTCCTGCAGGTCCAGGTTGTCGACGGCGTCCAGTTGGTGGACGAGGTTGTTGTGCACCGTCGGCCGGTGCTGGTAGCGATACTGGACCTGCGGCGTGATGACGTGGCGCAGCTTGCGCAGGGACAACCCCCAGGCGTCCGTCTCGACGTCAAAGACCCTGTAGAGTCGCGTCGAGACGTCGACGCCGGAGAAGAAGGCGCCCCGCCAAAAGCTGTCGCGCCGCGGACTGCCGCGGGAGTAGTACGCGTCCCGGTGGCCGACAAAGGGATTGACGTCCAGCGCCATGAAGCGGAAAGGATACGAGATCTGCTGGGAGGTGTCAGAGCGGCTGACGTCCGTCGTCGCCCCTGTGTTGGGCGTGGCGCTCGACAGGTGCGTCGCGGCCGTCGTGTTCTTGTAATAAAGGGGGGTGTCGAAGATCTTCATATTGATCGTCTCGAGCTTCAACTCCGGGACCCGCTGCAGGACCGTCTCCCAAGGGTTGACGCGCGGTGCCCCCAGCAGGCTCACGGTCGCCTGGGGAAAGACGTGGGAGTACAAGAAGTAAGACTGCGGGGCGGTCGCCTTCTCGTATTCGCGGTAAAAGTAGTCCTCGCGGAAGGTGATGTCCGAGGCCCGGAAGTACTCGAGGACGACCTGGTCCCTCGGCGACGGTTCCCAGCGATGGCGCAGCTCCACCCGCGAGCGCTCGTCCGATTCCCGCAGGGCCTCGGGGATCTCGTCGCGCGTGTCCTCCTCGTCGATGCGGTAGTACTTGGCCTGGCCGCGGCCGATGATCTTTGTGTCGTAATTGAGGTCGATGCCCTGGCCGAAGCCCGTCTCCTGATACCAGTCCAGGTGCACCTCGCCGCGGGCGTTCCTGTTGAGATAATAACGCCAGGAGCCGAAGAGCTCCATGCCGAAGTCCTTGCTGTGGCCCGGGATGATCATGAGGCGCGGCTTCTTGTCCGTGAGCTCCTTGCTGAAAAGCGGAAAGTATATGACAGGGACGTCGCCCAGGCGCAGGACCGTGTCGCGCGCCTGCAGGGTGTTGTCCTTGATGCGCACCTCGCGGGACCCGAAGCCCCAGTGCGGGTGCGGCAGGTCGCAGGAAGAGATGAAGGTCTCCTCCAACACGAACTCGGTCTCCGACACCTTCTCCATGAGCGAGGCCCGGCCGTAGTACGGGCTGAACTTGACGTCGGGTTCCACGATCGTCCCGGTCTGGTCGCCGAAGTCGTAGATGAGCATCTCCCCGCGCATCTCCTGGCCGCCGGCCCTGCTGAAGACAACGCCGCCCTCGGCGATCGCCAACTTCTCGTCCAAAAAGACATGGACGCGGTCGCACCTCAGGACCGCGTCCTTGTAGATGATCTCGACGTTGCCGTCGGCGACGGCCTCGCGGCCTTCGGCAAGGAACTCCACCGTGTCGCCGTTGACCGTGATGGGCACCTTGGAAGTCGTCTGGGCCTGGGCGGCCGGCACGGCCGCCGCCCCCACCGCCAGCGCCAGCATCACGAAGAGGAGACGCCGCATCATGCCCGTGCCTGCTCCTTTGCGAGGAGCGCCGCGCCGATCATGCCGGCGTCGTTGCCCAATAACGCCCGGCGCACCTTGATGCGGCGCTTGATCGGACGCATCGCGTGGCGGCGCACCGAGCGGGCCACCGCCTCAAGGAGGACGGGCCCGGCCTGGGCCACGCCGCCGCCGACCACGATCACCTCAGGACAACAGGTGTTGACGACGCCGGCCAGCGCCCGGCCGGTGAGGCGGCCTGTCTCCTGCCAGAAGCGCAAGGCACGGCGGTCGCCCGCCTGCGCCCGCGCGCTGATCTCTTCCAGCGATATCTTCTTTCTGAAAATCCTGCGCGCGCGGCCGGCGAGCGCGGCGTTACCGACAAAACGCTCCAGGCAGCCGCTGCCCCCGCAGGAACACGCCGGCCCCCTGTCGCTGACGGGGATGTGGCCGACTTCTCCGCCGAGAAAAAACGGGCCGCGGAAGATCTTGCCGTCGAAGATCCAGCCGCCGCCCACACCCGTGCCCAGCGTCACGCACAGGGCGTAATCGTATCCGCGCGCCGCGCCCCGCCGGCTCTCGGCCAGCGCCATGCAGTTGGCGTCGTTCTCGACGTAGACGGGCACGCCGAGGCGCCGCCTGAGGAAACGGGCCAAGGGAAAACGCGTCCAACCGCGGATGTTCGTCAAACTCAGCACGAGGCCGCGGCCGAAGTCGACCGGCCCAGGCACCCCTACCCCGGCTGCGACGAGGCCGCTGCGCCGCCGGCCCGCCCGTTCGCACAGACGCTCCAGCGCCGCCTCCAGGCGGTCGGCAAAAACGGGCTTGCGTCTGAAGCCGCGCGACGATATCGTTTCTCTGGAGAGGACCCGGCCCGCGGGACCGATCAAGGCGATCTTGGTGAATGTCCCACCGACATCCACGCCGAGATAAAGGGAGGGATCGGACATAACCCCTGCTGGGTGCGAAATTCAGAGTGACCTTTTTTCGGAATTCATTTTATCGCAACACGTTGGCAGGCGCAAGGATTATCACTTGAGGGAGAGAAAAAAGAAGACGACGACCACGGCATTGTTCAGGATGTGGAAGGTCAGCGGCGCCAGCAGATTGCCGCGACGCTCATAGAGAACGGTGAGGACCATACCCATGAGGAAGACGAACAAAAACAAAAAAAGGTAACCGTGCACAACCGCGAAGCCAAGGCTGGCCAGCACCGAGGCAGGCCAGAAGGTGAACCGCCGGCGCAGGGCACGGTAGAGGCAGCCGCGAAAGAGGACCTCCTCGAAGAAGGGACCGAGCACGAGGATGAGGAGCACGCCGACGGCGTGTTTGGCGAGAGGCGTCACCTCCATCTGCTCCAGGTGCGAGGCGATGAAGTAGACCTCGACGCCCTCCATAGACTGCGTCCCCAAAAAGACGTCGATGAGGGCGGCGCCCAGAAACAGCACCGCGACCAACAAGACGAGCCCGCCGGCAAAGACGAGATAGCCCTTGACGCCGGCCCAGACGTCCTGGAGCGGCGCGCTCGAGGTAAAAAAGACGCTGCGCACGTCGAGGTCATAGCGCCGCAGGATGCAGCGGCTGAAGGCCAGGTACAACGCGGCGTAAAAGACGACGATGAAGTAGGCGTCGGGGACGTCGCGCAACGCCTCCCGGGCGCTGGCTGCCGCCTCGCCGATGGCAGGCTGCCAGAACACCCCCGCAATACCCACGACGAGCATGATCCAAAAGACGATGACCATGCACAGCGCCGCCGTGTAGATGAACGTCATCAGGACGTCTTTAAGGTTCCAAGGGACCGGTGGCTGTTCCATAGGACAGACCTTTTTTTCACATTGCTCAGTGGCCGGCGCAACTCTTCCCCCTCGAGGGGACTTGGGTCATTCGCAGACCCCCGTAGCGGAAGGGGGTCCCGACGGCCGAAGGCCGACGGGGGGAACCACGGGAGGGTTCCACAAGGAGGGCCGGGGGGCCAGAATGACCCAAGGCACCGAGAGGAAGAATGGTCGTGCCGGCCGCTATGCAGCACCGGCGAAGCGGACGCAGTTCTTCCCCGCCGCCTTGGCCGCGTACAGGGCCCTGTCCGCGGCCTCGATGAGCGCCTGGGCGCTGTCCGCGTCCTGCGGGAAGATGGCCACGCCCACGCTGATGCTCGCCTGGATCGTCTCGTCGTAGGCGCGCACGGGCTGCCCGGCCACGCTCCGGCGCATGCGCTCGGCCAGGATCGTGGCGCCGTCGCGGCCGGTCTGTGGCGCCAGGACCATGAACTCCTCCCCGCCGTAGCGGCCGATCATATCCACCTCGCGGACCTCCTGTCGGATGCGGCGCGCCACCTCGCAAAGGATGAGGTCGCCGACGAGATGGCCGTAGATGTCATTCACCGCCTTGAAGTCGTCGATATCAATCATCATGAAGGTGAGATCGAGGTTGTACGCCCGGCCGCGCGCGACCTCCTCGTCGATGCGCTCCGCCGCATAGCGCCGCGTCGCTGTCCCCGTCAGACTGTCCGTCACGGCCAGCTCCTGCACGGCGCGGTAGAGCCGGGCCCGGCGCAGACCGCGGGAAAACTGCCTGACCAGGATCAGGGCGTTCGGGTAATGCTGCACGCTCATGCCGCGGATGCGAATGCGGCCCAGCAACCCCTCCTTGTCGCCAAGCACAAAGGCCGTCTCCTCGGAGGAGGCCGCCGAGACCCCCTCCTGCTCGTCCGTCAGGGCGCACTCGGTATGGGGGGCCATCTTCTTCAGGTGAAAGCAAAAACGCTCCCACAGCTCCTTCTCCTCGAGCGTGGCGCAGACGTCGCGGGCCGCCTCATAGATGCGGACGGTCTGGGCGAGGCGTTCGCCCATCAGCGCCAACTCCGCGTCCGCTTCGCGGCGCACCTCACTGAGCCTCTCGAGATGGCGGCGCAGGCCGACGCCGTGGCGGTCCGCGGCGCTCATCCACTGCGCGAGGAACCTCATGAAGAACAGAAGGCCCAGTACCCCGGCGAGGATCATAATGACAACGTTCAGCGCGCACATACGCGGTTGCGCCCCTCTCTCTTGGCCGTTAGCAGGGCGTCATCGGCCAGCCTCAGGAGTTCATTCTGGTCCGGCGCATCCTGCGGGAAGACGGCCACGCCAATGGACACCGTGGTGTGCAGTTTATGGCGCCTCAGGGCGATGTCCTTGCTCTCCAGGGCCTGGCGCAGGCTCTCGGCCAGGCGCACGGCCTCGGCCTTGACGACGTCGGGCAACCCGACGGCGAACTCCTCCCCGCCGTACCGGAAGACCACCGCCCCGGGCAAGGAGAAGAACGACTTAAGCACACCGGCGATCCTCTGCAAGACGACATCGCCGGCCGTGTGGCCCAGCGTGTCGTTCATCTGCTTGAAGTGATCAATGTCGATCATCAACAGCGACAAGGAGGAACCGGAGCGTTCCACGCGCGCCATCTCTTCCCTCAGACGCCGCAGGCCGTAGCGCCGCAGGGCCAGCTGCGTCAGGGGGTCTGTCTGGGAGAGCTCCTGCATGTGGCCCAGGTACAGCGCGTTTTCCAACGCCAAGTGCGCGATATCCCCGCAGATGGACAAGAGGCGCAGGTCGTCGACCTCAAAGCGGGCAGCGTGCGCCGACTCCAGGCGCAGGATGCCCAGGAAACGCTCGGAGGTCTCCAGGGGGACGCTGATCAGGGTCGCGAGCGGCCGCTCGATCTCGGAGCGGATCGCGTCGGTGTCGAAGCGGAAATCCGTCGTCACGCTCTCGACAAAAAGGGGCCGCGCGTGGCGCAGAACCCACTGGTCGAAGGCGTCGCCGGTCTTCTGCTTGATGCGCGCGTCCGGCGGCTCGCAGAAGGTGGCCCGCAGCTCGAGGCGCCGCGTCCTCCCGTTGACGAGATACAGAAGCGCCCGGCCCGTGTTGTCGAAGAGCCGCAGGACCTCGTGCACGACGGTATCGCACAGGTCGTCGAGCCGGACCGCCTCGTTGAGGCGCGCCGAGAAGGCCTCGAGGTCTTCATAACTGCGGATCTTCTTCTTCAGGGACTCCTTGAGGGTGGCACAGCGGCCGACGTCGCGCTCGACGACATGGATCTCCTCTTCCAGAAGTTCGTTCTGGAGCACGACGAGCGTGCGGCGGGAGCGCTGACGGGCAAAGACGATGTAGGCCGCACCCAGGAACGCGGCGGCCAGACCCAGGGCGGGAAGAGACGCGGCGGGACAACCCCAGATGCAGAAAAAAACAGACGCCCCAAAGACAAGAGCAGCAGCCGCAAGGATCAGGGCAGGGGACGTCTTAGACAAGAGTCGCTTCTGTCTCGGCATCGAAAAAGTGGACCTTGCCCATATCGAAAACAAGGTCCATGTCTTCATTGACCGCCGGCCGGTCGTGGGCGCCCACGCGGGCGATGAAGGGGTGCCTGCTTGTCTTCAGGTGCAGATAGACCTCGGAGCCCATGGGTTCGACCACCTCGCACGTCACGCGCACGATGTTCTCGGCCGGCGTCTCGGAGACAAAAAGCCTGTCGTAGATGTCCTCGGCGCGGATGCCGAAGAAGACCTCTTTGTCGACGAAACCCCCCATCGTCGCCTCCATGTCCTTGACGATGCGGACCCTGAAGTCCCCCTCGTCGAAGTACAGGCGGCCGTTGTCCCGGACGATGCGGCCGGCCATGAAGTTCATGGGCGGGGAGCCGATGAACGAGGCGACGAACTTGTTGGCGGGCCTGTCGTAGACGGTGAGCGGGTCCGCCACCTGCAAGACCACGCCGTCCTTCATGACGGCGATGCGGTCGCCCATGGTCATGGCCTCTGTCTGGTCGTGGGTGACGTAGATCATCGTGGTCTGGAGCTTGATGTGCAGCTTGTGGATCTCGGTGCGCATCTGGACACGCAGCTGGGCGTCGAGGTTGCTCAGCGGCTCGTCGAACAAAAAGACCAGGGGCTTGCGCACGATGGCGCGGCCGACCGCGACGCGCTGGCGCTCGCCGCCGGAGAGCTCCCGGGGCTTGCGCCCGAGGTACGGCCTGATGCCGAGGATGTCCGCGGCCTCGTGCACGCGGCGCACGATCTCCGACTTCGGGTACCGGCGCAGCGTCAGGCCGAAGGCCATGTTCTCGAAGACCGACATGTGGGGGTAGAGCGCGTAGTTCTGGAAGACCATCGCGATGTCGCGGTCCTTGGCGGGTATGTCATTGACGAGGCGCTCGCCGATGGTGATCAAGCCCTCGGTGATGTCCTCGAGGCCCGCGACCATGCGCAGGGTCGTCGACTTGCCGCAGCCCGAGGGGCCGACCAGGACGAGGAACTCCTTGTTCTCGACCCCCAGGCTCACGTTGTCCACGGCGCGCACGTTGCCGGGGTAAACCTTGCTGACGTTCCTCAGGCTGACCTGGGCCATGGCCTTCCTGGTCAAAACATTTTCGTGAAAAAATTTTATGACACTTTCTGGGCCTGTCAGCTCAAATAATCGATGAGCCGGTGCAACGTCTCTTTCAATTCCTTGCGCGGCACGATCATGTCGACGAGGCCGTGCTCCAGCATGAACTCCGAACGCTGAAAGCCTTCCGGCAGTTTCTGGCGCGTCGTCTGCTCGATGACGCGCGGCCCGGCAAACCCGAGCAGGGCCTTGGGCTCCGCGATGATGATATCGCCCAGGCCCGCGAAAGAGGCCATCACCCCGCCCATCGTGGGATTGGTCAGGACCGAGATGAACAAGAGGTGCGCGTCATGGTGCCGCTTCAGGGCCGCGGAGGTCTTGGCCATCTGCATCAGGCTCAGGATCCCCTCGTACATGCGCGCCCCGCCGCCCGAGCCCGAGACGATGACGAGCGGCAGTCTCTTGCGGGTCGCCTTCTCGGTGGCCCGCGTCACCTTCTCGCCCACCACCGAGCCCATGGACCCCATGATAAAGCGCGAGTCGGTCACCGCCACCACGGCCTTCTTGCCGAAGATATCGCCCTCGCCCGTCACCACGGCCTCCCGCAGCTCGGTCGTCTTCTGGTCCTCGGCGATCTTCTGCTTGTAAGACTTAACCCCCTTGAACTCAAGAGGGTCGGCGCTCGCGAGTTCGGTATCGAACTCCTTGAGGGCGTCCTCGTCCACGATCATCTTCAACCGCTCGAGCGCCGTCATGATGAAGTGGTGCTGGCACTTGGGGCACACCAGGAGGTTTTCTTCGAGCGTCTTTTTATAGAGGGGCTCCCCGCACCCCGGGCACTTCGTCCAGAGCCCCTCCGGGATCTCGCGCTTGCGGATCTTGACGATGGTGTATTTGGGCTTGCCGAAGAGTGCCATAACTTATCCCCGCGTCGCACGCTGGTTGCGACGCTGCGCAGACACCTAGAACTTGTGGACCACCAGACCGCTTAAGACCTTCGGGTAAAAATAGGTGGACTTATGCGGCATCACCCCGCCGGCCAGGGCGACCGCCCGCCCCGGGTTGCTCCGCACCTTCGCCTTGATGTCGAGGG
>Ga0172363_10002699_pt1 | contig 14333 bp, 13 predicted proteins | sample LakKivs2_kivu2a2_FD_114541 | JGI IMG/M metagenome (GOLD analysis project Ga0172363, IMG submission 114541) | Sediment microbial communities from Lake Kivu, Rwanda - Sediment s2_kivu2a2 | ecosystem: Environmental > Aquatic > Freshwater > Lake > Sediment | place: Rwanda: Western Province, Lake... | reverse complement strand
TAACGTGGTAATTAACATAGGTCATCCCGAAAATCTCCACGTGCATGGATACGAGACTCTGTGCTATAATCCCGCCTGCAATGGCACCAACGCCAAGGGCAAGCCCCGAAATTGAGGCAAGAACGGCGAGAAAATAGGCGCGGTTCTCCTTCGGCAATAAACGGAACGGCAGATTGAATATGGCAATGTTGAATCCGCTCCATACCAGCCCATTCATCACCGCCTCAAACCATAAAACCGTCAAATCCTCCGCTGTGATGAAAAGCCAGAAGATTGGAATTGCGGAAATCATGGCGGAGCAGAAAATGACAACCGTCAGGGTGCCTGCTCTATCAATCACAGGTCCCCAGATGAAGCGCGTCATGAAAAAACTGAAAAAGGTGGTAATCAGGGTATAGAAAAATATTGATGTGAATGACATCTTCAGATTGACAATCATGTGGGGCGTCCAGAAGGAAGTGGCAACGCCGACTGCGGCGTTCCAGAGGGCAAGGGCTAATAAAAGCTGCCGGATGGCGGGGAGGGCGAAACTTTTTCTAAGTATCTCTCTCAAGGAGGGAATGGGCGCCGGTCTGTACGGCGGTTCCCACTGGTTTTTGAAAACAAATATGCTCTTCAATCCAAAAAAGGCGGCAACGCCCAGACATAACATCAGATATGCCGCACGCCCGTCTTCGCCAAAACCCTCGCGTATCCGTGAGAAAATGAAGTCCGCACCCAGCGCCACTATTATGAGAACACCATTCCTGAAGGATATCACGCGTCCTCGCAACTGGTCTGGTATCAAATCACTTATCCAGCTGAGCCATGTGTTACCGCCTATCTGCCCCATTATGTTGCTCACTGCTAAAAGAAGGATTAAGAGCCAGAGCTTTTGACTCCTCTCTATGGGAAGAGCGATGAGGATGAGAATTAACCAGAAAATCTCCCGCGTCACGAACGCTGTGGGAATCATGACACGTTTGCGGGAACCAATGCGGCTCACCATGTATGCTCCAAGGAGCTGGGATGATGCAGCAAGGAATGGCAGGGCGTTTATAAGTCCAAGATGAAAGGCGGTGGCACCAAAAAGGAGTGCTAAGTCAACCAAAAACTTCCCGCCTGTCAGGGTGAGCCATATCTGTGAATAAATCCCCTCCTCAAGAGTGCAGGCAATGCCCCGGCGTCGTTTTTCCGCCACGGGCGCCTTTGAGGCCGGCGGACGAACAAATCCAAAAACCAACCTTCTTGCATTTTTTGACAGGTAACTCTGGTATGTTGCCATTGAAATAAAATATATTGAAAAAAAAGATAATTCCCCACAAATATTAACCAATGCTTAGTTAAAACCCTGAAAACAGTTTGGTCAAGTTAATTGCCAGCTGGGACATTAATTCCATGAACGGATATGAAAGAATCCTGAAGTCGTTTCGTCAGGAGACCACTGACCGCATCCCCATTTTTGAGCAGTCCGTCTCCGGCTCCGTCGTCACAGAAATCCTTGGGAGACCCGCACTCGGATTCGCAACCGACCTCCACTTCGATGAGGCGCAAGCCCTCTACCTCGGCACGAGCGCTCATCAGGATTTCATCGGAAAATTGAAGGAGGATTACAGCGCCTTTGTCGATGCAATTGACATGGACATGGTATCCGTCCCGTGGCTCCTCTGGGAAAAACCGGCTCAGCGCCTCGATGAATTTTCCTTCCTATACAAAACCGAAGATGGTGAATGTATCCGCACCTATTACCCGCAATCGCGCACATTCAATGCCTCAACGGGCGGTTCGGAAATGTCCTCCAAGGTGGATGTAAGACGCTTCATCAAAAATTTCGGAAAAAAAAGGTCGGGCGGAGGCATCCTGCCTGAAGGATACTGGGATTTCCTCCGCTGGCTCATTGACGCCTTCGGACAAAAGCGGTGTGTGGCAGGGGCAAGCTATTACGGCATACCGCTGAGCGGTGAATGGCTCATCTTACTCCTCGAAGACCCTGGACTCGTTCGGGATTATCTTGACATCCTGACGGCGCGTGAGATGTGCGTGGCGCACCTGCAGGCAGAACTCGGCATCCGCGTAATAAACGGCGGCGGCGACCTCGCTTCAAAAAGCGGTCCGGTCTATTCCCCATCCATCTTCAGGGATTTGTTCCTGCCCGGATTGAAACGAATCATATCATATTACCATTCACTCGGTGCATTCTACATTTACAGGACGGATGGCAATATCTGGCAACTGGCTGAGATTCTCCTTTCCGAATCGGGAACGGACGCCTATGGCGAGATTGACATAGATGCGGGAATGGACCTTGTGGAACTACGCCGGCGGTTCCCGCGTCTCGTCCTGTGGGGAGGTCTTTCCTGCGGCTTGCTTCTGCTCAAGGGCACTGATGAACAGATTGTCTCAGAGACGCGGCGTCTGCGGGATGCCCTTGCCCCAGCCGGCGGCTGGATTTTCGGCTCCTCCAACACACTCCTGCCGGGGACAAACGTCAGTGGTTATCTTGCGGCGCTTAAAGAGTTAAGAATATAAGCACATCTGCTAAACACAGCAATCATTCCTCAACATCCGGCTCAATATGTATGCAGTCGGATACAGGACACAATGCCGCACAAAGTCCACATCCCACGCATTTCTCGCGGTCAACGTGCGGTCGCCTCTTCTTATCCATCTCAATCGCCATGTGACCACCGTCGCGGCACGCCACATAACACAAACCGCACCTGATGCACTTCTTTAAGTCTATCACCGAAAGCCCCTTGAAAATGCCGGGAAGCCTGTCATGCGTGGTGATGAATCTCAGCGAATAGCCGATGAAATCCTCCACCTTTTCAAAATTATGCCTCTCCATGAAAAATGAAAGTCCATCTTTCAGATGGTCAATAATGCGAAACCCTTCCTTCATGACTGCCGTGCATAACTGTACGTTCCGCGCCCCCACGAGGAGAAATTCAACGGCATCCTGCCATGTGGAGGCGCCGCCCGTGCCGGTAATCTGCATGCCCGTGTGGCGGGCAATCTCGGCAATGACGCGAAGCGTTATCGGCTTGATGGCGGGACCGGAAAGTCCGCTGTAGCTCGTCATCCCGCCCACATCGGGAATCGGGCGAAGCGTTTCAAGATTGATACCCATGAGTGAGGGGATGGTGTTAGAGGCGCAGACGGCGTCGCCTCCCCCCGCCTTCACCGCTGATGCGGCTTCGACAATATCCGCAACCTGAGGCGTTAGTTTAATAACCACAGGACATCTCTTCGCCGCACCTTTTATCCATCCGGTGACCTCCTTCACCAGTGGTATGTCCTGCCCCAGCATGGCTCCGGGCTTGGAGCCAAGTGTCCCCTGCGGACAACTGAAACTGCACTCGATGGCGTCCGCCCCTGCCTCCTCCATCATCCCCACAAGTTTTTCCCAGTCAGCACGGCATGAGCCCATAATGCTTCCGATAGCGACCTTTTCGGGAAATTCCTTTTTCAGGATGGCGATGCGCTCGCAGACCTCGTCCGCATGATGCTCACTGATGAGGTCAATATTGCCCATGGCGAAAAGGCGACGTCCCTCATGCGTGACCCCCGTGAGCATGGGATATTTGAGCGGAACAGGCGTCCCCGGAACGGATGTGGTTTTCATCACAGCGCCCGCCCAGCCGGCATCGTATCCGCGGCGGAGCATCTCAAGATTATCCGTGGCCGGCGCGGCGGCTAAAACAAAGGGGTTCTCAAACGTTATACCACAAAAGGTGGTTCGCATGTCCGCCATCGTCATCTCTCCTCAAGGTCAATGAAATTCTTGAGTATTTTCAGCCCGACTGACTGGCTTTTTTCCGGGTGAAATTGCGTCCCGAAGAGGTTCCCACGGCAGATGGCGGAGGCAAATTCAACGGCATAATCCGTTGTGGTGGCAACATCCTCCGCACAATCAGGAACCGCATAATAGGAATGCACAAAATAAAAATAAGCCCCGTCCTCCACGCCCCTGAAAATCGGCGTCTGCCGCCGGATGCAAATCTGATTCCACCCCATGTGCGGCACTTTCAAACCGGTGACAAACCTCTTCACCTCGCCCGGAAGTATGGAAAGCCCTCCGACGCCCGGCGACTCCTCACTCCTGTCAAATAAAACCTGCATCCCGAGACAAATGCCAAGGAACGGTTTTTGTGACGCCACCGCTCGCCGGAGCGGCTCCACAAGTCTCCGCGACCCCAGTTCCCTCATGGCATCCCCGAACGCCCCGACGCCCGGCAGGACAATTTTATCCGCGTGGGAAATAATATCCGGTGAATCCGTAATGACGGTCTCAGCGCCAAGATGTTCCATCGCCTTCTGGACACTGCAAAGATTCCCCATGCCATAATCAACAATCGCAATCATCCAAGCACCAACCCGCGCCAAATTAACGAGATTCTGATAAGTGTTACAAAAAACGACGTCAATAATTATTGCCTTACCTCCGGCAATTGGCTTTGCACACCGGGATGATTTAGCTTGATTATACTCATGCGCCTGTGATTTTTTCGGTAGTCATTTTTTGAACGAACCTCAGGATTTCACGTTTTTTATTACGTTAAAATGCCAGCGTGGAGGTTTTGACCGTGCCTTTTATTGCTAAACCCGGTAAGGGTGGGGAAAATTTCGAAAAGGAAACGCCAACCGAAGGACCGCCAGCCAGAACGGATGAGCAGAAGGTGGAACTGCCCGCTGGAGAGGGCGCGGTTCGCGTTCCCCCGGAAGATAAGGAAAAAAAGCCGGAAGAAAAGAAGTTTGATTATGAACTCAACGAGATCTCCGATAAGCCCGGCTCCATCAAGGTCTTCAAGGTTCGCGTCCCCCGGGCGGTCTATGATGAGCTCTCGGAAAAAAACCTGAAGGAACTGAAAAAATCGGTCGTCATTAATGGCTTCCGCAAGGGCAAAGCCCCCAACAGTCTCATCATAAGGCAATTCCGCAAAGAAATTAACCAGGATGTCATGAATGAACTCGTCCCCAATGTGACAGACCAGATTCTTCAAAACAAAAACCTAACAAAATTCCTCGACCCCGTACTCGACGAATACAGGGTCGCGGAAGGACAACCCACCGAACTCACCATCAGCGTGGAAATTATCCCTAAACTCGACCTTAAACGCGAAGATTATACCGGTCTGACCATCACCACAGAAGAGCGAAAAATCACCGATGCAATGGTGACCGCAGAACTGGAACGCCTTCAAAAACAAAACGCCTCCATCGAACCAAAGGAGGAAGGCGCGGTCGTGGAGAAGGAGAACCCCATCGTGGCGCACGTCGATGTCAGGGACGAGCATGGACACAAAATTCCTGCCCATTGCGGGCGCGACCGCTTTTTCACGAATCTTGAAACCGCCTTCCCGGAACCTGTTTGGAAGGAACTCATTGGCAAACCCCGCGGGGCAAAGGTCGAGGTCGCAATCGATGAAGAACGCAAAAAAAACTCCGGCGAAACCGTCAGTGAAAAGGAAATCTGGACGGTCGAAATCGTGGAAATCAAGAAATACACCCTTCCGGCTCTGGATGATGATTTCGCCAAAGACATGGGTAAATTTAATAACCTCGCAGAACTGAAGGTGAAAACCTCTGACGACCTCACACGCAGTGAAAAGGAACACGCAAGAGAGCACACCTTTGAGTGCCTGATTGACAAAATCATCGAAAAATCCCCATTTGAACCACCCGCATCTCTCGTGGAATATCACAAACATGGCATGATAAAAAATGATTTCCAGATACTGAAACAAATGGGCATTCCCGTTTCCAGTCTGCGCATCAGTCCGGAAAAATACATGGAATCCAAACAACAGGATGCACTACGGGCGGTGAAGGAATCCTTTATCCTGAAGGAGGTGGCGGTTCATGAAAAGCTGGAGGTCACTGAGGATGACATTAACGCAGAACTGGAAAAAGAGGCGGTCAGGGTGGGACGCAAACCCCTCGCCATCCGCGCTAAACTGGAAGCCGATGAGCAACTCGACTCCTTCAAGGATTCCATCCTGACGGAAAAGGTGAAAAATTTCTTGCTTGAGAACAATCAAATCTCATACAAGGAGTTTAAAGAAACGGACGAGGGCACGGCTCATCATGAGTAATTAGCGGCTCCGCAAACATTCTATCTTGTACCTTAAGGATTAATATCAATGCAAACGAGCGAAAATAACTTTTATTTTACTATTCCCCACGTGGTGGAGCAAAGTGAACGCGGCGAACGTGAATACGACATATTCTCACGCCTGCTGAAGGATAGAATTATTTTCCTCGGCACGCCCATCACGGATGAAATCGCCAACCTCATCATCGCACAGATGCTCTTCCTCGAATCGGAAGACCCCGACAAGGATATCAATCTCTATATTAACTCCCCCGGCGGCTACGTCTCCTCAGGACTTGCCATCTATGACACAATGCGGTTCATAAAACCCGACGTCTCCACAACCTGCGTCGGGCAGGCAACAAGCATGGGCGCACTCCTTTTGACTGCAGGCACCAGGGAAAAACGTTACGCCCTCCCGCACTCACGCATCATGCTTCATCAGCCGCTCGGCGGATTCAGAGGTCAGGCGGCGGATATTGCAATCCATGCCAAGGAAATGATACGCATCAAGAAGGAGATTAACCAGATATTTTCCGAGTGCTGTGGTCAACCGGTAGAGAGAATTGAAAAGGACTCCGAGCGGGAATTTTTCATGTCTGCCTCACAAGCCTGCGAATACGGTCTTATCGACCGCATCATTGAAAGCAAAATCGCCCTGGCTCAGGAACTCAAAAGAATGAAATAAAAAACTGCCCTCTTTTTGAAAGGCGATATCCTTTCACTCCTCTTTTTTTACCTCAAAGGCGGCGGGATGCGCAATGATGGGCTCTATCCGCCCCTCCTCTCCGCCAACCACGTGTAACTCGTAAAATCTCAAGTGAATGTCATAAGGTTCAAACGGCTTACCTGGTGGATTCAGCGCCACGGAAAGCCGGTACGCTCCACCGCACAAAAGAAGCGGTGAAAAAATCGCCGTGATGACTCCCCTCTGTGGACATTCCTGCAAAATAAAAGCCTGGGAGGCAGAATCCACGAGCATTACGCCGACATTATCACGGCTGATTCCCATCACCGCCTCAAGTGCAAGCCCCTGCCGCTTGGCGCTGTAATGAAGCTCAACCTTGAGCGTCTCGCCGGTGTGAACCGTCCACGTCTCACGACCCGCCCCATCCCTCATGACGACCCTGTTAATCATAACCTCGCCAGAGCCCATCCGCGCAGAAAGGCACACCGACCCGAATTCCAGATTGAATGGCATCGGCGGCTCTTTAAGGAGCTGGTCGTAGAATTCCCGGATGTAATCCTTCACTGCATCTTCCGGCGAGCCAAAAAACTTAACCCGCCCGCGTTCCAGCCACAAAATCCGCTCACTCACCGCCTTCGCCTGCTCAAGATTGTGTGTCACTAAAAGAATCGTCTTCCCCCGCTTCTTAAACTCAAAAATCTTCCCCGCGGATTTCGCCTGAAACTCGGCGTCGCCCACCGCCATCACTTCATCCAAAAGCAATATGTCGGGGTCAACCTGCACCGCCACTGAAAACCCAAGACGCATCAGCATGCCGGAGGAATAATGCCTGACCGGCATGTGAATGAATCTCTCCAACCCGGCAAAGGCAATAATCTCCTCTACGGCGGCGTCTATCTTTGCCTTCGGAAGACCAAGCACGGAGGCATTCAGATAAATATTCTCCATGCCGGTTAAATCCGGGTGAAAACCCGCTCCCAATTCAAGAAGTGAGGCAACTCTCCCGCGAATGCTTATTGAGCCCGTTGTGGGTTGCGTAATACCGGAAATGAGCTTCAACAGGGTGCTTTTGCCAGAGCCATTGGCGCCAATGATTCCAAGTGTGCCTCCCTCCGGCATAGAAAATGTCACATCCCTCAGCGCCCAGACCTCCTCACTCGGAGCGGGGCGGAACCACTCATGAATCACCATCTCCTTCAAGGAGGTGCTCCGCTTCTTCAGAATACGGTAACGCTTGGAAAGATTTTGCGCATCAATTGAGTTCATGGCATCGCCGCCCGTCAGGGCATCCACAAGTCCTGACGACATACCTCATTTTATACGGAAAGGTCATAAAAAGTGGCAGAAATAAAAATGGAGCGGGAAACGGGACTTGAACCCGCGACATCGACCTTGGCAAGGTCGCGCTCTACCAACTGAGCTATTCCCGCTCAACAAAAACGAGTTTTTCTATACCTCTTTTTTGCCCCTTTGTGTCAAGAATAAAAAACGGTCGTTTCATTGTTTCATCCCTAAGTGGCTGATTTTTCTTTACGTGTGTCCCGAACTCCCGTATGATTTATATCATTATCTTCCATGAGATTGACAGTCTGAAACACTTTTCTTTTCCGGGGAGGATTATGAAACAACACATTACCGCCATCATCTCGCCTGAGGCGCAGATCGATGATGATGTGACCATCGGTCCCTATACCATCATTGAAGGACCTGTGCGCATCGCCTCCGGCACGGTAATCATGTCCCACGTCCACATCAGTGCTAACACCGAAATCGGGCATAGCAACATCATCCACATGGGGGCGGTCATTGGCAATGTCCCTCAGCACCTCGGTTTCAAGAACTGCGTTTCTTACACCCGCATCGGCGACCAGAACATCATTCGCGAATATGTCACAATCCATCGCTCCTGGGAAGAGGGAAAGGCAACCATTATCGGGAACGAAAATTTCCTGATGTCTCTCTCCCACGTGGCGCATGATTGTCAGCTCGGCAATCACATCGTCATGGCGAACGGGGCGCTCCTTGGTGGACATGTCACCGTTGAGGACAATGCCTTCCTTTCAGGAAACACCGTCTTTCATCAGTTCGTCCGCATCGGGCGACTCGCCATGGTGTCCGGTCTGACGGGAATCGGCAAGGACGTCCCACCATTCTGCATCGCCGCCGGACGCTCCCTGATCTGCGGTGTTAACATTGTCGGACTGCGAAGGGCGGGCATCTCTCAGGACAGACGCACGGAAATTCGCAACGCATTCAAGACTATTTACCGCAGTGGTCTCAACGTCTCATCCGCACTGAGGGAGATTGAGAGGGGAAATCCCTGTGAAGAGGTGCGCCAGCTCGTAGAGTTCATTAAAAACTCAAAAAGGGGCATCTGTCGCGCCGCCAGTGCTGAAGAAGATGAAACGGATGCCCGACCGGAATCGTGAGTTAATCGCACTTGTCTCCCAAGCACTTTCCATCCCTTACATTATAGATGCGGTATATCCATCCGTTCCACAATACAACGCTCTAAATAAACAACGGTGCCGTTTTGGGTCTGCGGGTGAGCCGGGTCATCAAGGGCGATGATGTCAAAGGCGCACTTCACACTCTGTGCGGTGGGCGAGGGTATAAGATAAACTTCATAGGAGCGTGAATCGCCAGCCACAGGAATGATGTCACCCGTCCCGCGCGGCTCAAGGGAGATGTCCGTGGCAGTCTGAAAATTCTCCGTGTAAAGCCGCAGACGCACCTTCGGCATGGTGAGCGGCTGACTGTTGTTCGTGCTGACGGTGAAGGTGGCGCGATAGAGCTTACTGGAACTGGCGGGTATCTCCGTCGCCGTAAAAGAGGATTCCCAGAAGCCGAAATTACTGGTGGTGTCATTCACGGTGATGGCAAGCCTTCCCTTACTGCCGTCATAAGTATAGACCGGTGCAGTAAATCCACTGCCGGTCATATCCTTTCCCGTCCAGCCCTCAACGCTCTGGTCAAACGTGTAATCCTTCATGACTTCAACATTGCTGAAGTCCGCCTGTGAAAAAATATCAATCGTGAGATAATGCAAATAGACCTCCGCATTCACGGAATCCGAGGCGTCTTCGATATTTATCAGGTCAAAAAATGCGCCGAGTGGGCGGGTCGCACCATCCGTTGCGGCAATCTGCGAGGGATAAAAATAGAGGGGATAAATGAGCGGCGTGCGGGTGGGCGAGGAATCGCCCTGTCCCTGACTTATAATATCAAAACTGGCGCTCTCCTGAAAATCGCTTAAACTCGAGCGGAAGCGTATGCGCGGAATCACACTCTGGTCATCCATGCTGGAGCTTATGGCAAAGGCGACCTGATACACACGCTCAGCAAGAAGGGGCGTGTGAAAACCGCTTTCAAAATATCCAAACGTGTTTGAATCTGCAGGGGCAAGGGTGAGAACGCCCCCCGACTCTGAATAAAGCGGGGCGGTAAATGGATAATCTGTAATATCTGTCGGCACAAATGACCACCCCTGTGCACCATCCTCAAAATCATAATCCGTCAAACTCAAACCATGGAGAAATCCCCCATCAACCGTTGTATCATTGGACTCCATCACCACGCCGGTTCCTGATTCGACAGCAGAGCGAACATCAAATTGCCCGGACTCCGCACCGAAGGTTCCGCCCGCCGCATCAACACTGGAAAATTCCAGCACCACGGCACCCTCGGATGCCACCCCATCGCCCATCCATAATAGACAGGTAAAAAAGAATAGAAAAAAACCGGCAATTTTCTTCCGCATCTTCCCCCTCACCACGAAGACACAAAGGTGAGTCTTAGATTCTCTAACAATATGGGATTCACCACAGAGACACAGAGGACGCAGAGTATAATAAAACAAATAAAATATTGGAAATTCTCTGTGCACTCTGTGACTCTGTGGTGAATGAATTTCATTTTTTAGGAGTTATTATACTTTGTGCCTTGGTGCCTTTGTGGTAAAATTCAATTCATGCTTGACCCATTTATCTGACTATTTTATAGAGCATCCATAATGTTTCGGGCAATATGAAACATGTGTTCAAAAATATAGAAGGAGGACCCATTATGGCTCACAAAATAACGGACGCCTGTATTGCCTGCGGAAGCTGCGTGGATGTGTGCCCTGTGGAAGCAATCAGTGAGGGCGACCCTATTTACCAGATTGACCCTGAAGTCTGCACTGACTGCGGAGCATGTGTGGAACAATGCCCCGTGGAGGCTATTCAGCCTGAGTAAGAGACTGGCATCGTCAAGGCGCCCATTGTCTCGGATGATTGTCATGCCGTCCTCAACAGGGCGGCTTTTCTTTTTCAATCGGAAATGTTCTTCGTCAGCCCCTTCAGAGTCTCCGGCTTGTCACGCTCCACATACTTGCTCTGACCCTCGGTGGCGGTCACGTTTTCATACATGCCTTCATCGCGCCGCACCAGCTTGGTAAACCCCATGTCCTTGTATTCGGAATCCGTGACGGGCGTCGAGACATTAACCAGCGATATGAGCCGTCTCACCGGACATCCACACGAGGGGCAGACAGCAAGACTTTCCGCATTGATGTTCTGTTCAACCTCAAACTTCTTTCCCTTCTCCGGACATCCCTCTCCTGTATGTTCATACTCATACACCGGCATAGCCCATCACCTCCCCGTGGCAAAAGAAAGTTATATAAAAGTCTCATCAAGCACTCTTCCGTTTCAACCGATATTTTATTACCCGCATCAGAAATGAGACATTTCCCAGAAGGTAACGGCGCCAGAGGCGGCATGGTTCCATTGCAAGGCGGAATATCCACTCTAACCCGATTCGCCGCATCCAGACCGGCGCGCGTCTCGTCACGCCCGCAATATATTCAAACAGCGCCCCCACGCACCACACAACCGGCACGCCCATCTCATTTTTGTGAGATGCCGCAAAAATCTCCTGTCGCGGCACGCCCATCCCGATGAGCAAAACAGAAGGATGCGCATCCATAATATCCTTCACAATCACCGGCTCCTCATCCGCGCTGAAATATCCCGACCTGCAACCCGCCACCTTTAACGTGGGAAACTCATATTTAATATTTTCCGCCGCCTTTTCCGCCACACCCGGACGTGACCCCAATAAATATAGCGAAAACCCCTCACTTGCGCACATCTCGCTGAACTGTGGAAAAAAGTCCCCCGCACTAACGCGTCCCGTCAGCGGCTCGCCCAGAAATTTCGCCGCACAGACCACCGACTGCCCATCCGCATAAACACAATCCGCGCCATCAACAATCCGCGCATATTCGGGATTTTTAAAATAAAGATTTATACAATGGGCATTAAGATAGGTGATGAGCCGGGGGGATGAGACTCCACATGCCCATGCACGCACCCTATCAAGAAATTCATCCCTTGTGAGGGCGTCAATCTTAATCCCGAATGGACTGCTCGTCTTATGCCGGTCTTCTTCCATGACAAAGATTCACGGGCTTAAAAAATTAACCCCCACATCGCCGTGATTAGGACATTATTGAGTCACGAAAAACAGGTGGGTGCCCTCACATCCGCTTTTGAGAATCCCGGTTGGCTGGCGGTCAATGCCGCAAATCAAAACAGGACATCTCAGCCACGGAAGAATATTTGGACTCCCGTGACTTGGCTGTTGGCTCAATAAATTACCCCCTTATCACAAACGTAGCAGGGGTTAAATCCAAGTCTCATTTATCAAACAACTAAAATTACAATCTCTCCATTCCGCCCCAATGTCAAGAAAAAATCGTATCGTGCATCAGTTTTTATCGGCGCTTATCTGCGTTTAACGGATTTTTTTATTGTCTCTCCCCCGCACATCAGCGACAATCATGATTAACACAGTGCACAACACGAACATACAAGAAAAGGTTTGTTTTTATGAGAATTATTTTTGCCGGCACGCCTGATTTTGCAATACCAGCGCTTCAACGCCTCATCGATTCTAATCACGAGATTGTGGCTGTGATTACCAGACCAGACCGTCTCGCAGGGCGTGGCATGAAACCAACGCCCAGTCCGGTCAAACTCCTCGCACAAAAAAATTCCCTCAACATCCTTCAACCCGAAAGTCTGAAAAATCCTCCCTTTGCAGAAATCCTGAGACCCTACAACCCCGACCTCATCCTCGTTGCCGCCTATGGCAAAATCCTGCCTCCTGACATCCTTCACCTCCCGAAATTCGGCTGTGTCAACATCCACGCCTCACTTCTCCCAAAATACCGCGGCGCCGCTCCCATCAACCGCGCAATCATGAACTGCGACACGGAAACAGGCATCACTCTCATGAAAATGGATGAGACCATGGACACCGGCGACATCCTCATGTCCGAAGCCATTCCCATCCTCGAAGATGATGATGCCCTCTCAGTGAGCAACATGCTATCCGTCCTTGGAGCCGACCTCCTGATGCGCCTACTTGAACAGTTGGAAAAGACGGGTGAACTTAAAGCCATTCCGCAGGACCACTCAAAGGCAACCTATGCCCCGCGCCTCACAAAGGAAGACTGCCGCATCAGGTGGGACGACCACTTTGAGCGCGTCCTCTGCCACATCATGGGGCTCTCACCCAACCCGGGGGCATTTACACAACTCGGCAATACTGTCATAAACATCATCCGCGCCGAACCTTTTTTTGCCGATAAGGAAATCCATGAGAAACTGCTGAACATCAAGGAGTCCAAGCCCGGTTGCGTGGTCAAACTTCTGCGCAACAAGGGACCGGTGGTCAGAACTAAAGACGGTCTGATTGTCCTCACGCGAATCCAGCCACCGGGAAAACGCGTCATGAGCGGACAGGACTTCATCAACGGCGGCTACATCAAACTCGGCGACAGGTTTATTTGAAATTACGTCGACTTAATATGCCAGCATTGTCTTGACAATAATAACTAATGATTCCAAAAAAATTTAACCACGGGGAACACTGGGAGTGCGGGGAATGAAAAGAAAGAAATTTAATGAGACACAGAATTAATGAACAATTCGGATTGCTTCAGTTGCTGAACTATGCCAAACACTTCTTAAGCTCCGCCTGCCTCTTTTTCCATTCCTTGAGGGCAAGTTCATATCCCTCCCAGAGGAGCAGGTCGTCCCACTCCTGAAATTTTTCCTGCTTTGACGATTCCACTTTCTTTCCGAAGGCGGCGTAAGTTTTCCCATATTTCTCGCGGAACTCATTGCATTTGCTCCTATAATATTCAACCCGTGCAAATGATTTATCGAACAGCGCCCCGACGATTTCCTTTTGAGTCATCGTCTCGGCAACATTTGAAGGCAATTTAATTTTAATCTCACTCATAACTTGACCGGGCATACTTCGCCCTCCTGCAAACATAATTCAATATTTTATATGTTCAAAATGCCCATCCAGCGTCAATCAAAATTCTTAAAGGCGAGCAATTCGCATTCTTTATATAATATAATTCATAATATTTCCGTTGAAGCAAAGTTTTTCATTATATTCATGATAATAATCTACTCCACATACTTTTATTAAACTCGAGCATGAATTCTGAAATATTATAACGTTTGAATATTTAATAGCTATACTTATTAAATTTTTTTGACACCTTTTTGT
>Ga0172363_10002698_pt1 | contig 14335 bp, 8 predicted proteins | sample LakKivs2_kivu2a2_FD_114541 | JGI IMG/M metagenome (GOLD analysis project Ga0172363, IMG submission 114541) | Sediment microbial communities from Lake Kivu, Rwanda - Sediment s2_kivu2a2 | ecosystem: Environmental > Aquatic > Freshwater > Lake > Sediment | place: Rwanda: Western Province, Lake... | reverse complement strand
GCGGACGATACCATGGCCGAACCACGCCATGGAGGTGCCGACCGGACGGGAGCCTACGCGAAGGTACGCCCCCAGATAAGGAAGTATCTTGAACTACAAGGCTACGAGGTAGCCGAGGCGGCCAGGCGCGTCGGCAAGTCCGGCATTCAACATACGTTCGATATGCTGGCCCAGAGGAATGATGGCTTTGCCAGCCACGTCATCGCCATCGGCGTCAGCGCCGGAGGCGAAAGAGAAGTCGAGGTTGGCGCCGTCTTCAGCCTGGCCAACAAAGCCTACGACTGCGGGATGGCTGAGAGGATTCTCGTGGCCGTGCCCGGCCTGAGCGGCGAGGCGAAACAACTCGCTTACAAACAGCGAATAAAGGTTATTGATGGAGAACAGATCGGGCAACTGCTAGCCTCAAGACCTAAGGAATTGGCTAAGACCGAGGAGCCAGCCAGCTTTGAGACGAAAGGCGAGCTGGTCGAATCCCTGACGAGGCGAGGCTACACGGTGAAGGAGAAGGCCAAAGCCAAGGGGCGGTCGGGGATTGAATACGCGTTTGACATACTGGCCTACAGCGAAATCGGCGGTGCTGAGCGGCGGGTGGGGATAGACTTCCTGGAGGGCGTGGATGAGGTAAGCCTGGAGCAAGTAATGTTGTTCGACACCAAGGCCTACGAAGTCGGCCTTGATGAGAAGATCATTGTAGTGCCGGGAAAGCTCAACCCCGAGGCGCTAAAGTTCGCCCAGCATCAACGCGTAAAGGTCCTTGAACCGAGCCGCAAACCAGTTTCTGAGGAAAAGGACCTTCCCGCCCGCGCGCCCGAGAAGCCGGTCAAGACCGGCAAGACACATGCCAGGCTGCTGCGGCAGCAGCCCCAGCCTGAGGCGCTGCAATTGATACCGGAAGCCATAGCCAGGAAATACAACGCCATCCCGCTGACCATATCGGGCAAGACATTGGAAGTGGCCATGGCGGACCCCACCGACATCTTTGCTCTGGAGGCCCTATCCGCCCAGAGCCGTATGAGAATAAGGGCCATACCGGCCAGTGCACTGGAAATCAGGGACGCCATTGACTTCAATTACAAGGGTTACAGCGAGATTGAGAAGCAGGTCTCCAACATCTCTATTCCCAAGGAAGAGGAGACCGACGAGAAGCTGGCCATCCGTGTCACTACCGACACCCCTCTCGTCCAGGCCCTCAACCTTATAATTGATGAGGCGGTCAAGGCCCGCTCCTCCGACATTCACATTGAGCCGGAGGAAGAGGCGGTGCGGGTGCGCTACCGCATAGACGGTACCCTTCAAGATACGATGTCCCTGCCCTTAAGCATACACCGGGCGCTTATCTCGAGAATCAAAATCCTGGCCGAAATGAACATCGCCGACCATTTCCGTCCGCAGGACGGCCAGTTTTCGACCGAGTCCAAGGGACGGGCGATAGACGTCAGGGTTGCCACGGCCCCCACCGTGTGGGGTGAGACGGCGGTGCTGCGGCTTCTGGACAAGTCGCTGACCCAGTTGGGCCTGGCGGAGCTGGGCATGATGCCGGACATGCTGGCGAAGTATGAGAACATGCTCAAGGTGCCCTACGGGATGCTTTTAATCAGCGGTCCGACCGGGGCCGGCAAAACTACAACTCTGTATGCATCGATAAGCTCCCTGGATACCCAGGGCGCCAACATAATCACTATTGAAGACCCTGCCGAGTACCGGTTCAAGGACATCAACCAGATTCAGGTCAACACTCAGGCCGGCATCACGTTTGCCAGCGGTTTGAGGTCCATACTCCGTCTCGACCCCAACATCATACTGGTCGGCGAGATACGAGATGCCGAGACGGCCAACATAGCCGTCCAGGCAGCGCTGACCGGCCACCTCATGTTGTCCTCCATCCATGCCAATGATACGTCGAGCGTGCTGTCGCGTCTCGTTGACTTGAAGGTGGAGCCCTTCCTGGTGGCTTCGGCAGTCATCGGCGTCGTCGCCCAGCGAATGGTGCGCCGCGTTTGCCCGGATTGTGCTCACCTGGTCGAAGCCCCGCTGGTGGAGCAGATGGCTTATGAAAAGGAAATGGGACAAAAGCAGACCGAGTTTCTCTACGGTACAGGCTGCAAGTCCTGCGCCTACACCGGTTATCTGGGGCGCACGGGGATTTTCGAGATTCTGGCTGTGAGTGAGAAGATAGGTGCGTTGATATGTAGCAACGCCAGCAGCAGTGAACTCAGGGCCCAGGCCCTGCGGGAAGGCATGATATCAATGATGAACGACGGCATGCGCAAGGTGAAAGCAGGCATTACCACGCCCGCCGAAGTGCTGCGCAATGCCTGGATCGCGGGTTAGGAAATCGGAGGTCAAATATGGAATTTGCTTATACGGCCTATACTGAAGATAAACGGTTGGTGAAGGGCAAGGTTTCGGCCATCAGCGAGGAGGCGGCGGCCGAGCTTCTGGGCTACGGCGGCTACAAGGTCGTGAGCCTCAAGTCCAGCCTTTCTCTTCTCAACACGGAGAAGCTCATGGCCCGCTTCTCCTCGATCAAGGCGCACGAAGTGGTGATGTTTTCCCGGCAGTTCGCCTTACTCCTGGAATCGGGTACGGATATCGTCACTGCTCTGGATTTGCTGCAGGGACAGATAACCAACAAGACCCTGCAGAAAATAGTCGGCGAGATATCCTCGGATATTCGCGGCGGCAGCTCATTATCCAAGGCCCTAAGTAAACACCCCCGGGCCTTCTCTCCCATGTACTCTCAGGCGGTGGCCGCCGGCGAGCAGGGCGGTAACCTGGAGATAGTATTGAGGCAAATGGCCGATTACATGGAGAGGGTGGTCGTTACGGAGAAGAGAATCAAGAGCGCCCTGACTTATCCTGTGGTCGTGGTGATTGTGGCCATCGTGGTGATAGCTATAATGGTCACCAGGGTCTTTCCCAGTTTCATTAACCTCTATACTCAACTTGGCGCCGAGTTGCCTCCGTTGATGAAAGGGATGATGGCTTTCACCAACTGGACCAATCATTACGGCCTTTTCGTCCTGGCCGGCCTGGTAGCCCTTGTGGCTGTAATCTATGTCTACAGGAGGACCCCGGCCGGGAGGTATCGCTGGGACGGCATGATGTTGCAGCTGCCTATATTCGGGCGCATTATCCAGCTCAGCGAGCTCTCCCGCTGTTGCCGGACCATGTCTTTGCTCATCAAGGTCGGCCTGCCCCTCCCGGAGGTTATGGCCGCGACCAACCGGGGCATCACCAACAAGGTCATGGCAGAGAGCATGGGAAGGGTCCAGCAGAAGCTAATCAGGGGCGAAGGCCTATCAAGGCCTATGGCCGGGGAAAAACTAATAGTGCCCTTGATGGCACAAATGGTCGGTGTGGGCGAGGAAACCGGTAACCTGGAGAACACACTGGCCACCGTCGCCGAAAGCCTGGAAACCGAGTCTGCCGACAAGACCAACGCCGCCGTGGCGATGATTCAGCCGGTAATAACTATAATCCTCGGCTTGGTAGTAGCTATCATTGTTCTAACCATGTTCACAGGCTTGTATTCTGTCTATAGCCAGGTGCAGTTCTAGAGGAGGGTGGCAGGGAGAAAATGACGAATGCCAAAGTTCAAATGCCAAAACGAAGAGAGATGACTGACGTCGGAGATTTCCCCTCTTAAGATAAGAGGGGTCAGGGGAGTTATGAAGCCATGAACATGAATATTGAAATAACCCCCTTTGTCCCCCTTACTTTAAGGGGGAGCCAGAGGCTGGCCAGTTTTGGCATTTAGGCATTTGGGCTTTATTTGGCATTTGGATTTTGGAATTTGGATTTGGTCAGGATTTAGAGCTTAGGATTTAGGATTTTCGGAAATGCGCAAGATGGGCATGAGATCGCTGCACAGGGGCCAATGCGGCTTTACCCTGGTTGAGGTGCTGATAACCATCGGCCTGATAGGGTTTATCGCCGTGGCCTTCTTCAGCTTCATGTCTGCTGCTGCGTCGAGTGTAATCCATGCCGACGAGCGGACCATCGCCGAGAGCCTGGCCCGCAGTCAGATGGAATACGTGAAGAACCAGTACTATAACCCTGACGCAACGTACGATAAAATCCCCCCTGAAGACATCCCCGCCGGTTACACTATCTGGAGCGTCGGTCAGTACCCCGACGCCGACGACCCCTTCGTCAATGGTGGACCCGATGACGCCATCGTAGCTGTACCGTGGGACAGCGCCGGCAATAAACCGGCCACAGGCGAGGACCCGGGCCTTCAGATGGTAGCGCTTGTGATTAAGCACCAGGAGGGGGCAGGCGAGTATAAGGTAATATATACGTTCATTAACGGCAACGATGACTGGGGCGACGGCGTACCTATGACATTGCAAGGCTACAAGAGAGCATCGTGATAGAAGCACAGAACTGAAATGACAAACTGCGAGATTCAGAGTCCCAAAGGGACGAGATGCTTCTGGCATTCAGGCATTTGAGGTTTGGAATTCGGATTTGCGCGGGATGATGTAGATGAAAAGACTGAGGAAAGGGCAACGGGGTTTCACCCTGATTGAGTTGCTGATAGCTGTGGCTCTCGCCGGCATCATCGCCGTCGCCCTTACCGCAATTACTTTTCAGGTGTTTAGCTTCAGCGCCCGCGCTTCTAACCAGATGACCGCGATTCGCCAGGTGCAGCAGGCCGGCTTCTGGGTCAGCCCGGACGTCATGATGGCCGACCCCAGTCAGATACATGCTAACGAGGACGGAAACTTCCTCGTTTTACGTTGGACGACTTATGACGGCACGGTGCACGAAGTTCATTACGTTCTGGAAACCGTGCCTTCGACCGGTGTTGCGATGCTGATGCGAGAGCATTACACGGGCCCGGACTTCGATTCATTGAGCCTCGACAGTGTTACGGCGGTGGCCGAATATATTGACCCTGACCCGGCGGCAACCAGCTTTCTTCCAGCTCTTAACGCGTTTGATTTCACTGTGACCGCCAACGTCGGCGGGCAAACCGAGACCAGAACATACGAAGTCCAGCCAAGAATCGGCACGTGACCATCAGGCAGTAATCAGTAGCCAGCATTTCCAGTCACCAATCACTAATCACTAGTCACCAGTCACTTTGTCCTTTGTGCTTTGGCATTTCGATTCTGTAGCTAAATCCCCTAGAAGTACCGCTGAAGCGAGGGATTTCCAGTATATCAGCGACTAATGATATGATGAAAGTAATAGGCCGTTGATACTATGGCGTGCATGGCAAACGTGCCTATTTCGGAATCGCATGAGAGGAGCGAAACTGTCATGAAGAAGCTAGCGAAAGGTGAAAAGGGATACGCGCTTATTGCCGCACTTGTGGTGCTCGTTGTCCTTGGGCTTATAGCCGGCCCGTTGCTGTCCTACATGGTCGGAGGACTTAAGGCCGGTCATGTAGCTGAAGTAGGGGCGACACAGCTTTACGCTGCCGATGCCGGCATCCAGGATGCCCTATGGCGGATAAAGAACCTGGGGCTCGACTTCTTAGAGGGATATGACGAATACGCTTATTTCGAGTACGACCCCGCTTATGCGTGGGAGTATCCCATTCCTGATGGTGTGAACGGCAAAACTGTAAGCATTACGATACAGAATGTCTGGATACCGATGAACGTTGATGCTCCAGCCCCTGATACGGCGAGAGCGACTATTCAGGGCACTAGCGAGAATGATCCCCAGCTGACAATAACCGGCACTGTCTCGGATCCCGGAGCCTCGAAGTACGAGGTCAAAATAAGCTGGGACAACACCTGCGCGGGTCCCAAGAACCTGCAGGTAAGCACGATAGGAGTCTGGCTACCATCAGGTTTCGAGTATGTCATGGGCTCGAGCGACCTGGAGAAGGATAGCGGAGATTACTACTCAACAGTGAGTGTTAAGGCTCACAAAGGCGGCTATGCCGTAGTCTGGACGCCCGTTTCCCCGGTCACCCTCAATGGCTTTAGCTCTTCCGGAAGCTTCACCTTCGAATTCGAATATGACGGACCACCGGACCAGGTTCCGGGTGCTGCTGTTCCCTGGATTGTTACCGCCGGAGATGGTGGTTTTTGTGCCTGGGACGCCGATGTCAAAATCTATGATATCGTCTCCACCGCCAGCGACGCCGATGCGGGGAGCCAGACCATTGTTGAGAGCTATAGCACTAAGACCGACGCCCGTCAGCTCGGCTCAGCCATAGCCGGGGACTACGTTGCCATAGGCAATAGCTTGATGCTGCCCGACCCTGACAATGGATCCAGCTCAGAGAACGATTGGCGAAGTGTGCTTCTCAAAGAGAGCAGTGCTTCGGTTGACACATATGCCGGCAATACCGTCCCGGCCGGCGCGACCATAACGGCCGCTTATCTCTACTGGTCAGGGTGGATGGACCACTATTACTGGTACTATGATGGGGGATGGAAATGGAGTGATAATCAGGACAATCTTACAGGCCTGAGGTACGACAAAGATAACCTGAAGCAAATGGTTGAGGGATGGACTGATGGCAGCGGGATGGGTGCCGAGGTTAACACAGTTAGTTTCGGTAGCGCCGGCAATATGGCGGACACAGTGGCCGACAAGTGGGCGGTATGGCCCAAGACTAACGACTCCCCTGCGTGCTGGTACTACTGCTGCGTTTCTGATGTCACTGGCATCGTCAGGCCGCTTATTCAGAGTGGCGTCACTACCTTCACCCTGGGGCACGCCACTACGGTCGTAGATCAGCTCAGAGCAGGGTTCCCCCGGCTGCCAGGTGCTCCCTCAGGGGACCACGCCTCCCCCGGATATTCGTTCAATCTCTATGATGCCTCCGGCCAGACTGTTGTGGGCTATACTGGCTATCCCCTGGGCACCCCCGCCCATGGGCTACCCGGGTCGTCGGTGTACGAGGGGCGATACCATGCTGCTTATGCGGGCTGGTCGCTGGTCATCATCTACTCCACCCCGAGCACAGATATAAAGAACCAGCTATATGTTTACGACATCACGGACCCTAACTTTGTGTTCAAGGAAAGCTATCCCCAGGGCGCAAGCGTGAGCAACCCCGATTTTGATGGCGATGGCACGGACGGGGGCAGAATCAGCGGCTTCCTCGTCCCGCAGCAAGTCGGTGGCGAGGTTAATGCTGCCAAGATAACTTGCTTTGTTGGCGAGGGAGACAAGGGCAAGACGGGAGATTCCTTCAGCGTCACCGGCCCCAGTGGCACCGGAGCTTATCTCCTCGATGGCACTCAGGGTTGCGACTGGAATGACGTCTGGAATTCAAGGTCGGTCGATCCGCAGGTCAGGCCGGGGATCGATATCGACTACTTCTACGTTACCTGGGCCAGCAATATGCTGAGGACAGGGGACACGTGGGCTCAGGTTGATATACCGACCAACGGAGATGGCTTTACCCTGTGCTATGTGATTCTCTCTTTCCGCAGCAGCATAACGACTGGCGATATCTTGGGTTATCTGATAAGGCGATAAGGCCCCCGTGGTTGCTGTGCAGGGTGCGGCCCGGCCGGGGTTTGGCGTGAGCCTATCGCCCATAGGGTCGGACAAGTCAGTTCCCACCTGCCGCTCTGCCCCAGGGCGGACTGCAGGAATGCCGGTCACCAAACCAAACCCGGCCCAAATCCGATGACTGGCTCGCTCATTTGGACATTGGGTCCTGGAATCTGAGTTTCAGTCTGCGAGATTGCCACGTCCCGACGAGTCGGTCCTCGCAACGACACCGTGTGGATTTCCCGGCTCCTGACTACTGACTACTGACTACTGACTACTGTCTACCGGTACCACTTCCCTATTACCAATGGGTGATTGATTCGGAAGCAAATCCGTATATACTAATAGGTATCATAAGGCGGAGAAGCAGATGTGGAAAACCGCCACCAGAACACTAATTAGAGGCGAAAAGGGATATGTGCTGATTGCCGCACTTGTGGTCCTCGTTGTCCTTGGGCTTATAGCCGGCCCTTTGTTATCCTACATGGTCGGCGGACTCAAGGCCGGCCATGTAGTCGAAGCGGGAGCGACAGAGCTTTATGCCGCCGATGCCGGCGTCCAGGATGCCCTGTGGCGGATAGAGAACCTTGAGCTGACTGATTTCTTGTCTGGCTATGACGAGTATGACTATTATGGACTGTGGCCCTACGTCCTGCCCGACGCCGTGAACGACAAGGCTGTAAATATCACCATACAAAATGTCTGGATACCCATGGGCATAGACGCTCCGGATGCGGCCACGGCCAGGAACACCGTCGAGCAGGGCAAAGTAGTGATAACCGGCAGCGCATTCGATCCTGGAACGTCGGAGTACCAGATCAAGATAAGCTATCAAGCGTGCGGAGGGGTTCCTGCGGCAACGACTGTGGGCATATGGCTGCCGCCGGGTTTCGGATATACGGAGCGGAGCGGGAGTTGCAGCCTTCAGGGCCGTTCCTTTTACCAACCCCCGAATATTGCTTCCTATAAGGGCGGCTGTGCCGTGGTGTGGGGTTTCTCTCCGCCCGTGTCACTCGCGGGTTTTCCCGGCTTCACCTTCCGGTACGAGATGGGATCGGAGTCGCAGGGCCAGATTCCCGGGGCGGCCGTTCCCTGGATCGTCTTCACCGTCGGACCTCAGAGTTTTTGTGCCTGGGATGCCGACGTCAAGATCTATGACATTACCTCCACTGCCACCACTCCCGGTACCGGCAGCCAGACCACTGTTGAGAGCTATAGCAGTAAGAACGAACTGCGACAGATGGGTTCAGCCATAGCTGGGGACTACATCGCTATAGGCAACAGCCTGCTCACGCCTACGGGAGACGAAAGCTACCGCAACCGGCTTTATAAGGAAAGCGACGCCTCGATACAAAGGACGAACCCGGGCCAGTACTGGAACTATGTTCCCCCGGACGCCACCATACAGGCCGCTTATCTATACTGGGTGGGGTGGATAGATTACCACTACTGGTATAGAAGTGGAGGTAGTTGGCGCTGGAGCAGCACCGGGATACCTGAGCTTAACTACAACAACTACGCCAGCAATCTGCCCCAGCTTATTGCCAATGCTAAGGTTAACACCGTTAGTTTCGGTGGCGGCGGAGACATGCAGGACATAACGGCCGATCAGTGGCGGGTAGTAGAAGCCACAGATGACCCCGGCCAGCACGTATGGGATGGGACCTGGTCCTACACATGCGTCTATGATGCCACCGACATTGTCAAATCGCTGATTGAGGACGGTGTCTCCACCCTTACGTTCGGGCATGCCAGTCAGGATGATACTTCCGTAATAAATGTGCTCAGGCCAGGCTATCCTGGAGTACCCGGTGGAACAGCCAATTGCAATTACTATTCTTTCGCCCTTTATGATAGCGGCAGTTACACAGGCTATCCCTTGGGCTTTCCGGCGATGAAACTGCCGGGCAGCGGGTCCAGCTACGAGCAGCGATACCAGTACGCCTATTGCGGCTGGTCGCTGATTATCATCTACTCCAACCCTCAGACCCAGATAAAGAATCAGTTATATCTTTACGATATCACGAACCCCAGCTTCGAATTCAAAGAGGCCTGGGGCCCCGCAGGTATTCACGAGCCCGATTTTGACGCCGACGGTACTCCCGGAGGAAAAGTCAGCGGTTTCCTCGTTCCGGATCGGGTGGATGGAGAGGACAATGTTGCTAAGATGACCTGCTTTGTGGGCGAGGGGGACGTGGGCATCACCGGCGACTACTTCAAGGTTGAGGGACCCAGCGGTACCGAGGCTAAGCTCTGGGATGGCATCAATTGCAGCGGTAATAGGAATAACAGCCCTAATAACGTGTGGAACTCACAGTCGGTCGGTCTTCAGGTGCCGGGCGTGGATATCGATACCTTCTATGTTAGATGGGACAGCAACATGCTGGGCACAGGGGATACGTGGGCTCAGATCGACCCCTATACCGCCAATGATGGCTTTACACTCGTGTATATTATTCTCTCTTTTCGCAGCAGCATAACGACCGGCGATATCTTAGGCTACCTGATACGGCGATAAGGCCCTGCATGGGTCTTACGGGGTCAACGCAGCCGTGGTTTCCTGTGAGCCAACCGATGAGGGCGCCAAACAAACCCGATATGTAGCGTGGTGCCCTGGCCCAGGCGTGGCTCCCGGAATGCCAGCCGCCAAAGCCAGGTCAAGCCCAAATTCGATGACTAGCTCGCGAATCCGGGCATTTGGGTCCTGGAATCTCAGTTTCAGTCTTCGAGATTGCCACGTCCCGACGAGTCGGTCCTCGCAATGACGTGACCCGGGGCTCCTTTGGCATTCAGGTGGGGAGGAGTCTGCGCGGGCCGGTACTCTTTTCCCATTACCAACGGGTGATTGACTGATAGGAGGATTCCTATATACTGGTAGCGGTTGTAAGAGTCAAGAGCAGACATACGTGGAGAGAATCGTCATGAGAGAAGTAAGCAAAGGTGAAAAAGGATATATAGTGATTTTGGCCCTTATCGTGCTTGTTGTCGTGGGTCTTATCAGCGGTCCTCTTCTGTCCTTCATGGTCACCGGGCTCATGGCCGGACACACCTGTGAGACGGGAGCGGACGAGCTTTATGCCGCCGATGCCGGAGTGCAGGACGGTGTCCTGAGGATAACTGAGCTTTGCCCCGGTGCGCCAAGCACTCAGTACACGATACCGGATATAAACGGCAAGGATGTGCATGTCACGGTAACTCTATTGAGTGACGTGGGCGACACGTTAACCTACAAGATTAACTCTATCGCTACCACCGGCAGTGATAGCCGCACCGCAATTGAGGCATACTTGGAGGTCATCGTCTCCGGAGGTGTTTCTGTGTGGGACAACGCGCTCAGTGCTGTCGGCGGTGACATAGATCTGTCGGGAAGCATAAAGGTCGACTCCGATGCGGTGATGGAGGGTAACATCTATGCCAACGGCGACATCAGCCTAACCGGCAGCGTCAAGATAAACGGTGATGCAAGCGCCACCGGGGTAGTGACTACAACCGGCAGTTCCCGTGTTCAGGGTGAGGAAACAGAAGGCGCTACCCCCTTAGTTGCGCCCGACATAACTGCACTGGCGGCGGAGTGTGAAAGTGAGACATGGGGTGGTGGAGGGTCTGGATGTGGCAGTATAACTCGTCTGGGCGGCTGGGCGCCATCGCACGGCACATATCCAAACCAAGAGCATGTCGGAGGCACTCTGACTATATCGGGAAGCGGCCAGTATGTGTTCGGGAGCCAGGTCTGTGTTGACCAGAATCTGCAGATTAGTGGAAGCACAAGGGTCACATTTAACGGCCCAGTCTATGTCCAGGGAGGCCTGAGTATGTCTGGAAGTGGCAGTGTGACCTTCAATGGTCCAGTCATAGTTAATGGAAACCTGAGTATCGCTGGAAGCACGGACGTAATATTCGGCAGTACCATCTATGTTGGGGGTGACTTGACCGACAGCGGCAGCGAAAACATCCAGCTTGGGGGTACTGTTTATGTAGGCGGTGGAATCAGTATGAGTGGCAGTGGTGAGCTGGTGGGAGCCCAAACGGTTATCGCTGAAAACAGTATTACCCTGAGCGGAAGTAACCAGCTGGGCCAGAGCGAAATCCCCCTTGTCATTTCAGTCAGCGGGTCTATCACGCTCAGCGGCAGCAACTGGATATCCGCGATACTATACGCCCCCCAAGGTGACATTCTGTCAGGTGGAAGCAGTAGGCTATACGGCTGCGCGGTTGGGCTCAGTATCGACATGAGTGGCAGCAGCAAGATTGTGTATCCCATAGCGCTCAGAAGCCGTGGTGATCTGCCCGGGGCTGGCAGTGGGGCGGGCGGAGCAGGTGAAGTAGCCATTACGTCGTGGCAAGTCAGCCGGGGCCCGGGATGATGGGCATGTTCCGTGAAATCTGTGGACAGGCATACAGAGTGGTGATATATTACAAACAGTTGTAGTACTTACCCCCTTTATCCCCCCTGCTCTAAGGGGGGAGATTAGGGGAGTTGTATCAGGAGATTGATTAAGTTATGAAGGTAAGTAGAAAAGTAGGGCTGGTTCTGGCGGCCGTAGCGATAGTTGCGGTTCTGGTAGTCGCCTATGTGGTCTACTCGGGACTCGCGGTACAGCGGAATGATTTGAACACCAGGCTGAGCAGGGCCCAGACTTTCGTACCGGCACTTACCAATCAGAAAAATAACCTGCAGGACCAGTTGGCCAGCGCGCAGTCCACCGTCGATACGAGCCAGGCAAAATTCCCTCAGTCGGCGGAGAGCATTGAATACGGCGAGTACTTGCACGAAATCGCCGACGACTGTAACGTGGAGTTAACGTCGCTGAATTTCCCGGAGCCAAAGAGCGTGACAGCCAATGGCGTTACCTATTCCGTTGTCTCGCTGACGCTGCCTGTTAGCGGTGCGCTCGATGATGTCTTCGACTTCATCCAGACTTTGAGGACCGATGACAGGTTTGCCAGCACGGAGATTAAGACAGTAACCATGGGCATGGGGGACGGAACGACAACGACTACAATCAGCGTGGATATCTACGCCCACAGAGGTTAAAAAACATGGCAAAGAAAGTTACTACGCTATTTATCAGGGACACCGGCATCTACCTGCTGGTGATGAAGGGCGACAAGGTGGAGAAGTGGGCCGGTCTGCCGCTGGAGCCCGGTCTGGTCAGTCAGGGAGTCGTTGTTGACGAAGCGCAGGTGGCCGACAACGTAAAACAGATATTCAAGGAGACCGGAGCCAGCACAAGCAATGTGACCATCGGCTTGAGCGGGCATGATTCTCTGTACCGTATCATGACTCTTCCCGAATTACCCGATGCTATCCTTCCCGAGGCGATAAGGCGTGAGGCCAAAAGGACGATACCGACGCCCCTGGACGAGATTTACTTCTCTTACCAGCGCCTGGCTACGGTGACGAAGGGGGAGAGCCGCGTTTTTCTGGCAACCTATCCTCGCAACCTGGTGGATGCTCTGATCAGGACACTGCGCAAGGCCGGCATCAGGCCGCAGGTCATGGACCTGGCGCCGCTGGCCCTGTGCCGGATCCCGGACGGGCCCCGGTCAATTATCGTCAACGCGCGGTTGGACCACCTCGATGTTATGGTCATGTCCGATAGGCTCCCGCAGGTCATCCGCCGGTTAGTGCTGCCCGGCGAGGCCGAATCCCTGGAGGAGAGACTGCCGCTCATCGCCGAGGAGTTCAACAGGACACTGGCCTTCTATAACTCCGGCCACATGGAGACCCCACTGGATTCAACGGTACCCACGTTTTTCTCCGGTGACCTGGCGGATAAGCCGGAGACCTGGCAGACGGTAGTCAGCAATGCAGGCTACACAGTATCGCCCCTGCCCGGCCCCGTGGGACTACCCGAGGGCATGAATGCCAATGATTTCCTGGTGAACTTCGGCCTTGCCCTCAAGGAACTACGGTCAGAGAGAGAGGGCGCCGACTTTTCGCTCGTGAATTTCAATGCCCTACCTGAAGCCTACGTGCCGCCGAGCTTTTCTATTGCCCGGGTCCTTGTTCCTGTCGGCCTTGCTGTCGGCCTCGGTTTGATTGCCCTGGCCGTCATTCTCATACTGACCGGGAGAGCCAGTATCAATACGTTGAGTTCGGAGGTAAGAGTTGCCGAAACGAGCGTGAGCCAGCTGCAGGTACAGGTAAGCAATTTGAACAAGCAAATCAAGTCGGTGGGGGCCACCGGCGACGAACTCAGCGGTAGACTTACGACTACCGAGCGGGGAGGTGCTACGATTTACGCCGACCTGGACCAGATTGTAAAGCTGGCGACGCAGGTGACGCTGAGCAAGGTCAGCTACACGGGTGCTTCAGTGACCCTGAGCGGGTCGGCTTCATCCGTAAACAACATCTTCACCTACGCGCGGAGTCTAAGAAGTTCGAAGGACACCCTGGGCGACCTCAGGTTCTCGAAAGTCTGGATCAACTCCATCGGCGGCAGTGGGGGCTCGTACAGTTTCAGCATGCTACTGACGAAATAGCGGTTAGCTAGTTAGTTGGTTCGTTAGTTCACTAGTTCATTAGTTCGTTGGTTCGTTGGTTCGTTGGGTTTATAGAGTTCGTTGCGTTTGTTGGGTTCCTTGAGTTCGTTGAGCAACGGCTCCGCCCTGCCCTAACGGGGGAACCGCCAAGGAGAGATTCCCGCGTAATGACACACCCCCTTCCTTGTCATTGCGAGGAGTGCCCCGATGTAATCGGGACGACGAAGCAATCTCGGTGCGAAGGACAAGAGACCTAGAGAGATTGCCGCGCAATGACACCCAGGGAAGATTCTCCCTCCCCTGGCGGGAGGGAGTTAGAGGGAGGGGGATTTCGGGCCGATCGCGCCGTTCACCCTCACCATAGTCCTCTCCCGTC
>Ga0172363_10002696_pt1 | contig 14338 bp, 16 predicted proteins | sample LakKivs2_kivu2a2_FD_114541 | JGI IMG/M metagenome (GOLD analysis project Ga0172363, IMG submission 114541) | Sediment microbial communities from Lake Kivu, Rwanda - Sediment s2_kivu2a2 | ecosystem: Environmental > Aquatic > Freshwater > Lake > Sediment | place: Rwanda: Western Province, Lake... | reverse complement strand
ATAATCTATCTATACTTCCTCTTTCCCATCAAGGCGAAACATTTTGCTATCCTCGTTGGAGCTGTTGCTTTCCTGAGCGGGATTTCGGGTGGAAAGTCTAACATTGCTCATTTTGGCCATCTTGGTGGTTTATTAGTGGGGTACGTATATTTAAAGTTTCCCCTCTGGAAATATCATTTCCATCCGGAAAGACTACTTACATTTTTGTGGCTGCCAAGAATTAGTTTGAAAAGAAGAAAGAAATACAAAACCGAATCTTACAAGATTGAAGAGAGAGTCAATCAGATTCTTGACAAGATTTTGGTACACGGGGTTGACAGCCTGACGGCAGAAGAAAAAAGAATTATGGACGAATACTCAGGAAAGGAAAAGCAGTAATCATCCTCTTTTAACCCATCTATAAGCTCTCCATAAAAAAGCACCTGTCACTTTTTTTGAAAATGTACTTGACAAATAACGGGATTCGGTGTAAAATTAAACCAAAAGGTCGAATTGTCGACCCAACGGTCTATTCCCGGAGGCCGGAATGGAAAGAAAGAAAAGGAAAGAGAAAGAAAAAGTCGCCAGGATGGAAGGGATTCTATGGGCAGCGAAAAGAGTCTTTTCTCGTAAGGGATATGAGGCAACTACTATGGAAGACATTGCTTCCGAAGCCGGGTTTGGCAAGGCTAGTCTATATTTCTATTTTAAGGGAAAAGAGGAAGTCTTCCTGAGTCTCATCAAGGACGGACTGGAAAGGCAAAGAAATTTGCTTAAAGAGGTAATGAGTAACAAACTTTCAAGCGTGGAAAAATTGGAAGCGGTCCTCTCCAAATTTTTTGAACACATTCAGGAAAATCGGGAGTTCATGCGAATTGTACATTCCGAGTCCCAAAAGCTATACGCCACTGCTTTGAAGGAGGTTCGTTCTTATATCATAAAGGAGCACAGGAACACAATGGAAGGAATAACTTCGATAGTGCGAGATGGAATAAAGTCCGGGGAATTCAGGAAAGTTGAGCCAACCCTGGCAGCAGCCTCCTTTATGGGAATAATTAGGTCAGTGATCTTCAACTGGTTAGTTAAGGATGAGAAAAATCCTCCGGATAGATACAAGCCTATGGTGATGGACATTTTTCTTAAGGGAATTAGCAAATGATTCGCATTCGGGTTAAAGTAATTTCAAATATTATTATTTTTTTATTTTACATTTTATCCTTGCCTTGCTCTGCTGAGGAGGCAAAGGAACTGACTCTGGAGAAAAGTATCGAAGTCGCCTTTGAGGGGAATAAACAGATCCTGGCGGCAAGAGAGAGACTGGGAATAGCTAAGGGAGAATTGATTGTGGCCAGAGCTGGATTCTTGCCCACACTCTCTCTTGGGGGTAACTATCTTCGGCTGGGTGAAGGGCAGAAAATATCAATCGGGGGAGGAGACGACGTTGTCGTTAGGGGCCAGGATACGTATACTGCTACGGCAACGATTGAACAGCCTATCTTCACCTGGGGAAGAATCAAGAATAGCTACATCCAGGCCAGTTCAAGTCAGAGAATCAGCGAGGAAGATTATAGAAAAGAAAAGAATCTTCTTAAATTCCAGGTAACCGAGTCTTTTTATAATCTTATCCTGGCGGGAGAACTTTTGAACCTTTCCCAGGAATCCTATGCTCAGATGGAGAGACATCTCCTGCAGGTAGAGGACCGTTACGAGAATGGGTTAGCTTCTAAATTTGACCTATTGCGAGCCAGAGTTGAGCTGACGAACCTTAAGCCTCAATTAATCAGGTCAAGGAACAGTCTGACCCTAGCTGAGAACCGTTTCAAGTCATTGCTTGGATTTCCTTCCGAGAGAAAAGTGAGACTCCAAGGCGAACTCAAATACGAACCAACGGAGATAGAACTTTCCCGGGCCATAGAGGAGGCTCTAAAAAATAGGCCGGAAATAATTTCCTCAAAGGAACAGGAAAATATCGTTCTCACACAGGTCCGCTTGGCGAGTGCCTCCAATAAACCGCTCCTTTCAGCCATTTATAACTACCAGTTTCAGAAGCCTTATCACTGGAAAGATGAGTGGGGGAAGGAATGGAATGCCATGGTAGTTCTGGAGTTTCCAATCTTCAGCGGATTTTCCACAAGGGGAAAAGTAATTCAATCCCTGTCGCAACTGAGAGAGGTGAAGTATAACTCACAATACAAGAATGAAGAGATTGAACTTGAGGTAAGAGAAACATATCTCAGTCTTCGCCAGGAAGAGGAGACGATTATTTCTCAGCGTGAGAATGTAACTCAGGCTGAAGAAGCAATGAGCATTGCTGAAAAGAGGTATACTAGCGGACTGATAACTAATCTAGAGTTCATGGATACTCAACTGGCAGTGACTCAGGCCAAAACTGCTCATTTACAGGCTATGGCGAATTATCTGATAGCAAAGGCAAAACTTGTGAAAGCAATGGGCAGGTGACTTTAAATTAAAAAATGTCATTGCGAGGCGAAGCCGTGGCAATCTCGAGATTGCTTCACTTCGTTCGCAATGACAATTCATATTAAGTTGCGGAGTTTATCCCGCATATTTAGTGTGCGGGGTTTCCTCGCAACGACTCCCGAGGGCACAAAAATAAACTCCTCCGCAGAGCGGAGTCGAACCCCGATTTATCGGGGTTTGAAAAAGAAAGAATCGTCCTCTTTTTTTGGCTAAAATTCCAATAGTTCTTCACAAGCTATTCTTTAAAAAGGCATAAATAAGGAAAGAACATTAGGGAGGGGTAGATGCGAAAGAAAGTTATCTGGATAGTAGTCATTGTTCTTATCATTGGAATAGGCTATCGAGTAATGACAAAGAAAGAAAATGTAGATAGAAAGACGGGGGGCGTTGGTGAAGGCATTATCCCGGTAGCTATCCAGGAAGTGAAAGCGGGAGATTTAGAACTGATTCTCTCCTTTGTCGGGGATATTAAAGGAGAAGATCAGGTAACCGTCTATTCTGAAGCTACGGGAAGGCTTTCTCGATATCTGGTAGAGGAAGGGACCTGGGTAAAAAAGGACCAGGTCATAGCTCTGGTCGACCGGGCAGTTACTGGTATGGAGTTTGAGGAAGCAAAAGTGAAGTCGCCTTTAAGTGGAACTGTGGGCCGTCTCTATCTGGATAAAGGGAGTACAATCAGCTTAGAGACTCCAGTAGCACTAATTGCCAGGATGGACCAGGTTAAGGTAGAATTCAGTATCCCGGAAAAGGATATGATGAAGGTTTATAAAGAGCAACAAGCGAGGGTTAAGGTTGACGCTTACCGTAATAGAACCTTTAATGGGAAAGTAACGCGCCTCAGCCCCGTTGTCGACCCTGTCACGCGCAGCGCCTACACCGAAGTTACACTTTCTAACCCTGATCATAGCCTGAAGCCGGGAATGTTTGCTGAAATAGACATTGTTGTGGTCTCTTCAAAAGGAGCTGTGGTAGTACCCAAGGAAGCAATCCTGGAGGACAGTGATTCAAAGAGTTCCTTCGTTTTTGTTGTTGAAGGTGCCAGTGCTGTGAAAAAAGTGGTAGAAACAGGCATATCTCAACAGGGTCTGGTGGAAGTAAAATCTGGCCTCACTTTTGGCGAGAAAATGGTTGTCACTGGTCAACACTACCTTAAAGATGGGGATAGAGTGGAGGTTGTGGAGCAATGAGCCTCTTCGAATCAGCAATCAAAAGAGCTGTAACATATACCATGGTATTCATCGCCATTGGCGTCTTCGGCATAGTTTCTCTTCTCAGGTTAAAGCCGGAACTTTTGCCCGACATAACCTTCCCTACGGCAGCAGTGATAGTTAGATATAGTGGGGTGGGGCCAGAGGATATCGAGACTTTAATCGTCAGGCCCATAGAGGAATCTGTGGCCACAGTAAACCGGGTGAAGGAGATACGCTCAACCTGCCGCGAGGGAATTGGCACAACAATTATGGATTTTGAGTGGGGTACAGATATGGACGTGGCTGTCTCTGACATAAGGGAGAAGGTAAGTTTTGTTAAACATGACCTTCCTGAGGACGCAGAGGAGCCCATCGTATTCAAATTTGACCCATCGATGATGCCTATCCTGTTTGTCGGACTTTCGGGAGATTTGAGCTCTGACCAGATGAGGGAGATTGCCGAGGATAAAGTCGAGCCCAGACTGGAAAGAATAGACGGAGTGGCGTTGGCTGATACGCACGGCGGGCTGGAGAGAGAGATTCAGGTTCGGCTTGACCGCAGGCGAATGGAGGCTTTCGGGCTTTCCATTGAAAGGGTGGTAAATGCTGTCAGGGATGAAAACCTGAATCTGCCCGGTGGTGACATAAAAGAGAAGCAGAACGAATATCTAATAAGAACGCTGGGTGAGTATCGTTCGGTTGACGAAATTGGAAATATTGTTGTATCCACAAGAGAGACTACACCTATCTATCTCCGTGACGTGGCTACAGTTGAGGACAGCTTCAAGGAAAGAGAGACAGACATGAGGTTGAACGGCAAGTCTTCCGTAATGATTCTTATCCAGAAGCGCACCCGGGCTAATACAGTGGAGACTGCCGATAGGGTAAAAGAAGAGATAAGACGCTTGAATATGGAGCTTCCCAGAGGGGTGGCGATTGAAATAATTATGGATCAGTCTGAGTTTATCAAGAAGTCCATAATAAATTTATCAAATGTTGCCGTTCAGGGTGGAATTCTTGCAGTGCTTGTATTGCTCTTTTTCCTCCGTTCTTTGAGGACGACTATTATCATTGCTCTTTCTATTCCCTTTTCCATAGTTGCCTGTTTTGTTGCCCTCGATTTTGCCGGGTTGACCCTCAATATGATGTCTCTGGGAGGATTGGCGTTAGCAGTGGGCATGCTCGTGGATAATTCTATTGTTGTTCTGGAGAACATCTTCCGGCACCGGCAAGAAGGGGAGGCAGCAAAAGAAGGCGCCATATGGGGAACCAGGGAAGTCGCTATGCCTATTGTAGCATCCACACTCACCACAATTGCTGTATTTCTTCCCATATTTTTCGTTCCGGGGATTGCCGGCGTGCTGTTCAGAGAGCAGGCTCTTACTGTTACTCTTTCCCTCATGGTCTCATTATTTGTCGCTCTGACCTTGATTCCGCTTCTTGCCTCCAGACTTATTGTCGTCAGAGCCGACAATCCATCCGGAAAGATGACATCTAGGATTTATCGGCTGGCCGGTGACTGGTTCGGTTGGCTGCAAAATAGATATGAGAAACTCCTGAACTGGTGTCTGGACCATAGAAAGTTGGCTATGATTGCTGTGGGAGGGCTTTTTCTTATCAGTCTTACGCTTGTATGGCCTCTCCGTCTTGTAGGGACAGAATTTATGCCCAAACTTGACCAGGGAAGAATAGAAATAAACCTGGAATTACCGGTTGGGTCACGATTGGAGGCCACAGAAGAAGTAGTCAAACAGGTGGAGAAGATAGTCCAGGACAACACTCCAGAGTTAGAGTATGTTCGTTCAAGAATCGGAACGGGCATGGGTTTTGGCGGCGGACGTGCCGGTGCCCATACTGCCCAGGTTGCTGTGGAGCTGGTCGATTTGAAACAGAGAAAGAGGTCACAGTGGGAAATTATGGCTGTGCTGAGAGAGAAACTAAAGAATATTCCCGGAATAAGGATGAATCTTGGAGGGGGCCGCGGTGGTAGAATGATGATGGGCTTGGCAGGTAGCCCGATTTCTGTAGAAATATATGGATACGATTTCGCAAAGGCTAAAGAGCTTTCCGAGCAGGTCAAGGAAATTGTGCAAGGCACGCCTGGCGCAGTTGATGTGGAGACTGACTTTGAGGAATCAAAGCCAGAATTCCAGATATACGTAGACCGAAGCCGCGCCTCTGCTCTTGGACTGAACGTTTCCTCTCTCGCTAATACTATACAGTCCAGTATCTACGGCAATGTGGCAACTCAATTTCGAGAGAGAGGAGAAGAGTACCCGATTCTGGTAAGACTTAAAGAAAGCGATAGAAAAGATCTAGAAGATATTAAGAATATACCGATCTTTACTTCTCAGGGTAAGAGGATTCCCTTGGGCACTCTTGTCGAAATGAGACCGGCAAAGGGACCCGTAACAATAAATAGGAAAATGCAAGAGCGGCTAATAAACGTAAGTGGAGATTATGAGGGAAGAGACCTGGGAGCCGTTACAAGGGATATTAGCGGGAAGTTGAAAAACATTCTGGTCCCCCGGGACTTTTCAATAGTAATGGCAGGCGAAGCAAAGGAACAGAGAGAATCTTTTATGTGGTTGGGAATAGCACTTCTGGGAGCTATTTTTCTGGTATACATGGTTATGGCCAGCCAGTTTGAATCTTTGCTTGACCCTTTTATCGTTATGTTCACTTTTCCTCTTGCAATCATCGGGGTGGTCTGGCTTCTTTTCTTCTCCCATACCACCTTCAACATTATTGCCTTTATTGGCGTAATCATGCTTTCAGGCATCGCGGTCAATAACGGCATCGTGCTTGTGGATTATGTCAATCTCCTCAGGGCACGGGGACTGGGGCTCAGGCAGGCTATAGTTCAGGGAGGAAGGACGAGACTTCGTCCTGTTTTGATGACTGCTTTGACTACTATTCTGGCAATGATTCCTATGGCTTTAGGAATCGGTGAGGGCGCTGAACTCCGTTTTCCCTTAGCCAGAGCTGTGGTAGGAGGACTGACCGTGGCAACATTTTTCACATTGGTATTCATCCCGGTGCTCTATTCTGTCTTTGAGACCAGAATCGCCAGAAGAAGGAATGCAAGGAGCAGGCGATGAAACTTATCTTTCTCATCTATAATGTTGTAATTGAAAGCAAGGTGATGGAAGAATTAGAAAAAGCAAAGGTCAAATCATATACTAAACTACCTTCCATTCATGGCGCTGGTACCCATTCCGTTCCACATCTGGATACTCACGTCTGGCCGGAGGTGAATCACGGGCTATTTATTGCTGTTGAAGAAGAAAAGAAAGATGAAGTATTAGACCGAATGAAAAAGCTGAAATCTATCTATAAGAAGGAGGGTTTGAAAGTATTTGTCCTTCCCCTGGAGGAAGTTGTTTAGGCCCACCTCTTCCGGATGAGTTTTTCCTTCCCAAACATCTAAGAGAATATTTCCCAACTGATTACTACATTTTTCTTGACTTTTTAGTCAAAAAAACATTAATATACATATTTGAATATTCATTCTAAATAGACCTTCAGTGGTCGAGAGAGATTTGCCTGTTAATCTTCAATTACTTCCTGGTGGAGAGCATGGATAAAGATCTTCAGTCTTTATGTAAATTTGCCAAGAAATCGGGAGCGGTTAATGCCAAAGTAATCTCCGTTGACACTGTTGTCACTGCTCCCTGGGTAAGGCTGAAGTGCCAGTACGGATGCGACGGTTACGGAGAATGTCTTACCTGCCCTCCGTATTCGCCCACGCCGGAGAAAACCAGGGAAGTATTGAAACAATTCAGGAAGGCAATTTTAATCCATGGTGATGACTATACGGATATCAGGGGAATAGTATCCATGCTGGAGAGAGAAGCATTTCTCTCAGGCTATTATAAAGCATATGGCATGGTGGCAGGGCCATGCGATCTCTGTAATACGTGTAATGTTAATAAACCTTGCAAGAAACCATATGAAGCAAGACCGTCAATGGAAGCGTCCGGGATAGATGTTTTCCAGACTGCCAGAAAGAATGGTTACAAGATAGAAGTGCTCAAGAGCCCGGACTGTAAGGGGAACTATTTTGGACTTGTCCTGATAATCTGAAAGTAAATAATGTAGTGTAAAGCGTTCCGATAAATCGGGACACTCCAAAAGTTCCCTCTCCCTCTGGGGAGAGGGTCAGGGTGAGGGGGCATAGATTTCAAGCATTCCAAAATTGGCCTTAGTTTCAGCCTTAATGCTCTGTTCTAATTTTGGATACGCTTTTGAGCCCACTTTGAGTGGGTTCTTTGAAGCGGGGAACAGAAGTACAATAGAGGCTATTGAGGCAGAAAACACTTTAGCCTACGATTATGCCAAATATTGTCTGAGATATGACTACCCAATCAGAAAACCGCTCAATTTCACCCTTGTTTACAATTCCTACACTAAAAAATATGAAGACAGGAGAGATTTAGATAATGATACAATATCAATCAAAAATTATTGGGATTACTCTCTTTTTACCAGAAAGGATTCCAGCCTAAAATTGGATGTCGATTTAGGCTGGCGGGAAAAGAGATATGAAGAAAAAGACATATATACCAATAGTCAATGGTTATTAAAGTTAAAGTCTACTTGCAAGATTCAAGATTTATGGAGTCTCTCAGGAGAGATGGGCTACAAAGACTATGATTACTTTCTGACTGCAGGTAAAGACAGAATCGAATTCTCCGAAAAAGTAGAGGGGAAGAGATATTTCTATGATAGCAGGTTTCAATTTCTGGCACTTCTCAATTTCCGCCAGACAGACTTCGATTCCAAACCAGATACAAATCAATTTATTTACAGACTGGGAGTTGAGATGAGACCGGAATTTAGCTTCTTATCAGAAATGGCAGGGAGGATAGAAGAAGGGAAAAAATATACGGATGAAGATATAGATGAGGATATAGAGGAAGAACAGGAAGGCGACTACTATTTTAGATACTGCAGGTGGTGGTGGAAAACAGAACATCCTGTGTCGGAAAGAATGTATACGGTTCTAAAATATACCGATTACAATAAAGATTATACAACTGCTGATTATGACTACAGGTGGTATGAGATAGAGAATCGGTGGAGGTATCTATTCTTAGAAAACGCTATGAAAAGGCTATCCTTTACCTTTAGTTATCTCCATCGAGAAACAGACTATTCGCAAATGAAGATTTCAAGTTATGATAAAGATTCGGTGGAAATGGAATCCCAATATTCCTGGAGGAATAACTGGAAAGCCTTGCTAGAGTTCGGCGTGGGCTTTTACGATTATACTATTGGTAGAGAAAGGGATAAAACCACTTATTCCCTGGGCATTCAAATTGAGAAGGAGGTCATCGCTCGTAAATTAGCTCTGGCGACGGAATATAAGTGGAAATTGAAAGACTATGAGTTAAAGCCTGACGTGACTCAGAACGCAGGAAGAGTCTCCATAGGTTATAAATTCTAGGTAGTGGTTGAAGCTATCGAATTCGTTATTGTAAAAGGAGGTAGAAATGAAAGCAACTGTTGACAAGGAATTGTGTACTGGTTGTGGTGTCTGTGCTGATACTTGTCCGGAAGTCTTTGTGCTCGATGATGATACAGCCAGGGTCATCGTGAACGAAGTTCCTGAAGAAGCAGAAGAATCGTGCAAGGAAGCTGCTGAAAGCTGTCCTGTTGATGCAATAGCCGTCGAGGAATAGATAAACAACGTAGGATAGGGGGTATGATTGCCATGAAATCCTGTACGGAATACCTCTGGTTCAACACAAAAAATAGGCGAGAGTTCATAAACATAACTCCTCAAGTTGAAGAAGTGGTGAAAAAAAGCAATGTGAAAGAGGGGCTTTGCCTTGTTAATGCCATGCACATTACGGCAAGCGTATTTATTAATGACGATGAGAACGGTTTACATCAGGATTTCAGTGAATGGCTGGAAAAATTTGCTCCTTATGGAAAAGAAAAGTATAAGCACAATTTGACCGGAGAAGATAATGGGGATGCTCATTTGAAACGGACAATTATGGGCAGGGAAGTAGTAGTTGCCATAACCAAAGGCAAGTTGGATTTTGGACCATGGGAGCAGATTTTTTATGGTGAATTTGACGGTCGAAGAAGAAAAAGGGTTCTAATCAAGGTTATAGGCGAGTAGACGAATGCCGCACTGCAATTATTGGCTGTAGGGGTGCGATTCATCGAACCCTAAGTGGCGGGCTCAATAAATTGAGCCCCTACAATTAACCCTGGGAACAGATGTGAAATATAAATTTCGGGACATCCGCATAGAATATTATAGGAGTCGGGGACCGGGTGGTCAAAGAAAGAATAAGAAGGAAACAGCAGTTCGCATCCGACATATTCCCACAGGGATAACAGTAATTGCCACTGAGTCTCGTTCCCAGGCAAGAAATAGACAACTTGCCGTGGAAAGACTTAAGGAGAGATTGGAACGGTTAAAAAGGAAAAAGAAACCAAGAATTCCCACTAAAATATCAACTTCGGCGAGGGAGCGAATGCTCAAAGAGAAGCGGTTAAGGTCAGAAAGAAAGAGACTAAGGCAAAAGGTAATGGAGTGGTAAATTAACCGGGAGGAAAACTATGTGGCTTATTCTCTGGGTGGGGTTGGCAGTTCTGATTGGTTATTATTATAAGCAGAAGGGGTTAAATAGCGTTCTTGGCTTTTTGCTGAGTCTTTTTGCCAGTCCTCTTATTGCCTTTATTGTTGGCGCACTGCTTTCTCCGGAATCGAGGATTTTTGAGAAATCGAAGAAGTGTCCACGATGTACAGAGTTTGTCAAAGTTGAAGCGAAAATATGCCGGTTCTGTAATTACCAATTTAAAGAGGAAGAGATGAAACCCGAAAGACCATTGACTGAAGAGGAATGGATAGAACAGAAGAAGCGGAAAGAGAAACAGAGTAAGTTAAATCTTTTCTTCTTTGGTATTGCCATTCTGGGAACGATAATTGCATTTCTGTTAATATGGGCTTTTATAAATCGCCAGGTAGAGAGTACTAAGAAAACCGATCTGTTCAGAGAAAGAATCGAGGAGAGAAAGTGAGGGGGAATATCTATGATGGCTTATGTTTTGACTTTTATTCCTATATTCGTGGCGGTTGATGTTCTGGGAATTATACCAATTTTCTTGTCGCTTGTAGGACCGCTGGAATCTTCAGAAAGAAGGAAAGTTATCTTTCAGTCTGTGTTAACGGCTTCTGTTGTGGGGCTCGGCTTTATGTTCCTGGGTAAGGCTGTATTTCTTATTATTGGGCTTCTGGTAGCCGATTTCAAGATTGCTGGGGGACTTGTCCTTTTAGTTCTATCCTTGATAGACTTATTGAGCCCGGAGAAGAGTAGGCGTCAGCCTACTGCTTCGATGGGTGTAGTACCACTTGGTACTCCGCTGATTGTGGGACCGGCTGTGTTGACTACTATTATCATGCTTATCGATATTTATGGTATTGTTCCCACGATTACTTCCTTCATAGCAAATATGATAATTGTCTGGTTTGTGTTTGTTCACTCAGATTATATAATGCGGATTCTGGGTAACGCCGGGTCTAAGGCTATTTCCAAAGTGGCAAGTCTGATTCTGGCGTCGATTGGCGTGATGATGATGAGAAAGGGTATAATAGATATAATAAAACTGGGAATAAAACAATAGGAAATTAACAATGACTTCCACATCCCTGGGAAGCGGAGCGCCCGCCAAAATTCCTTTTTATTCTCAAAGGAAATTTGATGCAAATTCCTCTATTTGCCTTAATAATCCTTTTAATCTTGCTTTTTCTCCTCATTCCTGCTTTCAGACTAAGAAGCAGATTAATAGAGAGAGAGACTTTTGTGGTAATTGATGGAAGTACTTTCTGGTCTTCTCGCTGGGGAAAAGTTAAGGTTGATGGATTAGAATCGCCCCGGAAGGGAGAGCCAGAATATGAACAGGCGAAGAGATTTCTATCCGATATGATAGAATTGAGACCAATAACAATAATCCCTCTAAGGAAAAATAGAAAAGAAGGAATAGTTGCAAGAGTCATTGTAGAGGGAGAGAACCTGGCAGAGAAAATAAAAAGGGATAAAAAGCCCTTGAAATTATTTAGTTGACTTTTCTTTCAAGATTTGATACATTGACTTTAATATTTTTTTCCCTGTCAGAAAAAGGGGTAGGTCAAGGATGCATATTGGTAAGTAGTTTGTGAAATTTGATTTTTTTGCTGTAGCAAGGAAGGGAAAATAGAAATGAAGTTAGGTCCTCGATTAAGAGATTTGAGGCGACGCCAGGAAATGACTCTGGAAGAATTGGCTAAGCGAACAGGTCTGACGAGCAGTTTCCTTTCCCAGGTAGAAAGAAATATTACTTCTCCTTCTGTCAAGTCCTTAAAGGGAATTGCTTCTGGATTAAATACAAAGGTTAAATGCTTCTTCGAAGAGGAAGGGCACAGAGATTTCATATTTGTTAAGAAAGACAAGAGAAAAAATGTTATCAACGATAAATTAAAGTCATGTCGTCAAGTATTAGCTTCGGGTCTCCTGAATATAAGAATGGAACCATCCCTTCTCATTCTCAAAGCAGGCGGCGAGACGGAAAAACAACCACGTTCTGATGATGGTGAGGAGTTTGGTTTCGTTCTCAAGGGTAAAGTAGAACTCCTTCGTGGTTTGGAGAAGTTTATTATGGAGAAGGGGGACAGCATCTATTTCAAGGGTATAAAATCACATAAAATAGTGAATATAAGTAATGGTGAAGCAACTCTTCTGTGGGTCGTCTCCTCGCAGACATAGAAAAAATTTTATCTTAACAATGAAGTCTCACTTAATTTATTTAAAGAACAATTAAAAATAATCCGCTCAGGCGAATAGAATGGTGGAATTGAAAATTTTGCCTAACATTTTAGTCATTGGCAACGAAGTGAACGTCATTGAATTTTTAAGTAGCTTCTGGAAGATGATTATAAGGCATTAACTGCCACCAGTGACGAGGAGATAATTGTTGAAAATGGAACATGTAAAAAAGAGAGGTCCTGACTGGCAAGAGAGAAGAAAATTCTCTCGAATCGAGGATAACATTTTTGTTTTCTGTAAGTTGAAGCCCGATTACAGAGTAATGGAGTGGATTACCAAGGATATTAGTGAGATGGGATTAAGGTTTGAAAGTGATAAATTCGTTCCCCCTTCAACTTTTATGGAAATGGAAATATATCAACCTCTCGATTACCTTAAGAGTAAGATTGTCTCCATTTACGTCTTGGCGAATGTTGTCTGGGTCAAGAAAATAAGAAAAGGGAGTAGATGCAAGGGGAGTAACAGATATATTGGAGGGGTAGAGTTCACGGAAATTAGTAAGCAAGACAGAGATATAATTGGCAATTATATGAAGGAAAAGTTTAAGAAGGGAGGTCCTTCTCTATAGAGTTCGTGCTGTTCTAAAGATTGGGAGAAAAAGCAATTTATATGGAGCGATTAGAATTAAAGCCGATTTTTTAAATCGGCTTTTTTTATGGAAATAATACTCCGGAGTTATATAGAATGATGTGAAATTTATAGGAAAAAAGTTGACTTTGTTGTCAAAAAATTGATATGATTTCGTTAAAAAGAAAGTATTTTTTTTGAATTGGGGTTAATCGATGAATATTGTTTTGACAGGGATGATGGGCACTGGCAAAACGGTTATAGGGAAAAAGTTAGCCCAAAAATTGAATATGAAGTACATCAGTACTGACGAGGTGATTAAGAAAGATGTGGGGATGTCGATACCCAAAATTTTCAAGAGAAAAGGTGAGCCTTATTTTCGGGAAGTAGAGACAAAAGCTGTTAAGTGTGTGGCGATGCTGGATAACTTTGTTATAGATACCGGTGGGGGAGTGGTCCAGAGAAGTGAAAATATGGAAGAGCTGGAAAGAAATGGGGCGATTATATGTTTAACTGCTTCCCCTGAGGTGATTTTGAAGCGGACAAGTAAAACGAATTATCGGCCACTACTGAATGTAGATGACCCTGTAAGTGAAATAAAGGGACTTTTAGAAAAGAGAAAACAATTTTATAAAAGGTGTAGCAGGATGATCGATACTTCTAATAAAGGGATAGAGGAAGTTGTGAATGAGATTATAAAATTTTTGTCTGAGAGAGAGAAAAGATGAAAACAGTAAAAGTAGGGCTGGGTGAGAAGAGCTACGATATTCTTATAGGTTACCCTTTGGATACGATAGGCGGGATGATTAAGAAATACACAAAAGGGGTCAAGAGCCTTATTGTTACTAATCCCACGATTGCAGGATACTACCTGGAAGCGGTAGAGAAGAGTTTGCAGGGGGCTGGATTTCAAGTCTTTGTCGCCCAGGTTCCTGATGGCGAGGAACATAAGTCCCTGGCGGAGGCGAATAGGCTGTATACAAAGTGCGTGGAATACAGATTAGAAAGGGAATCTATTATTGTGGGATTGGGGGGTGGAGTGATTGGTGACCTGGCTGGATATGTAGCGGCAACCTTTATGCGGGGTCTTCCCATAGTTCAGGTGCCCACTACTCTCCTGGCTCAGGTGGACAGCTCAGTCGGGGGTAAAGTAGCGGTCAACCTTCCGGAAAGTAAAAATTTGGTAGGTTCTTTCTATCAGCCATTTCTAGTTTATATCGACCTTGCTGTTTTGAAAACACTGCCAGTTGAGGAGATGGAAGTGGGGATGGCTGAGGTGATTAAATATGGCATTATTCT
>Ga0172363_10002695_pt1 | contig 14340 bp, 12 predicted proteins | sample LakKivs2_kivu2a2_FD_114541 | JGI IMG/M metagenome (GOLD analysis project Ga0172363, IMG submission 114541) | Sediment microbial communities from Lake Kivu, Rwanda - Sediment s2_kivu2a2 | ecosystem: Environmental > Aquatic > Freshwater > Lake > Sediment | place: Rwanda: Western Province, Lake... | reverse complement strand
TGGTTGGCATATGCGGCGTGCGCATCCACCCAGACGCGGCCCTCGACGAGTTCATAGGGAAACAGGCCATGCCGAGGCTAAAACAGGCCGTGCCCATCGCAGCCTATCGGGGGCAAATGCCACTGGATGGGCCTCTCAGCTCGACATGCGCGAACGGCATGATATCCGTCGGCAGCTCGGCAGGTCAAGTGTATGCGCTATCAGGGGAAGGATTACGATACGCTTTGCGATGCGGAGAAATAGCCGGAAAGGTGGCCATAGACGCTATAACAGAAGGGGATGTCTCGAAGAGAGCGCTTGACGAATACGATCGACGTTGGCGGGCTGAGCTGGAAGCGGAACTTCACACGGGGCAAACTCTGCACAGGGCGCTCGCAATATCGCAAGATAAAAAAATGGACGCCCTCTTGGAATCGCTCGCTGCCAAACCAAAGCTTCAGCACGCCTTCATGGACACCCTGATGGGCACCAACCTCAAAAAATCTATCAAGATGTTGTTCGCCGACGAAGACGTCAAACGAATTTTTGGTCATGAAACTGCTGAGAAAGTCCTCGCAGCGTTCGAGTAGCCTTCTCGATCGGGTTGAGGTTTCATATGGAATGCCCCTCCTGCGGAAGTTCGGCGGTGCTCCAAGATCACTTCCGCGCAGAGAATATCTGCACGCGCTGCGGTCTGATAATAGTTGAAAAAATGCCGGAGGCTGGGCCTGAGTGGAGATATGAGCCTGGAAAAGATACTGGGCGAGCTGACACTGGCGCTGGCGTCGATATCACTCAACACGATCTTGGCCTCGGCAGTAGGCTCGGCGCAGGTGGAGACCTCTCGCCAAGCTGGCGTGCGAGGCTGCGGAGGTTGCGGATGTGGCAAGACCGATCGCGTGCGAGCACATATGAAGAGAAGAGCCTTCGCGAAGCGCTGATAGAACTCGACAAACTGTGCGAGGATTTTGCCATTCCGAAGGGAGTGAAGTCCGAAATTAGTTTGCTCTACAGAAAAGTCAAGGCGAGTAGGCTAGCCCTCGGCCGAAACACGTGGCAGATCTTGGCCGCCCTCACTTTCATCACCTGCCGATCGCGCGGCATCCCGCGGACGGAGGATGAGATGGTGCGAGTCTTGATGGCGCGCGCCAATATGCAAGAAAAATCTGCGCTCCGGGGCTTGCGACAGCTCGTCAAATTATTTATCGACAAAATGAAACTGTCGATGCCACGTCTGACGCCGGATGACCTGCTCGACAAATTTGCTTCGAAAATTAACTTGCCAAGGCAGACAATCGTTCGTGCACAAAAAATTTGTAATGTGTTACCCAAGAAACTAAAATACACCAAATCACCGACTCTGCTCGCGGCCGCCGTGCTCTACATAGCTGCAAAAGAAACTGGCGTCGATGTGACGATAAGAAAACTTGCTGAAATTTTGGATGTAGGCGTCTCAGGCCTCAGCCAAACAGCTGCGCTCATACGCAAGTCTTCAACAAACCACGCGGGATAAATATCGTGCCCTCTCGTTTGTCGCCGACTTCCTCCACTTTTTTCTTCACCCAAAACATACCAGTCAGCGCAGCCACGGCGGCGTCTATCTCGTGCTCGCTCTTGCCAAATTTTAATCGCCAACCTTGCCTGCGAAGTTTCAAAATCCACTTTGTCCTCTCAGAAGATCCGAACAGTACAATGCCCGAGGTGCGTGGATGTATCTCTATGACTTCGAGGCCGCGAGAGCGCAACTTCCTCGCAAGTCTCATCCCGCGCGCCGTAAGTTTTTTCATGCCCGCAAATATCGGCGGGAAGACGCGCAACCCGCGCTCGATGAGCTGCCTATCAGCCGACCTGAGGCCGCCTTGTTTTGGAAAACTTAGCGGGGCATCTATCGCTACAACCTTCGGACGAATCTGCATGCATTGCTCAATTATTTCAGCATCGGAGTACAGTAGGCACGTTTCAATTTGGCCGTCGGAGAGCAAAGCGAAGCCGCTCGGATTTTCAGGAACACCAGCGAGGTCTAGACCGATGACCGCGATTGTGCGCATCAGTATTCTCGCCTCGGTTGTTTGACCCTGACCAAAGGCTTAGCCAGGTGACGACGGGCGCGAGGCGGAACTTCAAAAGCTCCAACCATGATATCACGCGGCATCTTCAAGATTTTTGCGGCTTTTTTGGGCAACTTGATCTTGCACTTTTTGCACGAGTATCCCTTGTCTTTACCTTCAGACTTCATTCTTTTCCCACAAATCTTACAAACAGGATTAACTTTTTTCAAGATCGGCACAAGCTTCAAAATAGAAATTTTCTCCAAATTTATCGTCAACGGCAACTCTGGCTTCTCCTTTATGCCACCGTATGCCCTCACCTTATCCCCAACGATGAGTTTTTTCACGACTTCTCTGAACTGGCGGGTGGGCTCGTATGCTGCACAATCGATTTTGCCTGTTCCATCACAAATTCTAAAAATGACATGCCCTCCTAGAATTACGCGCGGTTTCTCGCACACCTCACCATCAACAATAACTGACCAATTTGGCCTCGCTTCAGCAATTCTCGCGCGCTTTAGATGTTCATCCGTGCCCTGATTTGTTTTGTAGATAACCATTCGTTCGATCGGCTCCATTTCTTTGACGAGCTTTTGTGCTTTCACGGTGGCCTCTGCGCTCTCGCCCCTGATACCGTAGAGGATCGGGCACGGCGTGTGGGGAGTAATTCGAATTTCTCCAGTGGATTGGTCCAGATTATCGAATGTCTCTGGGAAAGTTTTTGAATTCATCTCGACAACAGATGCAGCATCTACCCTTCTTTTTGTTCCCCAGTTTTCGGGCGCGCGATATGCGATCAGCTCAAATGTCCAATCGCTCTCCAAGGTGTTTCCTATGGCCGCCAGCCCACCTATGATGCCTCGCCCAAGTTTAAACTTATGAGCCTCTGCCCCGATGTCGCGAGCGAGGACATCTGCCTCTTCGATCGTGACCGTATCTTGGACGACTTTCTTTGAGAACATCTTCAGCTTAGCTGGGATTTTTTTGCTCTGATAAAACACTACGCCAGGATTTGTGGTATCGTGGTCAAGTTCAGCGAGTTCCTCGACGGTTTTCAAAACAGTATTTTTTACTACCGGTACCTTTTGCTCCTGCACTTCAACATTGAGTGCGACCGCACAGTTCCCCCGCGTCTTTAGTTTCCAGTTCGGGTTGAGCCTGATCAATCGCGGAAAACCAACAATCTTGGCTCCCAATTTTCTCAACCTGTCTATAACTACAGCTCCAACGTAGGTTGTGCACATGCCATCCTTAGAATCCGTATCATCGATGCCGATCCATAACTTGACCATTTGTATCAACCCAACCTCACCTAATTTGTTGTGTGGAAATTTAAAACAACTAGCCGTCGGATGGCAGTCTTGAGAAAATGTTTTGGCTTTGTGTGCTCGATAAAAACCTTATTGAACAACGCCGAAATATAGGATTTTGATATCGATGAGCGCAAATCCTTGGAGTGAGTTCAAGCGCGATGTGCTTCTCGCCTTAGAAGATGCTCTCTCACAGCTTGATTGGAAAACACCAAAAAATCTGGAGCAGACGCTCGAGGAGCCGCCAGACCCTACGCTTGGAGACTTAGCCAGCACCGTCTGTTTCGAACTAGCCAAAACGCTGCACAGATCACCGACCGAACTGGCCAAAAACTTGGTCGAAGCCATAAAACCCGGTGGGATGGTAGCCCGCGCGGAAGCTGTCGGAAGCTATGTGAATTTTTTTGTCAACATTTCAAAACTAACTGACCTAACGCTCCAGACGATAGAGAAGTCCGACGCCGAATACGGCCATCTCACGATAGGCCGCGGCCAAAAAGTCATCATCGAACACACGAGCGTCAATCCGACAAAGCCACTCCACATAGGTCATGGCAGGAACGCCGTCATTGGCGACACTGTAGCGAGGATAATGCGAGCGCTCGGCTATGATGTCGAGGTTCAGAACTACATCGACGACCTCGGGCTACAGGTGGCGCAGACCCTTCTCGCTTGGCAGATCATCCCAAAGAAGCCGCACGGCAAGTTCGACCATGTCTTGGGTTCGATTTACGTCGACATCAGCCAGCGCCTTCAACAGCAGCCTCAGCTTGAAGAACAAGTGCGCCAAATATTGGAACAGCTCGAGCGGGGTGAAGGCAGAAACGCGCAGCTTGCGAGGCGACTGTCTGAACGCTGTGTCTGCGCGAATCTCGAAACCACCGACCGCCTCAACATCAGCTACAACCTGCTGGCTTGGGAGAGCGACATCGCCCGCTCTGGCATGTTGCACGAGGCGCTCGATCGTCTGCGTGGGACGCCATATGTCGTAGAAGGGACAGGTGAACATGCCGGCACACTCATCTTGAAGTTATCTAAGTTCGGTGTAGAAGATAAAGTTCTCGTCAGATCGGATGGCACAGCAGTCTACACCGCGCGGGACATAGCCTATCAGCTCTGGAAGTTCGGTAAAACAAAGGCAGGCCTGTTGTTCAAATCGCATTCCAAACGTGTGGATGGCGCGACAACATACACAACATCAAAAAAAGGCAGACAAAGCAAAAAGTTCGGAAATGCCGATAAGGTGATCAACGTCGTGGGCGCGGAACAAAAATTCCCGCAGCAGGTTGTCTTCCTCGCCCTCAAAGCTTTAGGACTAAAAAAAGAATACGAAAATTCATATCACTTGGCTTACGAGCACGTCTGGCTGCCGAGCGGCAGGTTCTCTGGAAGGCGCGGCACTTGGATCGGGCACTCGGTCGATGATGTGATCGAAGGCTCCGTAGAGAGAGCTTATGCGGAGGTGGAGAAGCGCAACCCAAAGGCAAGTGACGCATTCAAAAGACGTGCTGCTGAAATTGTCGGCACGGGCGCGGTCCGATACTCGCTGATTCAAACTTCTCCCGATAAAAAAGTCGTGTTCAAGTGGGAGGATGCGTTGAACTTCGAGAGAAATAGCGCCCCTGCAATTCAATATTCACATGCGCGCGCCTGCAGCATCCTACGAAAAGCTAAGCGGCGCGGCGGCAAACATGGGGCCGATATCTTCAAACGACCTGAAGAGCAGGCGTTGATCAAGTTGCTCGCCAAGCTGCCAGAGGTCATGCGCGCAGCCGGCGAAAAATTGCAGCCAAATCTGCCCGCCCTGTATGCGGCCGAAGTCGCGCTCGGATTCAACAAGTTTTATGAAGTCGCACCGGTCATCGATGCCGAAACCCCTGAGTTGAAGGCCGCCCGATTGCGCTTGGTGAATTGCATCCGAATTGTTCTGCGCAACGCGCTCGACGTGCTCGGTATAACTGCACCCGAACGAATGTGATTTCGAAACACCTTACAGTATTCCACTCTGAATAACAGTAACATATGTTATCGTTTATCCAAAGCCCTATGATTTAATTGACCTGCGTAAAACTCGACTAACTTTGCTACAGTTAAATAACGATAACATATGTAACCTTTAAATATCAGTAACATATGTTACCATTATCTGGAGCGTTCGAGCAAAATAATAGGCTAAAATCTCTCTTTGAACTCTCCCCGCTCAAGCCGCTTGTACCATTCTGGTCCCACCGGCTCCTGTTCATGAAGCTCTCTGCGCCTCGCCTCCAGCAACTGCGGCTCCTGACCAATGAGCTCCGCCACGGTCAACAATCTATTGCCCGCCACTTCAGCTGCCTGCATTGCTGGATGTAGATACTGAGGATAATTCAGTGAGCGCAAAAGATGGTGGTCGACGATGAGCAAAGGCACACGCTTTGCAAGCGCGCTTAAATTTCTCTGTGCTGCCGCGATGTCTGCGCTTTCGACTTTGAATCCTTCCAAGTAAATTGGCGGACCTCCAACCACCACGGCGTCTAGCTTCTGGGCAAGCATCAGACGGAGCGTTTCCTCAGACATGGGGCCCTGCACATCAGATGCGTGAAGCAAACAGCAACCCGGCGTCCTCACTTCGAGCATCAACACGTATCCAAGCGCGGAGTCTTCGGAGCCGTGATATACTGGCTTCGAGAATTCGAGGGTGGTGTCCCCGAATTTGAACTTCTGCCCATCCGCCACCCTAATCTCCTTCGCCCCATCGACATTGAGCTTGTGAAACATGTAGCCGCGTTTTCGTTGGCTCACGTTGATATTTCTGCTTATGTCTTTGGCCAAGATCAGCTTGCCAGAGTAGATCTCCGCCGCAATCTCTGGAGAACTCCATGTCCATATCCAATCCTCGAAGTTCGGCACGTAGTGGTCGAAATGATAGTGGCTGATGGTGAGCACATCTGCACGGCGAGCAGCTTCTATGATCGCCTGCCGCGTCCGAGAGAGTGCTACATACTCACATTCGTGTGGACGCAAATTAAATCTCGGACCGAGCGCCGACCCAGGATCTATGACGAGCTTGACATCATCGGTTTCAACAAACATCGACATGCCTCTGACTCCCAAGCTCTCAAATGCCAGAGGTAGTACACGAATTTCGCCGTTTCCTATAGCTATGGGTTTCATGCAATCAAATTATCTCGGCCGCGAAACTTAAATCCTCAGCGATGTTATACCAATTTATGCCAACACAATTGAACTACTTAAAAAAGCCAAAACTCAAGAAACCCACGCTCGTTGCGGGGCTACCGGGCATAGCACATATCGGCAAACTTGCTGTGGAATACATGATTCACGAGCTTCGAGCTGAAAAATTTGCGGAGCTTTATTCAGAGCACTTCCCCGAGTGGGTGGTCCGAGAAGATGGGCTGATAAAATCATTAAAAGTGGACTTCTACCACTGCCGACCTGAGGGTATATCTACGGATATTATTTTGGCTACCGCCGACGCCCAAGCTGCTTCTCCGGTCGGGCAATACGCACTCTCCGATGATATCCTGAACGTCGCCGTACAGCACGATGTGGACACCGTCACGACGATGGCTGCATATATGCTCTCTGCTCAAGAGTCTCGTTCACCAGTTGTGGGTGCGGCGACCGACAGTAAAACTTTAAAGCTACTCCGCCAGCACAACATAGAGCTGCTAGAAGACGGTATGATCGTGGGGATGAACGGCCTGCTCGTTGGCTTGGCGGCCGAACGAGACTTGCATGGTTTTTGTCTCCTCGGCGCGACCGAGGGAGGCCTGCTAGACATACGCGCCACCGAAGCTGTTCTAACTGTCCTCGCGGATCTGCTCGGCTTCAAACTCGACCTAAAAAACCTCCACAAATATACTCCCGCAGTATCAAAGCTAAAACCACCGAAGTTCAAGTTGCCGAGCGCCGTTGAAGAAGAAGTCAGCTATATCCGCTAAATTGTGGTGTCAAACGTTTCATGTCGATGGCTACGATGACGATGTATTATACCAATAGCTGAGGCGACGATCAAGACGATGAGCACGGCCAATGCCACCATCCTGAAGTCTATCGATTGTGTGCCCTTGTTGCCACTGGTGTAAGTGAGCTGGACATGAAGGGCTTGGCACCATGCGTTGTAGGTGTAAGTGGCTGCGAGGTCCACACCCTCTTGTACGATTGCTACATCACGGGTGCTCAACCATCTCTGCCATGTGTCCTGTGCCGATTGGTGGAACTCTGTCAGCTTCTCATCGAGATCAAAGTTCTCAATCGGGGTCGGTTCCGCCGGTATTAGAGAAGCTCCTTGACCTTCGTATTCATAGTGAAGATCGGTCCAGCCGATGTTGTGTACAAGCACGACCGAATCGGCGATGTAGTGAGAAGCGATGCCCAAGTATAGGCTCGCATTATCGTAATCGTTCTCTTCATATCGATTCTCGGCCATCAGCAGCCAAGATTTCGCCTGCATTCTGGATGCTGGTTGGATATGCCCACTGCTCGGAAAAGTTCTGCCCCAAGGATCCGGATCGTTGCGATACCAGTCCGGCCAACGAGACCCGCTACTGATCCAGGTGTAATCGAGGTGAGTCCTAACATTCTCAGGCAGCTCGTTGTATGCGGCATCCGCTACGGCTTGGTGCGTTGACCCCTCCCAAGCTTCTGCTTTAGGCACAAGCAGGAAGAACGCTACGACTGCCAAGACCAAGCATATCTTTTTCATACATATGCCCGATTTACTACAATAGTTTAAACCTATCTTAACTATTGAGTATACGGCGCCTTTTAATGCTAAAAAGTTCAATGTTATAAGGAGTTTACAAATATCAACCTACGGAGGTACCCACATGGCATTTGAACTTAAAGGCGTCAATGCGGCTTTCACAACCCCGTTCAAAGAGGACGAGTCAATCGATGAAGAGGCTTTGCGCAAAGATATCCAATATCTCGTCGAAGCCGGCGTGCATGGGCTCGTTTCATGCTCGACTCCAGGCGAAATGGTGCTCATGACGGACGAGGAGCGAAGGAGGGTCATCAAAATAACCGTTGAAGAGTCGAAGGGAGTGCCGGTGATCGCTGAATGCGGCTCCGCCCGAACTAAAGATGCGATCGCACTTGCAAAATTTGCCGAGAATGTTGGTGCCTCTGCTGCCATGGTGCTTACGCCTTGGTTCTTCCCCCAGCACCCCCGCGGCCTTCGAATGCACTACGAGACGATCGCCGACTCGATAGGCATTCCTGTGATCATATACAACTTGCCGAAGTATACTGGTGTAAAAATGGATCCAAACTTGGTCGATGCACTCGCCTTTCACCCAAACATCTGCGGTTTGAAGGATACGAGTGGAGACCTGACGTACTTCCAGAATTTGATCGAGAAAGCTGGAGACCGAATGAATTTTGTCACGGGAGCAGATGAACTGATATTGCCATCGCTTGCTGTAGGTGCAACTGGTTGTATCACAGCGATCGCGGCATGTGTCCCACAGATGGTGCTCGAACTCTACAACTCATTCCTAAAGAAGGATCTAGATAACTGCAGGAAGGTCCAGCTCAACATAATCAAGCTGAAAAACGAGTTCCGAAAGATGCCTTACCTCTACGGGCAGAAGCTGGCCCAAGAGGCCATGGGCAGGCCAAGCGGGCAGACGCGCATGCCACTGGGCCCGATCACGGGTGTAGAACGCATCCTGCTGCGCAAGGGAATGAAGAAATCTGGCTTGATCTGAGGCGAACCGATGTACAGCTGGGCTGGCAAAATTTTGGAAGTCGACCTATCCAATGAAAAAATAACAGAAACAAAACTTGACGAGAAACTCGTACGCGACTTTATAGGCGGCCGTGGACTTGGTGTCAAAATCCTATACGACCGAGTCGGCCCAGATACAAAGCCTCTCGATCCGGAGAATTTGTTGATATTTGCGACCGGGCCATTGACAGGCACGCTGGCTCCAACTTCCGGGCGGCACTGTGTCGTGACGAAATCGCCCTTGACTGGGACGATCTTTGACTCTCAATCAGGTGGCTTTTGGGGCGCGGAGCTGAAGTTTGCTGGCTATGATGCTATTATCGTGAATGGGCAGGCGAAGAAACCAATCTATCTGTTTGTAAACGACGGCAAGGCAGAACTGAAAAGCGCAAACGCCTTCTGGGGAAAAGGCACGCATGCGACCACCGATACTATTTGTAAGGAAGTTGGTGACGACAAGGTGAAGGTCGCCTGCATCGGCCAAGCCGGGGAAAAGTTGGTGCGGATGGCAGCCATCATCAACGACAAATATCGCGCGGCTGGCAGGGGAGGCGTCGGCGCGGTGATGGGAAGCAAGCGTTTGAAGGCGGTCGCCGTCCGTGGCAAAAGCAAACCAAAGATAGCGAACGAGTCGGACTTCAACGTTCATGTGCGCGAGTGTCAAAAACTCATAAAGGAGAACCCAGTCACGGGTACTGGCCTACCCGCCTATGGCACCGCGGTCCTCGTCAACATCATAAACGAGCATGGCGTCCTCCCGACACGAAACTTTCAAACTGGTGTTTTTCCCACGGCCGACAAGACGAGCGGCGAGACTATGGCGGAGACCATCCTCGTCCGAAACAAGGCCTGCTTCGGATGTCCGATCGCCTGCAGTAGGATAACTAGGGTTGACGGCGCAGAACATGAGGGGCCAGAATACGAAACGATAGGGATGTTCGGAGCGCAGTGTGGCGTAGACAACCTTGAAGCGATAGTAAAAGCAAACCTTCTGTGCAACGATCTTGGGCTCGATACTATTTCGATGGGCAATACCATCGGTTGTGCGATGGAGTTGAGCGAACGCGGCAAGCTCAACGGACCAAAGTTCGGCGATGAAAAAGCTATCATTGAACTAACTCAAAAAACTGCGATGCGAGACGGGCTCGGCGAAAAGCTCGCAGAGGGAAGCGCGAGGCTCGCAAAGGAGTTCGGCATGCCAGAACTTTCGATGTCCGTAAAGGAGATGGAACTGCCGGCCTACGATGTGAGGGGCATTCAAGGGCAAGGGTTAGCATCAGCGACGAGCAATCGGGGTGGCTGTCACCTGCGCGCTTACATGATCGGGCCAGAAATCTTGGGCGCACCAAATCTTATGGAGCGCTTCTCGACGAGCGGGAAGCCTGAAACTGTGATAATCTTCCAAGATCTTGTTGCAGCGATAGATTCCCTAGTGCTCTGCGAGTTCACCGCCTTTGCGCTTGATACAGTTCAATACGCAAAGCTTCTATCCTCAGCGACTGGTATCGATTTCACCGATGAGGACATGATGACGATCGGCGAGCGCATCTGGAACCTTGAGCGACTTTACAATCTGCGAGAGGGTTTCAGCGCTGAAGATGACACTTTGCCAAAGCGCCTGCTGGAGGAGCCGATGCCGGAGGGCCCATCGAAGGGTCGTGTAAACATGCTCTCGAAGATGCTGCCCAGCTATTATTCCTTCAGAGGTTGGAACTCAAAAGGTGAGCCCACAAAGGAAAAACTGAAGGAATTGGGGCTGGCTTAAATTAGAGGTACAACATGTTTTCAAGATTTGTTAGCGCCGTGAGGAAAACGGAGAAACAATACCAAAAAGTCACGGGCGAGGGGCGCTCTAGCGGCGTTCCAATAGTTTTGACTGCTTCGTTGATTGAGATGAGTGACTTCAAGCTAAATCCATTCATCGCATTTACGGGCGGGTTTCCTTCGAAGATAGTTCCGCAAAGACTTCTAAGAAAATCTTGGTATCCTGTAACACCAGATAACGAAAATGGTAGCGCTAAATTTGCCCCTTATGGCCTTAGGAAAATAGAAGCTTTACTGAGCGAGGAGTTCGGGGAGTCGAATGTCATTGCCTGCACGCCAAAAAACCTTCGCAAATTCGTGGGGGCGAACACAAAAGTCGTTGGCATTTCGACCATGGATCCACTGGGCATAGGTTTTGTAAGCCGAACATACACCTCGCTAGTTGCTATCGGTGGGGAACCGATTGCCGCCAATGAATTTAAAGATTTAATGAACCACCCTGTGTTGAAGAAAAAAAAGCGTGGATTTAAAGTAGTTGTTGGCGGCTCTGGAGCTTGGCAAATCCATCGAGGAAACATGCAAGATGAATTCAAGATCGACACGGTAGTAATAGGCGAAGGTGATCGCACCGCTTTGGATATATTCAGAAAAATTATGAAGGGTGAACAAGTCCCGCGGGTTATCAAAACTGAAAAACCAGAAATAGAAGAGATTCCAGAAATAACAAAGCCAGCCCTCTTTGGGGTTACGGAGATAACAAGAGGATGTGGTAAGGGTTGCCAGTTCTGCTCGCCAACCATGCGGACATTCTACTCATTCCCTCTCGAAAAAATCAAAAAAGAGGCGGAGTTGAACGCTCGAGCCGGTTCTAAAATGGTCGTCCTCCAAACTGACGATATCTTTCTTTACAAACATCGCGAACGCTTCGTGCCGAATAGGGAAGCGATTGTGGAACTTGTTAACACAATTGGCAAGATCGATGGCGTCGAATACCTACAGCCAGCACACGCCGCACTCCCGCCGGTCGTCTACGATCCGAAGATGATCGAAGAAATAGCGCCAGTGCTCGTGGAGAAAGGCAGGTGGAAGTGCCATGGAAGAAAAGTGGCCTCTGTAGAAGTCGGGATAGAAACCGGAAGCGTCAGACTGCTCGAAAAACACATGCATGGCAAAGCGCTGCCTCTAGATCCAAAAGATTGGCCCGAAATTGTAACTCAAGCGGTGGGCATCCTCAACGACAACGACATTTGCCCGCTCGCGACCCTCGTCGTCGGGCTACCAGATGAACGAGAGGAGGACACGATCGCCACCATGGAGCTTGTAGACGATCTGTGGGGATCTGAAATATTCTATGTCCCGCTCTTTTTCACATCGGAGGAGGAGTGCCTGCTCAGCTCGGCAAGGCAAGCTGACCTTCGCCGCTTATCAGAAATGCATTGGGAGTTCTTCGCAACTTGTTGGAGACACAACATAAACATCTGGGCTCCCGATGTCAGCAGCAAGGTCGCCGTGGCCTCGGCGCTCCTCTATCCTCTTTACTATAGGTGGAAACACGGGGCCAAAATCGGCAAAGCGATGAAAATCTTTGGCGGTTTTGAAAAATCCTCAATGATCGAGGGCGACTAAATTTGAAAATAGAAGTACGGCTCTTTGCAAACCTTCGTGAGTTGGCCAAGACAAAGGCAACAATTGAAGACATCAAAAGCGGAACTAGCGTCGGCGATGTTCTACAAAAAATTTGTGAAAGATTTGGTGTGAAATTCCGCGAGCAAATTCTAGACAAGCTTGGGCAACCAAATGAAAATATAAAAATTCTGCTTAATGGGCAAAACATCGTCTTCTTGCAGGGACCGGCGACCAAACTCAAGGATGGCGATGTGATAGCTATTTTTCCTCCGGTTGGCGGTGGCTCTTATAAAACAATGAACCGAGGTTCAACATGAACGTGAAACTCCTAATCGGGCTGGTAGTAGTTGGGGTTGCTTTAGCCAGCGGCGCGTGGTTCGTGCTCAAGCGCGCACCAGAACAGCCGGGACAACAAACAGCCGATCAACCTTTTGAATGGGTCAGCGACATAACCCAGGGTTCTGGTGCAGGAGCACCACCAGGTGGAACCACAAACGATGGCCCTTGGAACCATCGTGTGATGAGTGCCACTTCTAGCGATGGTTTAACCTGGGTAAAAGACGATAGAATTGTCGCCGATCAAGCTTCAGTTCCGGACGCTGTTCTGGACAACGACGGAAACATCCGGGTTTACTACGTAGACTGGTACAACGGACACGTGATTTCGGTTGCGTTGTCGCACGATGGCGTCAGCTGGATTTACAAGAAAGTTACGATTCAAGGGGAGGTTGCTGGTAGCCAATCCGGCCCATCTGCAGTAGATCCAGACATCGTCCTCTTGTCCGATGGCAGGTACAGGCTATTCTACATGTACGCTGGAAAAATTTACTCAGCGATATCTAACTATGGCATAAACTTTGTGAAGGAGGATGGAGTGAGGTTTCAAGAAGGAGGCTATACGTGGATGGACCCTGACGTGGCCAAAATGGGCGATGTCTGGAGGATGTTTACTTGGAGGCAAATTACTGATATCACAAATGAAGTTGTAAGTGCGATTTCTAGCGATGGGCTGAGCTTCACTAAGGAAAATATACTAACAAATGTTGGAAACATTTCATGTACGATACCTGCGGAGAACGGGTATCGGATGTATTATGTTGAAGGTGGCGGGATATCCTCCACTTTTTCAACAGATGGAAGGAACTGGGTCTCTGAGGGCTTGAGATTAGATAGCGTGGCCGATCCGACAGTCATCAGGTTACCAAACGGGACCTATAAAATGTTTTACAAAACTTTGATTAATCCAAGATAATAGAGGGTTTATAGGCGAGGTTTTTAATCACACGTTGCAAGTAAAGTAGTTGGTGCGATTATGGGAAAGCGTCCTCGAAAGTGGAAGAAAAGAAGGCGCATGCGCTGGAAGTGGGTCCGCAAACGTATGCGGCGGAAGATGCGTAGGATCAAGCAGAGGACTGGCACGTAATTTTAACCCATTTATTTAATGCTAAACATCACCGCTGATACCTATTTATATGTTGGATATATAGTCCAACCATGAGACGATGGCTGGATCGTTGAGGAAGATACCGTACAAGCTATTCGGAGGTGAAACATCCGAGCGAGTGTTAGCCAAGAGAATCAAAATATTCGTATTGATTGGGATCGTGCTCATCGCACTAAGCAAAATTTTGTACCTGAGTGGTGTCACATTTCCAAATTTTGAATTAATCATCCCAACATTGGTAGTAGTGGGCTCATTCTCCTTGTATTGCGGACCAACTCAATTTTGGAGAAGAACGACACGATACTTTGGACTAATCGCCCTCGTAAGCGTGTTTATAATTGATGTAATTTTTTGGGGCTTTCATTCGATTTACATATTCACATGGCCTGGTCTGATATTCTGCTGGATCCTCGGACTCCGAAATAAACTCTCGAT
>Ga0172363_10002694_pt1 | contig 14342 bp, 19 predicted proteins | sample LakKivs2_kivu2a2_FD_114541 | JGI IMG/M metagenome (GOLD analysis project Ga0172363, IMG submission 114541) | Sediment microbial communities from Lake Kivu, Rwanda - Sediment s2_kivu2a2 | ecosystem: Environmental > Aquatic > Freshwater > Lake > Sediment | place: Rwanda: Western Province, Lake... | reverse complement strand
GTCTCTTTCTGATGTACTGCTAAACGGAATTGAAACGAATCTCGGCTACCTTCCCGCAAGAATCCAGGCCAAGCAATCTCTGCCTGTGCCCACCAGTCAGCAGGTGACTTGGGTGAAGGTGTACCCGACATAAGAATCGCATAACCTTCCGTGCCCCAGTCTTTACGAATACCATCAGCCAGAGCCTGAGCGGCTTGAGTCCGCTTTGCATTTGGACTCTTAAGACGACTGGATTCGTCAAAGATAACTCCCATTGGAGCCTTTTGATAGTTCTGCCAATTCTCCATCCTCTTAACCAGACCCTCGTAGGTCATGATTTCAATATCTATCTCGTCTGATATTTGCCACTTCTTAAACTCGCGTTCAACAGCATAAAGACCAGAACGCGGGCCAACCCACCACCATGTTCGTTTACCAGAACGCTCCATTAATTCAATAGCCGAAAGTGTATTATGTGTCACGATGAAATCATCAGTAATATAAAGCTGATTTGCAGCATCCACTTTAATACAAATACACTCATGTTCGCCAATTGATCGTATATCCACAATCGCGCGTGTTGGTTCATACTTCGTTGGCACAACATAATTGTTAACTTTACGACCCAACCGAAACGGCATGATACTCGACGGGAATGCCGCACAGATGCGATAAACCAACTGACCTTTACGATGTACACCCTGATAGGTATAAGTTGGATACTTTTCTGCAATACTGCAAGTGCCCCCCAACGATTGAACCAGCGTCACAAAAGCATCACACAAGTCTACTGACGTGGTGGAGTATTCCACACCACCGGTGGACATTGCATGACCATCTGAGTCACACAAACCTTGAAGCAGCTCAAGTCTATTTTCAACCGTTGTCCACAAATAGGCATCGGGGAGATGTTTCTCTTGAGATCGGCAGCCTTTCAAATTTTCTGTATCAATCCAAGCATTTACAGCCGTGTCTTTAATGTTATAGTCGTACTTCGACTTCTGTTGCAATGGGCACTCCAACATTCCATTAAGCCGGTCTACTGTCTCTTGGTCTGGGATAGAAACAACATTCGTCCACCCGCTTAAGCTCCCGTTGCCAAGTAGATACCCAACAAGATATGGTGATAACGGTAACTCGCTGCCTTCATATTCAACGGGTGCGGTCATCGGGATGTAGTGTTTCGCATTACCGTTAGCAGTACGTAGTCCACGATTGCGAATTTCATTCAACTCCAATGTCTCATAAGGCTGTTGCCGCCACTTACGCACGGCTGACTGCACATTCCATAGATGATCGCCACTACATACAGTAGTTGCACCATCTGAAAACGTGACCATAAACATCTCCATACGACCACGATGATAAACACCGCTAACATGAGCTATACCCCCCTCAGGATTTATAACTCGATCACCGACTTTAATTTCCCCAAGAGTCGTCCAACCAGTGGGAGTTGCAACTTTAGTAGTTGGTAAACCACCTTTCCCCGTACCCATTTCAGCCGCCCAAATTTGGTAATGGTACGTCAAGCCATTATTAGACAAATCCTGTTGATGTGTCATTAATGGACGCTGATATTCGTATTGAATCAGCGGCCTATCAAACCATGCATAAACATCCTCTCCAAGTAAAAGTCGCAATTGAAACCAGTTTCGGAAGCAATTAGTCGCTGTCCAAATTTTTCTAGGCGGATCATCAAAGCCATGCCAGCGGGCACCCTTCATGCTTTTGATTTCATCCTTCAAGTCGAAAGGTGACTTCAAAAACTCAATCGTTGCGGCTGTAGCTTGAATCTGACCCGGTTTTTTCATCAAAGAACCAGACTTAGTTTCAACAATGAACTTTACATCGAGTGGTTGATTTAATGGTACATCAGTGAACATAATGAATCCTTAAATTAATGGGCTACATTATTCGTCGTCCCAGTCGTCTTCGTCTTCGCCTAACTCGCTTTCCCACGGAGCGTCATCCTCGTCCGCGTCCTCTTCATCCTCGTCTATAGATTCCCATTCCCAGTCTTCTAAAAGACTTGAAGTTAGTTCATCTTCTTCAAAGTCGTCATAAACATCATCGTCAAAGTCATCGTCATCGAAGTCGTCATCGAAGTCGTCATCGAAGTCGTCATCGTCGTCATCATAGAAGTCATCATCCCAAGGCTCTCGCTGTGGATCGGCTGGCGGTCTGTTCATCTTTATTCCTCCAGAGTAAAAGTGTTATCGGGTAGAGTTCTACGATTCTTCACGGCGAACACGTCTGTTAGACCCAAATTACAAAATTGAGTATACAGTTTATCATACACCCGCCGTACAAATTCTGGTTGCTCTTGACGGCCCCCTCGAAGAATAGCTGTTCGCCAGTCATGCAACGAACCTACAGCTATTGCCGCTTGGACACCACGTATCTTTGTCTCAGTAAGTGCAAACGGCATGCCACAAAGCACTTCCAGAATGACTGCCATATCAATATCTTCTGAGGCAAAAAGACAACCATAGTGTAGCAAATCATAAACATCCCTAGCGGCTTTCACAGTCGAGGGTATCTTTTGATTCCTAAAAGCTGCCAGACAAGCTAGAAGATGTTGTTGATTCTTTAGGCCAGCCGAGTCAGCGGCTCTAGCCGGGGAGTATCCTAGCATCTCGTTCGCCAGCGTTAAAAAGGCTGGCGTATTCATTGCTGGCAACAAAAGTAGTAATGCATCAGCATTCATATTATGGTGTCCAATATTGTCCGTTAAATAGGTTTTTGCATCCACCAACTTCACCGTACCACCAAGTATATTTCATATTACTAGCTTCAAAAATCCTGCTAGCAAGATCAATATCTTCTCGCCATCGTTCAGGTGTTTGATCTAAAGCGTTACCGTGACAAATAACTTCCCGTATACCAGACAACACAATGGCACGAGCACAATCACAGCACGCAGCCCACGGACAATACATAATTGCATTATACAGTGGAAGCCCCCTCCTCGCTGCCTGAAAAATTGCATCCCGCTCAGCATGCTCGATGACCTTATATTTCAGTGTCCTATTACTTAAATCAATCCCTTCCATGTCATTTGTTAAATGATTACAACCATAAATCAAGTCACCATCAATGGTAGCAATGACGGCCCCGACACGAGTACTAGGATCAGGGCTATATTCATCAGCATACTGATAAGCACGACGCAAAAGAGTCACGGTGTCATGATTCATTGTTCAAACCTTTCAAGAATTGAAGACACTAATGGATGACGCACAACGTCAGCTTGACTGAACTTCACAATACCAACGCCCTCCAGATCATGCAACTTATCAATTACAGTTGATAGCCCGCTGCGATCCCGCAGGTCTGACTGTAGCGGGTCGCCTGTGATAATGATCTTCGAGTTCTGGCCAAAACGAGTAAGAAACAACTTAAGTTGTGACATGGTTGCGTTCTGAGCTTCGTCAAAAATGCAAACAGAATTATTGAATGTGCGCCCTCGCATGTACGCGATAGGAGCAACTTCAAACGCTTGTTCAATTACCTTGTTCTTCAGAGTTGCACCAGGACATAGAGTATGGTAGCAATCATAAAGCGGAATCATATAAGGATTTACCTTCTCAGTAAAGTCCCCTGGAAGATAGCCTAACGATTCGCCTGCTTCAACAATTGGTCGAGTCAGAATAATACGCTGTCGCTGTTTCTTTAGAATATCTCGGATTGCAAATGCCATTGCCAGAAATGTCTTGCCAGTACCGGCTGGTCCAGCAAGAAACAGAACATCGTTTTGTTGGTATGCCTCCCACGCAGCTTTTTGTGTTTCTGTTAGAAAGTCAAATGTCACTTCAGCCCGAGCACGTTCCCTCGTTACTTCGCGTTCCTTTGCTCGCTCACTACGTCGCCTTGGCATACAGTCTCCAGTCCAGTAAAGATTGTCTAGCGATCTAAGATTTTTTAGGCCGAGTCCACGCCCACCAGTTATAACTAGCCAATAAAAGTGTCAACCCATCTATAGCTAGCATATCCAGCATTTGTAATCTAATAGCATACCAACACCAGACTATATTACCCAAAATACTAAATAACCATCCGATGCTCCATTTTCTACCTAAACATACAAGAGCTAACAGTATTAGAATGTTGCCAATCCAGCCTAGTGTCATAAATGCTCCCTACAAACAAAGTGGCAGCGGTCTTTTTAGACACCCTCCGTCGTACCATGACGGGCTTTCAACTTTCAGCTACGCTGCCTGTTGTTGGAATCTGTCGCCAATCACGACTTGCTCACTGGCCACTCCAACTAACCAAAGCCTCTGGAGAGAATCGAACTCCCCTTTACTGATTACAAATCAGTTACATTACCACTATGTTACAGAGGCAAAATAGGACGAATGGGACTCGAACCCATACCTCTCCGCTGCCAGGGGAAGTAGCTATAGCATCCCTCGTAGCATTACGGAATGAGCTATCCGTTACACTATCGTCCATGAGGCTCGTACGCGCCTCACTCACCAAACTAATCTCCCGTTGTAAACTGAACTTCCTGTGGCATGTAACACATGTTATCCGTGCATGGGTACATCAACAAAGTACCATTAATTGCTGGTGGAGTTGGTCCATTCCAATCTATCATCTTGAAATCTACCGACCACACAACACGGTCTGTTAGCACCTTCATTTCCACATTACTCCAGTCAGGCTTGACGACCACTGGCTTAGGATTCTCACCCCATTCACCCAGCACTGAAATACGCAGATTGGGGTTTAGACGGAGTAGTGTTGCAGGCGCTCCGCCTTCCTGATAAATCGAATAAATGTGTACCCCATAGGGGATATCTGCGGTTACACGCAACCGATAAGCATTTTCGATCCGTAGAGGCTCAACCTCTGACGTGACCCTGATATTGATATTCGTAGGTGGAACGGGTGTTACCACAGGCTGTTCTGCTGGCTTCCTAGCAACCAGTGTCAAAGCAAGTACTCCAGCAACAAGCACTCCTGACAATGTTAGACTTCCAAAAAGTTTCAAAGTAGTACCCTCCACATATAACAGGCCAAATGATAGGGCCAAATAGCAACCTGCATCACATGCTCAGGTGTCATAGATTCACCCCACATACGGGCTTGACTATCTACCACACCAAGCAATGCAACAAATCCACCAGCCCAAAACGACACCAGAGCGGTTAAAACACGCTTCATGTTACTTACCTCGCACCTTATTGACTAGTGACTTAACACCGGCTACTGCGGCCTTCGCGTACCCAACCACAGCAGTCACGATAGGAGCAGCAATAGCCACGATTTCAATGGCCGCACTGACAGGCCAAATAATAGCACCACCAATTGCCGGAACATTCACATCATGATCGTTGCGAAGTGTCAAAAGCACACAAAGCAAGCCACCAAGATAACCACCAAGAAGAAATGCAATAATCATCAAAGTACCCTCATAAAAGAAAGAAGTAAAGAGAGCCACTACTGTGGCTCTCTTTGTAGAAATTCACACTTAGCGAGCACGACGCTTTAACGGAGCATCATTTGGATCAACAACCTCAGCTTCCGTATTCTTCATTGCCAGGAACTTGTTGATTTCTTCCAAAACAACTTCCACTGGCGGAAGGTTGGTGAAAGGTGTCGAGCATGGAATGCACACTGGAACATGCCATCCATAGGTCGGCTTCTTCACATACTTCACCTTCAAGGTGCAAGCTTCTGCCGCCGCACTGACGGGGCGATTGTACTTCAAAGACAGGAGTTCCGCATCCTTGGGTGACTTCGGTAAAAATGCACCAATCTTTGGAGCTTCCTTGCGTGTCGAACTTGTGCCACAGAAAAGTTCATAGAACTGCCCGGTAGATCGCTCGAAGACCAAGAATGTGGGGCCATACATGCAGTTTGAATTGGGCTGGTCGCCCATCTCCTTGATCTTACGGAATGTCTCACTAGTCGGATCATAGTTCGTGATAATATTATCACGATCCTGCATATTCAATGCCTTCACACGACAACACACAGGTATAATATCAATTTCGTTTCCCAAGTCCTGAATTGCATCATCACCGCGAGGCACTCCATAGCGGCCTGGCGCAATTAGGCCATTATCAATAGCATTACCCTTGGTGTATAGTTGAATACGTTCTAGAAATGATCCACTCTTAGCAATCGCCTGAAAAATGTCACTGGTGACACTCAAGCCAGTATTCTGAAGCTGCGAAAGATCAACGGGGATTAATTCATTACTCATAAGTCTAGCCTCCAAAATCATTTATCATCAATCAAAGGGTAACGCCAATCTTCGGACAAATCTATTTCTTTCTGACTCTTTAAGGTGGCACGCTTCTTTCTCCTTTCAATAATTTGTGACTCTAACATTTCCATGTTTGCTTTTTGTCGCTCCTCATAGGCTTTAACTGCATCTGGATCAAGGTGCAAAACCCATGCCAAAGCCAGCTTCCAAACATCTAAATTTGATGGATTTTTGAGTTCAGCTAAGAATACTGGCCCGCACAATGGGTGCTCAAATTCGCTGAGTATTGTTTTGAATGTTCGCAAAAAGGGACGAGGTTTTTCAATATTTGCATAATATTTTTCTGCTTTTCCTTGAAAAATATGTTCAATATATTCTTTCATCATAGCGTTGCAATAAGCAGCCGCTTCTTTTCCACCCATACATACAGCTTTAGGTAAAAACTCGTCTTGAATGCGTTGTGGAAGCCTGCTCATAGCATAGGCAGCCACTAGTGACAGATTACCGGCATCAAGCTCACGCTTAGCAGGGTCGCTCAAACGATTTAATCTCAAGACAGACCTAATCCACCCTGGGTTCTTATTTAGTCTAACAGATAAAACCTCAAATGTCAAGTCTGGATTTGCAGCAAATAGTCGTTTTAGGTGCATAGCAAACTCCGCTCGTTTTGTTGGCGGGCGTTGCATATTCGCCTCAACCTGCATAATCAAAGCAGCTTCATCTGAGGCTGACACGAGAATACATGGGATTTGCTCAAGTTGTAAATCTTTGGCACACGATAAGCGGTACATCCCATCAATGACTTCATATTTGCCGGGGAAGCGACAGGACTCACGCACTAGAATAGAATTCAGGATGCCATGCGTCTTAATAGAATCACGCAGCTCCATGTAATCCAATGAGCGGCGATCTACTAAACGCATCATCAGGTAGGGTGGAATTATATCGTTTATGCTAATAGTGATGATTTTATTACTTGTCATTTTTATTAGGACAAAACTTACATGAAGAACATAAATTCAAATTCGCAACAACTTGGGTACCATGTAAAGCTAAAATATTCTCATTATTACAAGTATGATAAAATGTAATACACCTACAACCTTCTTTTCGTGTTTGAACTCGAATACGTAATGGGCACTCCTGCCAAACAGGAATCATGATCCATGCATCCGAGCTGTGCGGGTTCTCGGACTTTCGGCGGTAGCCTTCGACCAGTGGTGGAGGCTCCCACCCTCGTTTCGGGTATGCCAAAGTTCCATTCTCAAAAATGTGTGGCTTAGTGTATTTTGTTACTGTCATAAGATGCCTCTACAAGTTATATCGGTTTTCCAGCGCCAAAATTTCATAAATCCGCGCCGAAAACTCTGAAACAGCATAAAAGTTTGAGTAGACATGGTTTAAGTGCGTCTGCACTTATAATCTAGTGAAGAATGTGTTTTAACGTAAACTCATATGGGGCATACACTAAAGATAAACTTAGTTCTGACCGAGTGAAAAAATTTTGTGCTATTTTGATATCCGAGAAATGATAAACTCTGACAACATAAGCAGTTAAGTTACTTTTTAGTCTTATCGGATTAAACATGCCAACAAAAACCCCCTATGGAAAACAATTCAAAAAGTGATCTTTTTACACTCATGTGTATAGAAAGTCTTTTCTGCGCCGTTTCGTACAATAAGACTAAAATAGTAACTAAACCACTGTGCGGCACGAAGTTATAAGCTAACGAAGTCTCAAAACCAGCAACCTTCTCGCCATCTAATAAAACAAAACTCACTGTTAAAAGCAGGCAGGATAATAGGTTATGGATAAACGCAGTACAAGCCGAATTTCATGCAATCAGATCAAAGATATTCATATTCACAAGGTGCATAAGCACTTACAGTGTTTTCAGTTTATTTTTCAGTTTTTGTTGAAATTTCGGCGCTGGAAAACCGATATCACTTAACAGAGAACAACTATTTGTGGAGGATTACATGGCAAAAGCAACTGAAGTAATTCGCCAGTGCTTGACGAATCATTTTCATCATAATGAACCAAGAATTGCAAATTGGTATACGGACGAGATGGAAGTGCAAGTCAATGTGGCACAAGGGCGAGGAGAACCTGTTCTCGGAAAAACAGGGGTGTATTGTGGTGATGACAAGTTGTATGAATGGTATAATTTTAGACTTCCGCGAAATGCTAATGCAACACCGATTGATAATGACCACCACCTAAAATACCCACTAGAACATCATGTCGAAGCTATCGGCATGACGGGATGGAATTGGAAACGTCAAAAGTCAATTCGAGTAGGTTTTGACTTTGATGCAATTACAGGACACGCCAAGGGTGTTGGTATCAGTGATGAACAGCTTGAAGAAATTCGCAATAAGCTGCTAGATGTGCCAGAAGCTTTGGTTCTTAAAAGTACGGGCGGTTTAGGGCTGCATTTATACTTTGAGTTTGATCCAGAAAACCTACCAGCTACTCAGAATCATACTGAACACGCTGCATTGGCTCTTGCATGTTTACGCATACTCTCCCAGCGAGTTGGGTTTGATTTTCAAGCCGGGCTGGACGTGGGTGGCGGCAACATGTGGATTTGGCATCGTAAGATGACTGCCGAAAATAAGGGTCTGACTATCCTTAAGGATAATTGCAACCCAGACGGTTCAGTAGCATATCTTACGGTTCCAGATAACTGGCAGCTTTATGTTGATGTGGCCTCTCGAAAACGCCAGAAGGTCAAAATTGAAGGGGTTCCAGATGATGAACAAGGTGACTTGTCAAATAAAGCGGCTGCGCAGAAAAACATCCCACTTGACGAAACACACAAAAGAATCATTGCTGAACTACAGGAGTTCTTTTCTGAGTATTCCACAGTCTGGAGTATTGACCACCATCTTCTCCAGACACATACCTCAGCTTTGAAAGCTTACTTTGAGCATCGTGAAAAGAGTGGTGATCCACTACGAGGTTTATTTGAAACACTTAGTGAAGGCAAGAATCCAACAAAATTCAATTGCTTCTGTTTTCCGCTTGAAGGTGGTGGCTTTCGAGTTATCCGATACGGAAAGGGAACCACAGAGCATGAATCATGGAAAATGGATAAAAGTGGATGGACCTACACGTACTATAACCAACCAATAAACTTTTTTCATGCCGCCACCGCTTATTCAGGAGTTGAAGACGAGCAATCTGGATTCACCTTCACTGACGCACAAGCAGCTATTAGCGCTTTACGTGCAATGGGGCATTCAATAGATGTTCCAGAAGAACTCGCCAGTCGGAAAATACTCGTGAAGCCGCACAAAGGTGGCAAACTTTTACTGCAAGTTGAAAGCATCAAGGAAGATAATGATTTAGACCTTGTTGGTTGGATTAAGAAGCGTGGAAAGTGGACGAGAATCTACAATATCTCTCTCCTGTCCGATGCTGATTTAAGTGTTGATTTTGAAGAGATTGATGCCCACATTCGTGCTGTGATAACAACAAACAACACGCTGGCTGGGTGGTTTATTAGACATGAACAGGGGATGTGGATGCAATTAAATAAAGATGACTCACGCTCAAAGCTTAAGGCACTCGGTTATATGGATGAAGTTGAACCAATGCTTGGACACATTTTATCTAAATCGTGGATTCAAGTCTCGATTCCTTTTCGTGAAGAATACCCTGGTAACAGACAGTGGAATGTCAATGCCGCTCAACTGCGTTTTGACCCGGCTACTGATACTGAGTCTGTCGATGGTGAATCCTTACATCCACATTGGGATTTAATCTTCCAGCATATTGGGAGAGAGCTGGATGAATACCTTGCTGAGTTGCCGTGGGCACAGCGTAATCACATGCAGACTGGCCAAGCCTATCTGATGACATGGGTAGCCTGTATGATTCGTGAGCCATTTGAGCCGCTTCCATACCTATATTTGTACGGGCCACAAAATAGTGGGAAGTCAATTTTGCACGAAGCATTGACGCTACTAATGACCCGTGGCGTTATGAGAGCAGACACAGCCCTAACAAACCCTAGTGATTTCAATGGCGAGTTGGCTGGTGCCATCTTATGCGTTGTGGAAGAAAAGAATATTGCAAAGCATGGGGCGGCGGCATATAATAAAATCAAGGACTGGGTAACATCGCCTGTGATTTCAATTCACGCTAAGTACAAGCAGGTTTTTCAGCAAAGAAACTCGACACACTGGATACAGTGTGCAAACGACAAAACAAGCTGTCCTGTTTTCCCCGGTGATACACGTATTACGATGATTCATGTTCCAGAGTTAATTCCAGGGGCAGAAGTTCCTAAAGCAATACTGCTTGCAAAGCTGGAAGCAGAAGCACCTTATTTTCTATCAACACTATTGAGCACTCCACTACCAGATTTGGAAGAACGCTTAAGGCTACCTATTGTTGCGACAAGCAATAAGGATCAATTGGAGGATGCGAATAAAACTCCATTGGAAGAATTCTTAACAGAACGATGCTATCCGATTGATGGGGCTGCAATCCCCTTCAACGACTTCCATTCCGCATTCTATGCCACATTAACAACATCTGAAGAAAAGTCAGACTGGACAAAAGGCAAAACCAAGCGTGAATTACCTATTACCTATCCAGTAGGCACATATAAGGGTAATGTCAAATATATTGGCAATATTTCTTTTGAGCCAGCTGCCCCTATGTCTTTTACATTGATTTCTAAGGATGGTAGATTAGTTAAAAGAGGAGCCATTAATGAATAATGATGCTACTTACATTGTTCGTGTTTTTCGTAACCCTAGGCGTGGAGAATCGTACCCTAAGCCTGTAGCTGATATCAAGATGACAGGGCCAATCTACGGAAATGAGACGCGATTTGCCCGTCGTCATGGCGGTGATTTTGTGGTCTGCCTAAGCGAAGAAGATGTAACTGAACTTACACTTTACTACTAGATGGCACAGTATTTGCAGTAGCTAAGCTCGGAAAGTGAGGATTAATATGGGTGAGAAGTATGTATTAAAAGATTCTGGGACTCGCACAGAATTTTCAACCGGGGCTGTACGTGATGCTCAAGAGGGCAAGGGTCGAATGGATCTACTCCCTATGCGAGCTATCATGGCTGTGGCACGCATTTTTGAAACTGGTGCCAAAAAGTATGGGGCAGATAATTGGCGGAAAGGCATACCATTAAGTCGTTATCTTGATTCAGGTTTGCGGCATGCTATGAAGTTTGCCAGGGGTGACAGGGATGAAGACCATCTTTGCCAATGTATTTGGAACTTCATGTGCCTAGCTGAAACCCAAGACATGATTAGGGAGGGGCTTCTCCCTCTTGAATTAAATGATTTGCGGTATAACTGTCTGGAGCAGGAAGATAATCCCCTTGGGATTAAAGACAACCCCAACGTAAAGGCATAACAATGGCAAACGAGAATCAATTAGACACCGCTCGTGCTTTTATAGCTGGTGCATTTGCAGACTTTATTATCTTTCTTACGGCCATGCCTGATCCAATAGTAATTGGTGGAACGTACCCGAGAGTTAAACTGATTGAAGCATTTAGCCACTGGGCTAAAAGCCGAAACTTTGACACCGAAGGGGCCGATATTAATACTTGGCGAGAAGCCTGTAACAATTCACATTTAGTAAGGAAACATAACTGATGGTGTCGTCGAGAAAAAGTCTTCCGCACTTACATGGCAGTCTACTCTGTGCCATTGACACAGAAACAACTGGTAGGATGCCTGGTTATCATGAAATTATTCAAATAGCAATTCAGCCACTAGACTCAATGCTAGAACCAATGCAGGGTATTCGACCATTTTACACAACGATTGCGCCGGATTATCCAGAACGTACAGAATCATCGGCTCAAGTAGTTCATGGCTTGAACTTACACAAGCTAAAAGAAACCTCACTAGATGGCTGGAAAACAGCTGATCTACTCGATGAATGGTTCCAGAGTCTAGAATTGCCAATGCGTAAGAGTATTGTGCCACTAGCACATAATTGGGCTTTCGAGGCTGGCTTCTTGAAGGCATGGCTAGGTATCGAGTGTATGAATGAAATGTTCCACCCGCACCCGCGAGACTCAATGTTGCTAGCTATTGCCATCAATGATCGCGCGGTACTTAGGGGTGAAAAACCAGTTTTCCCATCCGTCAGCCTGACAGCAATGTGTAAGCAGCTAGGCATTCAAGTTATTAATGCTCATGATGCTTTGGCCGATGCTTTGGCAGAGGCTCAAGTTTACAGTGCTGTTTTGAGGATGCATCTATGATGTATAGAATACTCGTGTATCAAGTAACAGAAAAACTGGGCGACATTCTAATCGCCCATATTGTTGCAGGTTGGAAACCAGAAGACCCAGACAGATTTGCCTGGGACTTAGGTGGTGATAAAGTAGTAATTGAAGAAATTGAATCAGATTCTAGTAACCCTCTGCAGCATTAAAATGTGGAGCACGTTCAGCACCCATCAGTTTATAGATACGGCAAGGTGCGAAGTCAGTAAAACAGCATCGTTGGATATAGATGCCATACTGACGAAGTTGTTTTCTACACGCTGTAGTCAACTCGTCTTCGACCTTACCAGTTAAGTTCTGCAACAGGTCATCAAGCTTCCACTTTGTGACCACACCGACTATCGCGGCCTGTGAGATATCGTTGACTGTCGCATTAACATCCCAGTTCCGCTCGCCAATGGCTTGCACAATATCTTTAATAGTAAATACTATTAAAGCGCCTGCCACAACCTGTTGCTTATCGCTTGTCACTAATGCCTGATTTGGTAGATTATTAGTCTGCCGGGCAGTTACTATAATTTCCCAATCTGTAGTTAGTGGCCATACCCAATGTAACCCTGGCTTCATTGCCCGCACATACTTTCCCCAACGCCAGCGAACCCCCGCATGTGTAGCTCTAACTATAATTGGTCGAGGAATAAACTTCAGGATTGCATTAAAAATATCAGAGAGCCAAGAAAAATCCATAGTGCATCTCCTTAATCGCGTAACCAAGCAGTCGCTGCACCCCAAACATCTTTCTCACCATCATATTTGAAATCAAACTCTGCTTCTGGGTCACTTGTATCCCAAACTGTGACATTGCTTTTTAAGCAAAGTCGATTCTCGGAACTATTAAAATGAATCAAATCCTTCAGATAAGCTATTGAAGTCGTACCAGCATGTTCACTATCTCTCACTTTAGTCTTGCTTAAGTCAAGAATAAAGGCATCACTTATCAGGGGTATATCTTGAGGAGTCAATAAAGGCTGTGTGTCAGGTGCATGAATAGTTGAGCTTACTGGTTGTGTTGTAGATTCAATCTCTCCACTACGCCCCGTATAACCAACATCCTGAGCCTTGAAATCTCGGTCAGAGGGATGTTTATCCCCTGTATCATGCCTTGGAGGCTTCTGATTGTAGTCAGTACTGCTACGGCGTCGAGATGTAGCACCACCACCACCAGAGACAAATTGTTCCTCTGGGCCTAAGTCATCCTTAACTTCTTCAAGTGGTAACTCACCCTCTGCGTCTTCACCGATGCCACCACCACCATCTCGACCATCAAGAATTTCTTCTGCAGTCGGAAATATCCACTCCGCAGGCGTATCAGCAGGCCATGCAAAATCATAAGGTTCCATTTTTCCAAACTTAACTGGTAGCCAGCATTCCATGTCAATCTTTTGGTTATCTGAGTCAAAGTCAGCTGTATTTACAATTGCTTTGATAGGCTGATTCGCTACATAAGCTTTTTCAAAGTTTAACATAATACAGTCTAGAGACTCAACATTAAGCTTATGTAAGAAAGTGGTTAACTTTAGGTGTTTCCATGTATTAGATTTACGGATCAACCAAAAGGTTGCAGCTTTCCAAACAATATCAGGCTGGTTGTAAATATAAAACTCGAAAGTTTCTTCATGGATTCCATAAAATGCAACATTATGTCTTAGAATGAGTTTGTTCATCTCCGATGCAGCATAAGTGACACGCCATTCAACAACCATTTTTGTCACAAGGTCTTCGGTAGGTGAGCAAGTTAAGACCATACTGTTTACTTCAAGATCACTTTCTGTAAATGTTGAAATTGAAGTTGGTTCTTCTGGTAAATAGGTTAAATAAAAGATGCCATTTATCAATCGAAGGCTACATCGAGCTTGAAAAGCTATTT
>Ga0172363_10002692_pt1 | contig 14345 bp, 11 predicted proteins | sample LakKivs2_kivu2a2_FD_114541 | JGI IMG/M metagenome (GOLD analysis project Ga0172363, IMG submission 114541) | Sediment microbial communities from Lake Kivu, Rwanda - Sediment s2_kivu2a2 | ecosystem: Environmental > Aquatic > Freshwater > Lake > Sediment | place: Rwanda: Western Province, Lake... | reverse complement strand
TCGACCGTTGGGATCGATGAGGAAAAGATACTACGATATGTCAGATGGCAAGGGCTCCAGGATTCAGGTCAAGCGGAGCTTGAATTATTTTAAGTGCCACGGGCATGCCCGTGGATATCTACACAGGGCAATGACACTGGCAAAACGTATCGGTCCCAAATCCATTCAGACGGCTACAATCCGGGAACTGGTGGCTCGTATGGCTGATACCGACCCTGAAAAAGCCCTTGCTTATGCAAAGAGCAGGATGGATACAGAACTTGAATCAGAAATAGAGATGAAAATGGTAAACAGAAGAATTAACGAGAACATAGAAGAGGCGCTGGATATAGCAGACAAAATTAAGGTTTCGCAGATAAAGATGCAGGCATTCAGTGCGATTATTATGAGACTGGCAGAGAAAAATCTTACTTCTGCTTTGCAATATCTTAACGAAATTGTTGACCCTGCGCTGAGAAACCGGATACGCGGTAATCTGGCGGTTACGCTTCTCAATAGCGACAAGAAAACAGCTTTTGAACTTCTGAGCGAAATTGATAACAGGAAATACCGGAATGAAGTATCTGTCAGAATTGCAAAAGCGCTGGCTGATAAAAACCTGGAAAAAGCTCTTGAAATGACCGAAAGTATTGATGACCCGGCAGCAAAAGCAGAAATGTATATTTTCTTTGCGGAAAGACAGAAGTAAAATATTCACCGTGCGAGGCAATAAATGGAAAATAAAATAAAAGAACAGGAAACTCATAGTTCACTGCGGAGAGACGTAGGAGTCTGGGGCTCTTTTATGTGGGGTTATGCAGATGTCGGCGCAGATGTATATGCGGCGCTTGGAATTGTCATGGCTGCTGCAATGGGCGGTACCAGCCTGGCTTTTGCAGTAGCAGGTATTGTCTATATAATGATAGGACTTGCATATACTGAACTGGCTTCTGCATATCCTGTTGCCGGAGGCGGGCAGTACTTTTCGCTCCGAGGACTCGGCGATTTCTGGGGATTTGTCGCCGGTTCAGCGCTTTTACTGGATTATACCATAGATATCGCCCTGTTTGCGACTGCGTCGACAGGATACATCAACTTTTTCATGCCTTACATACTGGGACACGGAATTAATATAGAGCAATATTTTATTTCCATCGGGCCCTTTGAAATGAATTATTTCTGGTTCCTGGAGACAATAGGCATGATATTTATCCTGATGCTGATAAATATAAAAGGAGTCAGAGAGTCGTCCATGGTAAACGAGATTATCGGCGCGATTGACATTGTCTTTGAAACCGCTATTATTTTTATTGGTTTTACTTTTGCCTGGAAACCCGAACTTTTTGCTTTCCAGTGGAAAACACAGTTTCCGACATGGCACCAGTTCATGTACGGAGCTTCCCTGGGAATAATTTCTTTTGTCGGATTGGAGTCGATTTCCCAGGCAGCTCAGGAAACCAGGCGTCCTGCCACTGTAATTCCCAGGACTTCCATTGCTCTTGTGTTTACGGTTTTCCTCGTAGCAATTTCTTTTTCCACCTTGAGCCTGGGATTGCTGCCGTGGCAGACAGTTGCAAAACATGAAAGCGAGGCGCTTGCGCAGGTTGCCAAGGCAATTCCGTATATCGGTCTTATTGCAGGGCCGCTTACAGCAGGTTTCGGAGCAGTATTATTATTTATTTCAGCCAATGCAGGTGTAATGGGCGCTTCCCGCTTGACTTTTTGCATGAGCCAGTTCAATCTTATCGGAAAGTGGTTTAACTATGTACACCCTAAATTCAAGACACCTGTAAAAACAATAATAATTTTCTCCCTGGTGGCTGTTGCCGAAACAATAATGGCTTTTCTTACGCCCAGGGCGCTTGATACTCTCGGAAATATGTATGCATTCGGCGCCACACTCGGTTATATGCTGGTTTTCATTGCCTTGATGAAACTTCGCTTTACGGATTCAATTTCTCCGCGGCCTTTTCTTATGCCTCTCAATATTAAATTTACTTTCAAAGGAGAAAAAGTCAAATTTCCTTTAATAGGAGTACTGGGCCTGCTTGGCGTGTCTACAATCTTTTTTATGGTTATCTGGACTCATGAAATCGGAAGGATCGCAGGGTCGTTGTGGATGGTTGTATGTTTGATCCTTTATTTCATTTACAGGAAAAAGAGCGGGCTGCCGTTGTTCAGGAGCGTCAAGCACGCCTGGATTAAAGAGCAGATGGAAGTACTGAGTTCAGCTGAAGAATTTGATCTGCTGGAGCAGTACAAGCAGTCGCTAAAAGAACGCGAGAAAAGATTAAAGCGCAGGGAAAATGGCACTTAAATTCAAAGATTATTTGCAGATTATAAACACATTTTTAATGCTTGTGATAGGCGCTGTTATTCTGCTGCAGGCATTCAAAAAATGCCTGCCCTGGAACATTTATATCCTGGGCGTGCTTTTCGCAGGTTTCGGGATTTACAGGGCAATGTTTGTTTATAAATATTTTATGAGAAGGCAATAATGGATATCCATTTGAACGCAATAGGGCTGATGCTGGCGATAACTTTTGTACTGTCCATGGGCGGTCTGCTTTTCTGGATGTTTAGAGTTCCTGTCCTGATTCCTTCTGCCGCGGCCAAAGCAAGGCGTTCTGTCGGCGCCCTGAAACGGATACTTGTGCCCACGCTAGGCAGGGAATACACAGAACGGGCAGTTGAACTTGCATGCCGCCTGGGAGAGGAACAGAAAGCTGAAATAGTCCTGGTTTATGTCATTGAAGTTTACAGGACCATGCCCCTGGATATGCCTTTACCGAAGGCAGAGGAAAAAGCAAGGGAATCTCTTGAACGCGCAAAAGAGATTGTCAATCTCAGGGGTTTAAAGGAAGAAGTGAGGATAGAGAGGGCAAGAGAATCCGCGGAGGGAATTATCCGCGCTGCAAAAGATTTTGATGCAGACCTGATTGTCCTGGGTTTTCACCAGGATTTCCAGAGCATAACTTTAAGCCATACACTGGAATCAATTTTAAAAGGTGCACCCTGCGAAGTTATTATTGACAGGGCAGTGGAGTGAGAACGCAGAATTAAACAGGAGGGGATAGTTAACTATGAGAGTTGTAATTGTCGGATGCGGAAGAATGGGGGCTTCTCTGGCCGCGCAGTTTGCGAAGGATCAGCATCAGGTAACTGTTGTTGATATTGATGAAAATGCATTCAGGGAACTGGATGAAAATTTTCCCGGAGAAAAGGTTCTGGGTGACGGAACAAATATAGATGTTCTCAATAAAGCAAAGGCAAAAGGGGCGGATTTATTTTTATCTGTGACCAATAAGGACAATACTAACATCATGACCGCGCAGGTTGTCATGCGGCAGTTTGAGGTTAAGCGGAATATCTGCAGGGTTGACGACCCTCTCCGGGCAAGGGCATATAAGGAATTAGGGCTGGAGACGTTTTGTCCGACGTCGTATACTGTTGAGATTCTGAAAGATATATGTTTGAATAAAAGGAGCAAATAAATCATGTACGTGATTATTGTAGGCGGCGGGAAGATAGGTTACCACCTGGCAAGGTCTCTGCTTTCCCAGGGACACGAAGTACTGGTTGTTGAGAAGGACAAGTCCAGGTACCAGGAACTCTCTGCGGAATTCGGCGAGAATGTGATATGGGGCGACGGAGCAAATTCCAGGGTTCTCAAGGAAATGGGCTGTAACCGTGCTGATGTGCTTGTGGCTGTAACAGGCGCAGATCAGGATAATCTTGTTATCTGCCAGATGGCAAAAGTCCTTTACATGACCCCCAAAACCATAGCCAGGGTGAATGATCCCGACAATGAGGAAATCCTGAAAAGCCTGGGAGTGGACGTAACCATCAGCGGCACAAGGATGATCAACAACTTTATAAGCAAGACAGTCGACAAAAATGTTTTTCTGCCGCTTATCCAGATTAAAGAAGGGCAGGTGGAAATTGTCCAGGCAGAACTGTCGTCTCGTTCGCCTATTGCCGGCAGGGCGATAAACCAGGTACATCTTCCCAAGGATTGTATTATTATCTGTACTGTAAGGAAGGATGAAGTGGTTCTGCCGAAAGGGAACACGGTTTTGAAAGACGGCGACATAGTCATTGCGATTGTCACAAAAGAGAAAGAAAAAGAACTCCGATCGCTGCTTTGAGGTGCATAATGCTTAATTTCGAACTGTTCCTGACGAGTTGATCTGGGATGCCGAGAAAACCCTGCCTGTGAGGGGAGGGGAGATTCATTTTGGGTTGTTTAGGAGTAAAAAATCTGCTATAATTAAGCATTAAGGGACAGTATTTTGCAAGCACTCTGAAAACACCAGACTTTTGTCTGGTGATGAAAGAGTGCAAAAGAGGATTACATTCACGCAACGACCGCAATGTCGTTCTGACAAGTGGAGACCTCTTTTGGTCTCAAGGAGGTTACTCCTTTGGTCTAAAGACTGCAAAGCAGACTTTAGACTTGTTAAGAAGCCGCCGACTTATGTCAGCGGAGTGTCACTTTTGACGCATTCAGCATACCACGGCCTGGCCATGGTGAATGAATGCCGGTAAGGGCTAAATCCTGGTATATTAAAAATTTTAGCGCCCATAGCTCATTTTGGATAGAGCGTCTGACTACGAATCAGAAGGCGGGGTGTTCAAATCACCCTGGGCGCGCCATAATTCAAAAGTTCGAAAAGGAGTGAACATGCAGGTTTTATGCAATTATACGGTAACAATTTTATATTTCGCCTTAATCTTTCTGCTTTTTATCGGTTCAATACGAGGTCTCTATTTCATCTATCTTTACACTAAACTCTACAAAAAGAAAAGAAAAAGATTCAAAACCTGGCCTGCAGAACTATCCCTGCCGAAAGTGACAGTTCAGCTGCCGGTCTTCAATGAAAAATATGTCGTAGAACGTCTCATAGAATCGGCGTGCAATCTGGATTATCCTAAAGACCGGCTTGAAATCCAGGTTCTGGACGATTCCACTGACTCGACCAGGGTTCTGGCAGAGCAGGCAGTGAAAAAATATCATTCCCTGGGTTTTAATATCGCTTATATACACAGGAGGGACCGCATAGGTTTCAAGGCAGGCGCTCTGGCTTTCGGGATGCGTCAGGCACAGGGTGAGTTTTTCCTGATTTTCGACGCTGATTTTCTGCCGCCTGCTGATTTGCTAAAAAAAATGATACCGGAATTTCTTGACTCCAGGGTGGGGATGGTACAGTCGAGATGGGCGCACCTTAACAGAAATTATTCCATTCTTACAAGAATTCAGTCGATGCTTCTGGACGGACATTTCATGGTAGAGCACACAGTCAGGTATCTGTCAGGCAGATTTTTTAATTTCAACGGCACAGCGGGAATATGGCGCCGGCAGACAATTGAGGATGCAGGCGGATGGCAGAGCGATACATTGACGGAAGATATTGATTTGAGCTATCGCGCCCAGTTAAAGGGTTGGAAGTTCGTTTTTCTCCCGAGGGTGATTTGTCCCGCCGAGCTTCCTGTCGAGATGAACGCCTTCAAATCCCAGCAGCACAGGTGGGGAAGGGGAGCCATACAGACCGGAAAAAAATTATTCGCGAAGATATGGAAAAGCACGCTGCCATTAACAACAAAAATAGAAGCGTTATACCATCTCTTCGGGAACCTTGCGTTCATCGTGATGCTGCTTCTGGCGTTGTTGATTCTGCCTTCTCTCCTGGCAAGGACAGAGCTCGGCTGGAACAAAAGTTATCTCATTGAACTTCCTTTGATTCTTGTCACGTTTTTCATGGTGGTTTTCTTTTACGCTTTCAGCCAGAAAGAGGCGGATGCGAAGGCTGGCGGCGGCTGGCTGGACAAGTTTACCTATGCTCCGGCTCTGGCGGCAATCAGCATGGGAATGTCGTTGAACAACGCAGTGGCGATTTTTGGCGCCTTTGGAAACAAGCTGTCAACTTTCAAAAGAACAGCCAAATACGACATACGGGAAAGAAGAGGCGACTGGGTTAAAAAGGAATACCGGAAGAAATTCAACTGGTCGTTTATCCCCGAGCTTCTTTTTGTGCCGTATCTTCTTTTCACGCTTATGTTTGCGGTCCATTTGCAAATGTGGGGCGCTATTCCGTTAATTCTTCTGTTTCTTGCGGGTTATTTATATGTAGGTTCTGTTTCTCTTATACAATCTCTCAGATAAGATACAAAATAATTAAAAAGGAGGGAAAAATGCGGACATTAAATATTCTGTTTGTAACTTTTGTAGTATTTTCGTTCGCCGGTTCTGTCCGGGCGGATGATGCTGTTTCATTTTGCAAGGACGGGCAGGACCTGATAAGCCAGGGGAAATACGACGACGCGATTGCAAAGTTCAAGCAGGCAATCCAGAAGGATTCCAGGTGTGCAGAAGCATATTTCCAGTTAGGCAGTATCTATGCGAGCAAAAACATGGAAAAGGAAATGGAAGAGCAATTCCAGGCCGCGCTCAATGTCAAACCTGATTACCTGGATGTTTATTTCAACTGGGGTATAATCTGCAACAACAAAGGCAGGTATGAAAAATCAATTCCGTTATTCAAGAAGGCGCTGACAATGAAGCTTGAAAGCAGCGACGAGGCAAAAGTCAGAAGCGGGCTTGGCTGGGCTTACAAGGGAAAAGGCCAGATTGACGAAGCAATTGCCGAGTACAGGCGGCTGGTGGAACTCAAGCCGAAGGAAGAATTCTCCATTAAAACTCTGGCAGGACTTTACGCTGCCAAAAATAAGCACAGGGAAGCAGTGGAACAGTTTACGAAGCTGATTGCAATCAATGCTCCTGCACCAAAACAGCCGGAAAAACCGGGCAACGCAATATATTATTTTCAGCGGGCAGGTTCATACGCTAAGCTGAAAATGCCGAAGGAGGCAATATCAGATCTTACCAGGGCTGTGCAGCTTAACGGGCAATACCGCGACATGCTTCCCAAAGAGCCGGCTTTTCAGCCATTGAAGGACGATCCGGGTTTCCAGAAACTGCTGCCGGCGAAGACATCTAATACCGATAAAGAGAAGACAAAAAAGTGAATATGTGAAGAAATTTTTTTCGGAAGTTACCGGACTTTTCGTTTTTCTGATTTCGCTGGGAGTTTATACAACAACTCTCTGTCCGACGGTTGCTCCTGCTGACAGCGGAGAATTTATTGCCGCGGCTGCTACACTCGGCATTCCGCACGAACCCGGTTATCCTCTTTATACTGTCCTCGCCAGGTTATTCATATTCATTCCTGCCGGAAGCATTGCGTTCAGGGTGAATATTTTTTCAGCGTTTTTTTCGGGTCTCACAGTATATTTATTATATCTTCTCCTGGCAAGGTTTGTGCAGAGCAAGACGCTTGCCTTTGCAGCTTCCCTGTGTTTTGCCTTCAGCGGGATTTTCTGGTCGCAGTCGCTCATTACAGAAGTTTATGCGCTGAATGCTTTTTTCCTTGCCTTGATTATTTACCTGCTTCTGCGGTCTTCGGTGCCTGGATTTCGCATTCTGTGTTTTTCGTCATTTCTTTTCGGTCTTTCGCTTTCAAACCACCAGTTGATGATTCTTCTCCTGCCGGGAATCCTTTTCATGCTTTTCGGAATGCCGCCGGTAAGGCGCCAGATTACATCTCTCAGATTTCTGCTTCTTGTACTTCTTGCTCTTACGGGTTTTTCTTTCAATCTGTATCTTTTATTCAGGGCAGGGCAGAATCCTTATCTGAATTTCGGAGACCCAGAAACACCGGTGCGGTTCATAAAAGTACTTGCCAGGTATGATTTCGGCACCTTTGTTTCAAGGACGAGGACTTTCTGGAATCTGAATGATGCCATGTTCCAGATGAAAACATTTTTTAAAGTTTCTGCGGAACAGCTTACCTGGACAGGCTGCCTGATATCCCTTGCGGGACTTGTGGCATTATTCCGGAAAAACACCGGCGCAGGGATTTTTGTTCTTCTGGGGCTTGTTTTTTACGGGCCCGTATTCATACTCTGGAGCAACATCACGCCGGACGGAATGGACCTTGACGTGGTAAAAGTTTTTTACATCCCCTGGGTCTTAATTTCGGGATTTTGTCTGGGAATAGGCATGGACTGGCTTTACCGGAAACTGAAAAGTTTCAGGCCTATCCTTATCCCTGTCTTTTTTTATCTTTTTATATTTATTTTCGCCGGCAATGTTACCGCTAATGACTGGCATGAAAATTATTTCTGCTGTGACTATGGAAAGAACGTTTTGGAAACCGCAAAAAAGGACAGCATTATCCTGGTTAAAGGAGATTCTCCGTTTTTTACACTGCTTTATTTCCAGCTGGCAGAGAAGAGGCGTCAGGACATTAAAGTTTTAGGCCTGCCGGCCATGATTTCCGATTGTGCCAGCCTTCAGAAACGGTGGTATGACCTGTCGATTCCCGAAGAATATAGCTCGGGGTATGATTTTGCCAGGATTCTGACAAAATATAACATCAGCAGATACCCGGTTTATATTATAGGTCTGCCCAGGAAGAATTTCGGCTTTATGATTGATGATTACCGGACAGAACCGGTCGGACTGCTTCTCCGTCTGTGGCGGAAAAGCGATTCTCTGCCTGCGGCTTCAAAGGAGCCGTGGAAAAGATATGTTTACAGGGGGATCTATGATTCCACCCTGTACGACCAGTTTACGAACGGATTGCTTTCGCTTTATGCGACAGCGCATTCAAATCTCGGACTTTATGCCGCTGTGCAGAAAAACTACAAACTTGCGAAGGAAGAATTCCTGCTGGCTGTCAGAGCGGCTCCGTATTACGCCGAGGCATATTATAACTTCGGCGCAACTTCTTTTCGTGAGATGAATCTGCCTGAAGCAGAGAAATGGTTCAAAAAAGCGCTTGATGCCGATGAAAAATATTCTTCTGCCCGGATGGGACTGTCGGCCGTTTATGAAAAATCCGGGGGCAAGGTTAAAGCCGGGAAAACAGCGGAAAAATACAGAGTATTGCAGGAGAAAAAACAGAAAAATGTTCAGAATTAAGCAAAAGAATATTCTGGCAGGGATAATTATTGCATGTATATCCCTGGCTGTATATCTTAAAACAGTGGCGCCGAGCATTTACACTGCTGATAACGGCGAATTTGTTACCGCAGTCTTTACGCTTGGCATAGCACACCCGCCGGGTTACCCGGTTTTCTGTGTGCTGGGCAAGTTAATGACTTTCCTGCCTCTCGGCGATATCGCATACCGGGCGAACCTCACCAGCGTTATTTCAGCTGTCGGCGCTGTTTTTGTTGTTTATCTGGTCTTGTTGCGGCTGATAAACGGTTCGGCCTGTCTGGTTGCAGCTTCCGCAGCATCGCTGATTTTTGCTTTCTCGGAGGAATTCTGGTACCAGGCAATCAGGGCAGAGGTTTACACGCTGAATGCTTTTTTCGTTGTTCTTTTAGCCTACATCATGATCCTGTGGCAGGAAAGCCGCAAACGAAACTATGTCTTTCTCTGGACATTTGTTTTTGGAATTTCTCTGGCAGACCACCACACTGTACTGGCAATGGGGCCTGTTTTTGCAGGATATTTTTTATGGAAAACGATCAAGGACCCGAGACCGGAAGAACTCACGGCGAATCTGTTTTTTAAATGCGCGGTATTTTTTATCGCCGGAATTTTCTTTTACGCCTATCTTCCGGTCCGCTCTCTTTCAGCGCCGGTACTCGACTGGGGAAATCCCGAAACTTTTCAGCGATTGATAGACCACATCCAGCGGAGACAATACGGAGGTATGGGCATCGGTGCAAGGCCGGCGCATGTTTTTCTGCAGCAGATATGGATAAGTATCACGGCATATGCAGTGCAGTTTTCTCCGCTGGTAATCTGGCTGGGGTTGCCCGGCATATGGCATTTTTATAAAAGGAACCGCGAAAAATTCATGCTCACGCTGGCAATTCCGGCAAGTTTTACGCTCGGCTTGATAATTCTGACAAATCCTCCGATCAGCCCCCGCGGTATTTATAACAACAGGATTTTCCTGATTCCGGCATATATGATGATTTCAACGTGGATTGGATTCGGGATCGTCTTTCTGTGCGACAGATTCAAGGGAAAATGGGTGCAGCCGGTTTTCGTTGTTATTGCTGTTTCTGGAATTATAGTGAATTGCAGGGCAAATTATTTCCATAACGACCAGAGTAAAAATTACCTTGCAAGAGATTACGGGCTGGACATTCTGCGGACCGCGGATGCGGATTCAATCCTTTTTGCCAGCGGAGACCATCCGCTGTTCATTCTGAAATGCCTGACAACAGTGGAGAAAAGGCGTCCTGATCTTGTGATTTACGACGATTACGGGTGGGTATTCAAGGACATTTACGGGCCGGAGTTTTACAAATTGTCCGCCAAGGACCAGGAAAAGAAACGGCTGGTCATCCAGAGGAAAATAGCGGTAACTTCAGAAAAGACAGTTTATTTCACAATGGGCGGCAAAGTGCACAATATGCCGGAAATTATAAACCAGCCGGTCGGCATTCTTTTTAAAATCATTAATGAACGTAACCCCAGGGTGGCAGACCTTGACGTGTTCTGGAAGAATTACGGGAACCTGACAGGCAGGGGAATTGATTATTCAAAGGTTTATCAGGACCGGTGGAGCAGGGAGATAACGGCAAATTATTATCTGTGCAGGGGTTATTATTATCGTGAGAAAGGACAGCGCGATGCCGCTGTTGCAGAATTTGAAGAAGCCAGCCGGACGGCTTTCGACAACGAGTTGTTGAGAAATAATATCTGTATGGTGTTCGGACAGATGGGTTTGAATGAAAAGGCGATGAAAGAAGGCGAAGAATGCCTGAAACTGGACCCTGCAAATTCCGCTGTTATCCTGAACCTGGGAAATACTTACACAAATGCAGGACAGTATGACCAGGCGATAAAACTTTATGAGAAGGTCATCCAGCTTACACCGACTTCTGTTGACGTGTACCACAACCTGGGAATTGTATATTTCAAGGAAGGCGACCTGGATAAAGCCATAGCAAACCAGATGATCGCATTGAAGCTTAACCCGTATTTTCCGGATGCGCACCTTTCTCTTGGCACTGCATATTACAAAAAGCACATGCCGGAAGAATCAATCCAGCATTTCAAAGCAGCGCTGGCTGTCCAGCCTGCATTTATTGACGCGCATTACAATCTTGGCATTGTTTACGCAAGCATGGGGAGAAATGCCGAAGCAATACAGGAACTGCAGAAATATATTTCAATGAATCCTGGACCGGATAAAATCCCGAAAGTCAAACAATGGATAATAGAATTGCAGAAACAGCAGAGATGAATGCGGGTTTTCTTGCCGGGCTGGCGTCGCTGTCTGTTTACCTTGCGACACTCTGTCCGACTGTTTCAACCGGCGACTCCGGAGAATTAATTTCCGCGGCTGTTGTTGGGGGAATTGCCCACCCGCCCGGATACCCGCTGTACGTAATACTGGGAAAATTATTTTCATTTTTACCGCTGTCTTCCCCTGCTTTCCGTCTTAATTTGATATCGGCATTTTTTTCCTGCGCCGCAGTAACGGTATTTTTCAAAATAATTGCCGTTCTGGGCAGAAACTGCTATGGTGAAAAAATCACCTGTTCTGCTTCCGCCGGAATTGCTTTTTCAGCATCCATGTTCCTGGCTTTTTCCGGTCTGTTCTGGACCCAGGGATGTTCTGCGGAGGTCTTTTCCCTGAACACATTTTTTGCACTGCTTGTAGTTTACCTGCTGCTTGCAGGGAAGGATTTATGCCTTACTGCGTTTATTTTTGGTCTGGGTCTGGCAAATCACCAGACGCTGATTTTTACAGGTCCGGCGATTCTATATTTCATCTTTGCCGGTCCGATGCGAAAAAAAACACCGGCAAAATCATTGTGCAATGCCGGCGTATTTTTTGCACTGGGTCTGGCAGTTTATCTTTTCCTGATTATCCGCGCCAGTCAGCATCCCGCACTGAACTGGGGAAACCCTGACACGCTTGAAAAGTTCTGTGCTGTGCTTACCCGGAAAAATTACGGTACCTTTCAGTTAGCTGAAACAGCAGGTTCCCTGCTGACGATATTTTCACAGTGGAGAATTTATCTGGTTTCACTTGCCAGCCAGTTTACCATTTTCGGATTCATAACGGGGTTGCTGGGTTTCCGGACAATGTGGCAAATAAACAGAAATGTGTTCTGGCTTATTCTTCTCGGGTCTATTTTTGCAGGCCCTGGTTTTCTGCTGATGGCGCGACTGCCTGTCGACCCTTATTCGCTGGCGAAGCTGGAAAGATTTTATGTCCTGCCCGATTGTCTGTTCTGCATTGCAGCAGGTTTTGGTTTTTACCGTATATGGCTCTGGAAGGATTTTCTGCCAAAGGTAATTCGTCCTGCTTCTGCTTTTGTCTTACTGGTTATTCCGCCGTTGTTTCTGGGTTTTAAAAATTATGGCGACTGCGACAGGAGTAAAAACTACCTGGCACTTGACTATGCACTCAATGTCCTGAAAACCATAAAACCCGGCGGGACGCTGTTTACCACAGGCGACAACGAAGCATTTCCACTGGCTTATGCCGTGATAGCCGAGAAAAGGCGGCAGGACATAAAAGTACATAACGATACGGGAAATATTTTCGACGGGCTTTACGGAGAGGATTTTAACAGGCTTTCGGCGGTGGTGCAGGAAAGGCGCAGACAGCAGGTTTTGTCAGGAATAGTTTCCAGGTCAAAAACCGGGATTTTTTTTACCAACGGCAGCAGCATTGCCAGGGTGCAGGATCTGAAATCGCATCCCTGCGGTCTACTTAACAGGGTCGGAACCGGTCCTGTAGAAAATGTCTGGACCGGATACCGGTGCAGAGGAATTGACGACGACACTATTGCCAAGGATTACTGGATGCGCGAGCTTGCTTCCAAATATCATTACGGCCTCGCAGGTTATTATTTCCTGTCAGGACAGAAATCCAGGGCAAGGGAAGAACTGCTTGCGGCAGGCAGGATCGCTTATGACGTGGAAGTAGTGCAGAATAATATTGCCGACCGGCTTATAGCATACGGGTTCATGGAAGACGGCATTGAATTCTTTAAACGTGGTCTGGCTCTGAATCCCTCAAATCCGTACATTTATTTTAACCTGGCTCTGGCGCTCAGCGGCGGGAAAAAATACGATGAAGCCATTGTCGCTCTGAAAGAAGCGCTCAAATTAAAGCCTGATTTTGCGGATGCTTATAATTCCCTGGCAATCTGTTATTATTATACAGGCAGACCGAACGAAGCTGTCCTGGCTTTGAAGCAGGCTTTGGCAATTGACCCGCAGCATCCGCAGGCAAGGCAGAACCTGGAAACCATCCGCGGTAAAATGCCATGATACAGAAAAACCGGATACAGCTTGAATCAGTCATTTTCACAATAGTAATTCTGTCAGGTTTGCTGACAGTTGCACCCGGGATATACGTAGGTGATGCCGGAGAACTGGTTACAGCTGCGTATTCGCTCGGAGTCGGCCATCCTCCGGGTTATCCGCTGTTTTATCTTGCAGGAAGAATCTTTGCCTGGCTTAACATGGGAAGCATTGCTTTCAGGATTAACCTGGTTTCCGTGTTCTTTGCTGCATTGGCAGCAGCCTTTTTTTACAGGCTGATGTCAGGATGGGTTTCCAGGACATCTGCTTTTGCGGCCGCTCTGTGTCTGGCATTCTCAAAGATTTTCTGGCAGCAGACAATTCAGGCAGAAGTCTATACCATGAATGTTTTTTTTGTTGTTCTGACTCTGAATATTTTGAAGCAATGGACAGCTGACCCGCGTCGGAAGAGGTTGCTTTATCTTTTGGCGTTTGTTTACGCAGTCAGCCTGACCGGTCATTACACGATGTTTTTACTGGGCCCTGCATACCTGATCTGGATATTGCTGGTTCACAGGAAAAACAATATAGATATAAAGCAGGTTAATCTTTTATTTTTGTCCCTTTGCTTCCTGGCAGGGCTTTTGATTTATCTTTATATACCGATAAGGGCTCTGGCAAACCCGGCGATTAACTGGGGAAATCCGGTGACTCCGTCGTCATTCTGGAATCATATTTCCCGCAGGCAGTATGGAGAGCTCAGCCTTGCATCGCGTTCATGGGTTCTCTGCTATACCCAGATGGTCGCATATATGAAGATACTGACCGGGCAGTTTTCGCCTGTTCTTTTCCTTGTAGTATTAGCCGGTATTTTCAAATGGTTCAAAGAGAGAAATTCATGGCTGGTTTTTACCCTGATTTCGTTTGTGTGCAGCGGTTTCGGAGTGTTCGTACTTCTTAATCCAAAAATAAATGCCCATGACCTGGATTCAATAGAGCCGTTTCTCCTGCCGTCAATTGTTTTCTGTGCAATCTGGCTCGGTGCAGGCGTCGACTGGATAACCGGATTAATCGG
>Ga0172363_10002691_pt1 | contig 14346 bp, 7 predicted proteins | sample LakKivs2_kivu2a2_FD_114541 | JGI IMG/M metagenome (GOLD analysis project Ga0172363, IMG submission 114541) | Sediment microbial communities from Lake Kivu, Rwanda - Sediment s2_kivu2a2 | ecosystem: Environmental > Aquatic > Freshwater > Lake > Sediment | place: Rwanda: Western Province, Lake... | reverse complement strand
TCCCAGAAACTCATATTGATAAGTTTTCCTGGTATAGTAAAAGATGGATAAAGTAAAATGAGACCGCTTGCGATTGTATAACTGGCAGCGACAGCTGTGATTGAACCTAATTTTATTCCAATAAAAAAGCTTGCTATCAATACTAATCCGGATATCACGCCCCAGCGAAACATCCATTCAGTATGTCCTTGTGATTGGTAGATCCACCCAACTGTTGTACCAATCGATTGAACAAGGCCTAGCAAGCTTAATATTCGTAGTACGGGTATGACTGCTTGCCATTGAGCTCCAAAGATAGTAATTACAAAATGGTCTGCTGTAATAAATAATCCTGACATCATCGGAAATGTAACCAGGGAGATCATTGAAATTGATCGTAGATAAATACGCTTTACCCGAGTTTTATCTTCCTGAATACTGGATAATGCAGGGAACATAACCCGTCCAAGAACACTTGTTACCTGGCTTACAGGCAAGAGCATTATGGTGTATGCCCTTGAATATATCCCTAGTGGTGTTGTTCCAAAATATTTACCTACAAGTAGGTTGTCACCGTTCCGAACCCAATAGTTAAGTACATTGAAACCTAAAAGATTTGAGCTAAAACTCAATAATTCATTAATTGCATTAAAATTAAATATTTTGAGCGGCCGCCAAGAGGTCAACCACCATAAAGCGATGGACATAGTCATATAATTAATCAGAACTTGCCATATCAGACTTGATGCGCCAAAACCGATTAAGGCAAGTACAATAGCTATTCCACCTGCAACGATTGCAGAGGTAACCTCAATCAATGCAATTAAACGAAAATCCATTTTACGGTAAAGAATAGCTAACTGAACCGTAGTTAGTGGGGTAATCATAAAACTCAAAGCAATCAGCCTGGTTAGTGGAATTAGCTTTGGTTCATGATAGAAAGTCGCGATTAATGGTGCAAGTGCTACTACTATACTGGTAAGGACGATACCAGCCATTAAATTGATCCAAAAGATGGACGAATAATGTCGTTCCTCAATCTGATTTTCCTGTACTAAGGCTGCTCCAAATCCAAAATCACTAATTAGCATTATAAATCCAGAAAAAACCATAATCATCCCGACTAATCCATAGTCCTCTGGTGTTAGAAGTCGGGCAAGTACAATTGAGAAAATAAATTGCACAGCTTGCCTACTGATCTGAGCTATAGTAGTCCATCCAACACCTGTAATCGTTATATCGGTTAGATTATCATTGTTAGTTTTTTTCTCAACAAGAGTGGGTTCCATTTTTTTTAGCTACCACCAAGTAGGCCCATGTGAATCTATAAGATTTATCCCATCGATCCAAACCGAATGCTAGCACTTGAGTAATTATTTGTATTGGGATAGTTATATAACGGAACAGCCCATTTCCAATATATTTCATAAAATATATCATTTCCTGGCTGAAGGTAACTAAAAAACCTGATAATGGGTTAATCTCGACGATATTAAAACCCGCATTGTTGAATAAATACTCCAATCCGTAATAGGTAAAGCGATAAAAATCTCGGGGCTCTTCATGCAAATGCCAAAATAAAGGTGCTGTTAGTATAATGTGACCTCCTGGTTTCATGATACGATATATTTCTACTAAAGCATCCTGTGGCCTTTCCAAATGTTCCAACACAGCAGTACATAAAACTGTATCTACTGAACTCCCTGCTAGACTAGTATCGTATGCAGTTGCGAAAAGATCAATTTGAGATTTATTATGAAAGGTGCCTGGATGATCTAGACCGATATGTGCCGTGACCATTCCGAGCGTCAGACAGCGATACGGCTTTTCACCACATCCGATATCTACCAGTATACCGTTTGCGTACTTTATTAGTAATTTCGCTAACATCCGATCATGAATCTTGTAAACGAGCCAATTTCCTTGCCTTAGGATCTTATACTTTGGATAGATTATTAATTTCGGTATCTCTTTCCATCGAGTGGCTCCCCATCGTTCATATACTTTAGGTAAAAAGTGCCTATCAGAATTTAAATAGATACCAATTAATCCCCAAGATTGCGCTCTTTTCACAGCTTCTTTAAATACAAGGCTATATAGTTTCTTACCTTTGAATTTTGGATCTATATAAGCGTAATGCAATTGTCCCCAACCAAGCTCATTCCTAAATTCATTTTTATCACATAAATAGACACCGCAAACCAATTGATTTTGCCACAATAAGTAAATAGCCGAATCATTACGCCAACCTGGTAATTTTCTATAATAAGGTATTTTCCAATGTTTAAAGTAAAAATGCAATAATTGTTTTTCTTTTTGCCGAATTTCGACAGGAATTTCCTCAGATAAAAAAAAAGCATCTAGAGGAAATGGATGTTTGGAATCCCGAAAATTACTGAGCACTAATTTTAATACAACGTATTTATCAATTTCATCGATGAATCTAGATTCATTAGTCATATATAAATTTCGATGGTTTATCTATGTTATTATCGTAGTCTTGTGTATTTAATAAAGTTTCAAATAAAAATTCCATGCACTGCTTGGATGACATCAAATACATCTTCATCAGTTAGTTTAGGACTGAGCGGTAAAGATACAGTCCTTTCACTGATCCATGAAGCGTTTGGAAAGTCATCTTTTTTATATCCAAAACTATCTTGGTAATATGTATGTAAATGAACTCCAATATAATGGACACCTGTACCAATGTTCATCCGATGTAACTTTTGCATAAATTCATCTCGATCGAAGCCACAGTGTTTCCTATCGATCATTAAAGTATATAAATGGCGAGCGTGTAGAGTGTTCGGTTCGTCTGGGGCTGGTAAACCAATAGGTAAATCTGCAAATGCTTTATTGTAGGCTTGCCAGATCTCATTCCGCCGTTTTAGGTTTTTTTCAACTCTAGCTAGCTGATGTATACCAATTGATGCCTGTATATCCATCATATTGTACTTAAAACCGGCAAAAATCACCTTATAATGTTTATACCCGACATCGGAATAACGTTTCCATGCGTCACAGGTCATTCCATGCAGACCATTAACTTTCACCTTTTCAGCAAAATCTGGGTTATCTGTGGTTACCATACCACCTTCGCCTGTGATTACATTCTTGGTAACATAGAAACTGAAAATAGTCAAATCGCCAATTGTTCCAATTTTTTTCCCATGGTAAACTGACTCAATAGCATGAGCTGCGTCTTCAATTACCATTAAATTGTGTCGTTTAGCTATATCCATGATTGCATCCATATTACAAGGACGACCACAAAGATGAATAGGAACAATAGCCTTGGTTTTTAAAGTGATAGCTTCCTCGATCAATTGTGGATCGATCAATTGGGTCGTTTTGTCGCAATCGACGAGTACTGGTGTTGCACCAGTATGGATAATGCTGTTAATCGTTGCACAAAAGGTCATGGGAGTGGTAATAACCTCATCGCCAGGACCTAATCCAGCCACGATCATGGAAAGATGCAACCCTGCGGTACATGAATTAACCGCCATAGCGTACTTAGCTCCCACATATCTTCTAAACATCTCTTCAAACTTTGCCACCTTGGGCCCAGTTCCAAGCCAGCCGGACTTAAGCGTATCGACAACTTCATCTATCTCTGCTTGTTCGACTTGAGGGGCACCAAAAACGAGATACTTATCACGCATGTCTTACCTCAATTGAAAATGGAGTATCGATCTATTCAAGAATCAGCATATTAACATATCAGTACTTTCTATTCTGAAGCCAATCAATACATAATACAGAAATTTCATCTTCTATCTCGCTAGATATTTAATAATGTTTAGCTTTTTCATGAATTAATCAATATTATAATAAAATCCTCATAGAGTGAGATGGATCTCACTTGAAGACTATTGGTATGTATACTTTATCCGGATTACCGACCATTCCATTCAAAGTAAAATTCTGATTTGGGCGGTCGGGGCCAACAATTACCGTACGGCTCGTTGGCGTAAATGTATAGCTTTCAAAGGTAGGTGTAACAGTATATGTACCAGCCACCAAGTCAGAAATGTAGTACATCCCATAAATATCTGTAACGACACTTATACCTGTGTCCAATGTAATAGTCACCCCGGCAACGGGTAAATTCTGCAACTCGCGTACGCGCCCAGATATTGTATACGTGGGTTGGATAGACACCTCTCCAACGAACCATGGAACGTTGGCATCGGGTGGCACCAAAACTGGATATGAAGATGGAGTAAAAGTGTAGCCCGCCAGGGATGCGCTCACAACATAATTGCCAGGGGATACGTTGTTGATTATAAAATATCCTCCTATATTCGTCTCAGTTGTCATCCCGTTATTAAGGTTAATGGTTACTCCTTCAATTCCGATGGGTATATCATCGTTGGTAACTACCCGCCCTTGAACAGAGTAAGTCAAAGTGAATGAAGGCTCCGCCAACCAGGGTGTGAAATCAACCCGATCCGAGACCGGTACTCCTGTGCCACCTGGGTTGGTTGGGTGCTGCGGGCCGCTGGCATCACCCCAGTAGTTGTTCTCGGCCAAGATGGTCCAGTTGGTTGAAAGGTTGTTTACCCCATACGAGGTGATTCCAAGTAAATCATTGTCGTGGATGTTGACCAATAAGCGACCGGACGATGGTCCGCCATTTTCATCAACATTTAGATGACCCAATATGTCGATATCATTGTCCAAGAAGAGATTATGGTGAATTTCTGACAAAATGTCCCCAGCACCGGGCGTCCACAAGGTCATACCTGCGTTATTTTCGGTAAAGACACTACCGCTCACCGTGGGGTCGATATTCTGGTTGGCCTGTCCATTGAAATAAATATACAATCCAGATGAAGAATATCTTAGAACGATATTTGTCAGGTTAGTATAACTGCTTTCCAAGGCGAGGGTATACCAATCTCCCTTGTTGGGTGGGTTTGCACCGCCATCGCGATTTGTGTCTCCGCCAACTGTGTCATCCTTTATGGAGGTAAAAATAACAGGATGTTCTTGGGTCCCTTGAACATCTAATTTGCCTAATACAATAATCGCTAATCCTGAACCAAGCTTCACCACTGTATTGGGTAGCATCGTTACTGAGCTTCCTTCGGGATTCGTCCTGCCAATCCGCAGGTTCGGGTCGACAGGATTTGGATGTCCACCTATATAGATGATCAGTGGGAAATTACCAGTTATTGCATAGGTCACATCATCTGCCTGGTAGAGCGTGCCAATATTATTGAAGTCTCCACCCAGCCCGATGGCGGGGGTTAATGTGCTTTCGACAGTCAGGCCATCGGCAGGTTGAAATGCAGGCAGGCGAGTGATTGTACTCATTGTAGCTGCTTTTTCATTTGCGACGCGTTGTGCTTCTATCCCAGGCGTTTCAAGCAAACTGATATCTATTTCCAGAGGTGATTGATCTTCCCTTAAATATACTGAACCATCTGCTGATCCAGTGATCCGGTTTCCACCTACGAATATGGGGAATGATGTTCCACCTAAAAAAATAGGATATTCCAGTGTGTCATTGAATGTAACATTAGTTAATGTTGGCGCAGAATAACCTGTTGAATTCCGGTGGGCGAATGTCACCAGCCCAAATAGGTTGTTGCTAAAAATCACATTGGTAATCGGAGAGATGATGTTTCCCTCCCCCTGGCACGGAATACAAATGTTGGGATTTTCCCAGCCGATAGCTAATACCACACCTACATGGTTCTCACTGAAAGTGCTGTCGCGAATGATGGTATCGATTTGTGTATTAGCCGGACCCTCATAATACACACCGATCGCAGCCGTGGCGTGCTTGGCAATGATATCGTGGATATCATTTCTTTTATCAACGGAGTCCATCAACCAGATAGTTTTCCAATCCGCAAGACCTGGTTGTGTTGCTCCGCCATCGTGATTCGTATCACCTGCATAGTTGTCATCATAGAATGAAGTAATAATGATTGGTGCGTTCTGGTAACTTTGCAGATTCAGCAGACCGTAAACATAAAAGTACACATCATTCCCAAACATTTCCTCATCGAATTTAATTACCAATCCTTCTGGGATTGTGATAGTCACAGGGTTGAATGGGTTAATTCCTCGATCTTCAGTGATTGACTTAATCACTACATATGGAAATACCTGCCCATTGTCTCCAGGTACTTTTACCCAAGTCACATCAGCGTTCCAGAAACCGCCCAGGGCAATCGCGGGGAAAAAATTATTACTAAAGCTGTTATCTGTATATACTGGTTCTGCGGTCCCGTCTAAGAATATCGGGAATATTGAGCAATTAATAATTAAATTATTAAGAATCTCAGGGTAAGCCCCTCCAACTAAAGGGTCGAAAGGACTGGTTGTACTGGCATATGTACCTATCCCAAATCCATTATTATTCAATTGATTTTGACTTATTACCGATCTGATATTCCCGGAATGAATTGTTCGTAGATAGATCGCGTAATTATTCTGTTCAAAATAGTTATCACGTAAGATTGGATTTATATCGGAAGTGGTAACGTTATAAACCTGAACTCCACGATTTGAGTACATGACAATTGCATCATGGAAGTCGGTAAAGCTACTTTCTAAGTAGATTGAATCATAATCTCCTCGGGCTGGGGTTGTATTATCACCATCTCCGTTTGTATCTCCTTTAACGGTATCATCTCGAAATGAGGTAAAAACTATCTCTTCACCCGGACTGCTTTGCATCGATAATTCTCCGATAACATCCATCCACGCATTGGCATCGAATTTAAATACTGCTCCTGCCGTTGCGATGATCTCATTTCCTTGGGTGATTCTCACTCCCCCTATGGATTGCTGGTTATCGCATGTAACTGCTGTTATTATCACGTATGGAAAAACCTGGCTTTGATCTCCCACCACATCCGGCCAGGTACCACTGGAGTACCAATCACCCGTGAGGGCAATCGCCGGCAAATGATTATTCTCGAATGTGTTATTTTGATAGATGGGGAACGCTGTACCATTAAGGATAATCGGGAATCCGTCTGTGTTGGTTATTATATTATCTGCTAATATACCCGCGTTAACTCCAGTACTGCAAGACCGGTAATACAAACCCGTTTTGTTAAATATAAAATTATTATTAGTAATCGTGAGGGCAAAAGTTTCAGCTGTATTATTATAGAGGGTGAGCCCAGCCTTTGCATATTTGATGTTAGTATATATGATTGGCGTGATAGCGTTCTCCAAGTATATCGAATCCCAATCACCGGGTGCAGGCGAAGTCCCAGCGCGATCGCCATTCGTATCTCCTCCAAGATCATCTTTGAATGATGTGAAATCGATTGGATTCATAGAGGAACTTTGTAGATTCAAGGCGCCCTTCACGTCCATGTATGTGCTTGTATCTAATTTAACGATTATGTTTTCGGGGAGAGTTACTATGCTGTTGACTGCGATAATTGTATTTCCTAATACAGCATATGGCATATCATTGACAATCTCCCAAGTACCGCTGATGGTAAATGTACCGCTTAATCCGATACCGAGGCGCTGATCGATCTCTGGATATCCGCTGAATGTATTTCCGGAATAAGTGGGGAATGCTGATCCAGCTAGGTATATGGGTAGCCCAGTGTTCCCAGAGAAATTGTTGGAAGTGACAACCGGCAAGGAAGTACCAGTAACCGGGGTATTTGGAGGAATGATACGTTGGGTGGTCTTTATACCGTATTTGTTATTATTAATCTGGTTGTTCTGAATAAGCGAGGTGATATTTCCGCTCGAGTCAACGTGAAGTTGAATGCCAATGGTATTACTTATAAAAAAGCTGTCAGTAATGGATGGGCAGATTGTATCGGTAGTGGGATTCCAAACAGCTAAGCCATTCTCACTAAACAAAACAGATATATAGCTGACAGCTGTTAAACTGTTTTCTAAGTATAAACCTAACCAATCTCCAGGTTCTGGTTCGGTATCTGCACCATCACCATTTGTATCTCCACCATTAGCATCATCGCGTATAGATGTGAAGGTTATTATTGTCTCGATCGATGAGCTTTGAAGAATTAAAGCACCTTGTGTGTCCAGATATTTATCCTGAGAAAACTTGAGAATTGCGTTTGATGGAATAGTGATCGTTGTTCCCGGACTAATCGTTAAATTATCCAGAACTACATAGGGTAAATCGATCCCTGAGCCATCGTTTGCGCTATTGACAATTGTCCATTCGCCAACGTGATCAATTAGTCCTCCCAGGCCAATACCTAACCGTTGTAAAGCAGTTGGAAATCCGATGAAAGTATTTCCCTCATATGTTGGGAACGCAGGACCATTAAGGTAGATAGGTAGTATTGAATTATTGTTAAATTCGTTATTCTCTAGTTCCGGCAGTGCAACCCCAGTTGCGTTTTCATCATAGCATCTCTGGCATGTGTAAAGGCCGTATTGATTATGAGTGAATATATTTTGTTGGATTTCTGAGCTGATATTACTATCACTGGCTATGAACAGAGAAACCCCACGGATATTCTTCTCGAATGTGTTGTGGGTGACCAATGGTTGGATATCGATAGATTGATCGTTATACACTGCTAGGCCATTGGTGCTGTACCGGACAATCGTGTTTTGAAAGGTTGTGCTATCATTGCGGATATACAATCCCAGCCAATCACCAGGAGCAGGAATTGTATTATTTCCATCCCCGTTCGTATCGCCGCCATATGTATCATCTCTATATGAGGTTACAACTATTTCATGGCCCAGACTCCCTAACAAATTCAAGTTGCCTTGAACATCTATATAATGATTGTAATCAAGTTCGCCTCTGTAGATCTTGATGACCGTATCTGCTTCAATTGTAAGGGTTACACCTTGACCCACGATCAGATTCGTCCCAGTGATGACATATACGTTATCCGATGTCCAGGTTTCATCAGAAATCAGTGTGCCACCCTTGTATATAATGTCTTGAGGAGTTATCGGTGCACTGTACGCTCCTTGCACAGTGCAACTGATGAGGCCAGCGCAAAAGGCAAGACCGATTATAGAAAATAGAATTACATTGAGACGCCTTGCATATTTTATATAAGTAATAATATTTGTCATGATTACATCTCCTAACTTGGAGTGTTTGAGTAAATGGAAAAATATATATAGATAACTGGCAAAAATACCATCAGATGCTGACAGATGAACTATGGAATGTTAACAAGCGAAAAAGAATAATCCACCAACCGCATTAATTATCGCCCTAATACCCTCACTGGGATGGCATTCATTTTGTTAGCATAATGAAGGATTAATTTCAAGTTCTTATAATATTTTAACATAAATAGATGCGCTGTCAACTTGGTGAACTTACAGAATCGTAACTATTGCTGGCGAAATAGTCTCAGAATGCTTAAATTGGTAAAATTATGAATTACTCTTGTTATGTTATATAATTTCAATAATTCTTGATGAATAGTTATATTCTCGGAGTGAAGCTATACACAACTAACTATTCCGATGCTGCCAGTAAGATCGTTGCATGGGCCGTAGCCGGAGAAAGCCGCCGAGTATACGCGGCAAATGTGCATATGCTAATGGAGGCTTACGACTCGCGTGAATTTTGTGATTTGGTAAATTCAGCAGATCTAGTAACACCAGATGGTCTTCCATTAGTATGGGCTTTGCGGAATAAAGGTTATCACGACCAACAAAGAGTATACGGTCCGACTTTAATGCTAGAGCTTCTTGATGTTGCTGCGGCAAAGGGAATTAAAGTTGGCTTCATTGGATCCACAAAAGAAGTGCTTTCTAAGTTAATAAAAAGGATGGAGAAAAATTTCCCTGATCTGGTCGTTTCCGCCAGTATTGCTCCGCCCTTTAGATCATTAAACAAGGAGGAGGATAAACAGATCATTGAGCAAATTCAAAAATCGGGTGTAAGGATTCTATTTGTTGGTCTCGGCTGCCCGAAACAGGAATATTGGATCGCTAGTCACTATAACAAGGTACAAGCTGTGATGATTGGTGTTGGAGCAGCCTTTGCATTCCACGCTGGAGTAGTCCATCAAGCACCAGAGTGGATCCAGAATATGGGTCTAGAGTGGTTATTCCGATTAAGTCAAGAGCCCAAACGTTTATGGAAACGATACATATATACGAATCCTCGGTTTGTTTACTTGTTATCCCGGGAACTGGTTAAGGAAAAGTATGGTAAAAGGGGGAATCCAATATGCTGAGGCGTTTCTCGGTTAATTTCACCGTTTTCTCCATGCTTTTAGATGGAGTGATGGTTGTTACCTCACTCATCTCCATGTCCTATTTACGCATTGTTATGAATCGTTTGCCATTCATTGCTTATTTACCGGCAAATATCCAGTATCCAACTTACCTGTACTTCATCTTCCCGGTGATCTGGGTGATTGTGCTGGCGACATTTTCCATCTATGATGGTAAAAAATTTTTTAGAATCGTGGATGAACTTTCAACATTAACGATCGCCTCTTTTATTGCTTCGATTTCTCAAGCTGGCGTGCTGTATCTAACTTACCGTGATTTCTCACGCGCTTTATTCTTAATGTATATTTTTGTCTCATTCTTTTTGTGTGTTACCTGGAGGCTGATCTCACGGCTTACTTTTCGTTTACGAAAGGAGACACTCAATTTTTCTCGTAATTTATTAATGGTGGGAATTGGAGCTGAGCTTCATAAATTGGAAAACCTGATTGGCAAGAATTTATCGGATGCATTATCTGAGATCATTGTCTTCGATCTGAAAAAGGTGCCTGAATTCGAAACAGAAACCCCACAAGGTTGTCCCAAGTCTATTGCAAGCGTACGGTCCTTAATCAGCCGGTATCAGATCACCGATGTGGTGATTGCTTTTCCTCGTGGTGATTCGGATTGGATTGAGGCAATATCTACGAACCTCGAAGATCTATCATTAGGTGTGTGGGTGGCGCTTGATTTTCATGATCTCAGCCTATCAGATGCCCGGGTAGAAAACATCACCGGATTTCCACTTTTAGATTTACGCGCACCGGCACTGGATGATTATTCAAGGATTATTAAACGCTTTTTTGATATATTTCTGGGGTCCCTATTATTCATTATTTCCTTCCCAGTGATGATCATCACAGGGATAATAATTCTCATCATCGATGGCGCACCGGTGTTCTTCACTCAGGATCGTGTGGGTGAAAATGGCAAGCCCTTTAAGATGGTCAAATTTAGGACGATGATCCGCAACGCCGAGAAGCTTCATTCGCAGGTAGAACACATCGATGAAAATGGCGATATTATTCACAAATTTCAAAATGACCCGCGCGTGACACATTCTGGTCGTATTCTGAGACGTTTGAGCTTGGATGAGCTACCCCAATTAATTAATGTGCTCAAAGGAGAAATGAGCTTAGTTGGCCCAAGGCCCGAGCTTCCCTATTTAGTTAAGAATTATAAACATTGGCAGCGGCGCCGACTTACTGTTCCTCCGGGGATGACCGGTTGGTGGCAAATCCATGGGAGAAGTGATCGTATGATGCACCTGCATACCGAAGATGATATTTACTATATTGACAACTATTCGATATGGCTTGATCTACGCATTCTCATTCGCACAGCCTGGGTGATACTACTGGGTAAAGGGGCTTACTAATGGGAATAATGCAAATTGAGAATAAAAAAGTAAATAGTATATTCAAGGTTTTATTATTGGTCTTTGCATTTTCCCTGGCTATTTTAAGAACAACCCCTTTCCTGGGCCTCAGAGGAGTTATTTGTGATGTTGAATGGATAACGACTTCCCCTCCATGCGTCTGGAAAAATGTTTCTATCGAGCTTCTTCTTTGGGCATTAGCGCTGATTATTTTGATCGTAAATTTATTCATCGATGATCATGGAATTGTTGGTTTCTTAACCACATGTAAAAAAAATTGGCTGATTTTTGCTATTGTCTTATTAACTTTTATCTCCCTGCTTTGGACAATCCAGTTTGAAATTACATTGTATAAGGCATCTGTTTTGCTGATCATTTCTTTGATCGCACTATATATCGGTTACTCATTTCCTCTTGATGATATTCTTAAAATTTTAGTATTGTTTTATGTTTTTCTATGCACACTCAATCTGATCTTTGTACTGTTATTCCTCCCGTTGGGTGTAATGCCAGACCCATTTTATCAAGGCGCATGGCGTGGAATTTTCTGGCACCGCAACTATCTGGGTACCTTCATGGCATTGGGAGTTGCTCTTTTCATGGTTAATTTACTTGCGGGGAAAAAATCCAGTAGCGGGGAATATTTACTCAATCTGGTGATGCTGGCGCTGTCAACTTTTTTGTTGATAAAGAGTAAAAATGCCACAGGTGAAATCACTGCGGTAGTATTGGTAGGATTGGTTTTTATTATGTTTTTCTGGTTGAGATGGCGGCATAGATTAAAACAAGTCCATTATTATGGATTTGTATGTGTTGCGTTAGCTGCAGTTACCTTTGTTTCTGTAAAGCTCGATTTTTTTCTTGGTTTGTTTGGTAGAAATTCTTCATTGACCGGTCGAACGCCGATGTGGGGTTACCTCCTTCAGAACATCATCAGCCAGCGACCCTGGTTAGGATATGGTTATGGTGCAATCTGGCACATGGAAGGATTTCTTGAAGAAGTGGAAAGAATAGTAAACTGGGGTGTCGGAATGGGAGACAATGGATATATCGATATTCTGTTGCATTTAGGAGTTGTTGGTTTAATTGCGATAATCGGATTAATCGTAACGGGGATGGTCCGCGGAGTAAAATTCTTCCTTCGCCAGAACGACTTGCAGGCTGCATTTCCCGTCCTTCTTTTAGTTTTTCTGGTGCTAGCCAACATTACCTTTAGCTTAATTCTTGAATCAGAAACATTTTACTGGATGCTGGCGATAGCACTATTAGTCTCGATAGCATCTCGATTTACTGCTAAAACTGAGGTTGAAAAACTACCAGAATCAATGGCTAACCGCAATATTCCTTATAATAAATTGCCCTCCACTTGAAATTTTTTACTGTCAGTCCCATCAAGGAAGTAGTGACCGGCGCTCCGATCCATCCCACACCCGGAATTTTAACTTTACCCGGATACACTATGTGCATGGTTATCTATATCAGCAAAAAGTGATAAAAATACCTGCCTTAGCTCGTATTACCGACCTGCTCTAACAATTTTCTATAATACACGTAATTCTGGTAATTCACATCCTCCCTCACCCGACCATCCGCCAGCGGAATATAGCCTCCCTCAGCCAGTAGCGGTTGTACGACGCGCATGACTTCGCGGTAAATCTCCTCCTTCGATTGCCTGAGTGCATCCGAGTCGATCCCGCCGATCAGGCGCAGGTCTCTGCCGAATTCCTTGCGGATTTGGATATAATCCATCGCCTCGGCATTGCACTCGCAGGCCCACAAGCAGTTGAAACCAGCTCTCACCACCTCCGGCAGCAGCGCCCGGGTGTTGGCGTAGGTGCGGTAGATCAAGTTTGCAACCCCATGGGCACGCAGGACATCAAGGATGGGCCGGTAGCTGGCCAGCACGAATTCCCTATACATGGCGGGTGAGATCAACGGGCCATGGTTGCCGCCGATCGGCTCGCTGAACAGGGCAGCATCCACCTGCACCTCCGAGAGGACGCGCTCAACCAGCTGACCGGTGAAATCTGCGTAGGTATTCAGCCAGTATTTCACCAAGCCGGGGTTATCGATCAGGATGGCGATGGAGTCGGTGAAGCGGCTCCATCCATAAACGCCCATGGTCAGGAAATAACCACGGTGTACCCTGAGGATCAGGGGATCATGGCGGGTTTTCCACACTGCAACCTGGGCTTCCCAATCCTCCGGCAGGCGTTGCGGGTCCCGTGGGTCCAGGCGGGCGGATAGCTTATGCAAGCCTTTCATGCTTTTGGGCCAATATGTAGGGTGGGGTCGCGGCTCGAGGTCTGGCTCGAGCTCCTCGCGCTGGTCATAGGTGAAAAGTGCTTCTAGGTCATCATGTCTACCCAGTCCCTGGGTGTGCCACTCTTTGAGCACCTCGTCGCGGATGCCATCTTCGAAGAGGGGCGGCCGGTCGGGGGAATCATAGGACAGGGTTTTTAGAAAACGATCTCTGCTATTCATAATTACCAACAGGATATGATCTACAAGTATACTTGAATTTATTTGACACGCCTGCTTCTCGAGGGTAGAATTTGCTCATCGTCTCTGTGAAGAATTGAACAAGCATATTTTACAAATGTCATGTTTGATGACTTGAGCAGGCGACTGAGGGGAAAACAAACGGTCATCCTTGGAGTGGGCAATCCTCTGCAAGGGGATGATGCCATCGGTCCTTCCCTGGTGGACCTGCTGCATGGTCGAGTCGAAGCCACCCTCATCAATGCCGGGGAAGTGCCCGAAAATTA
>Ga0172363_10002686_pt1 | contig 14373 bp, 11 predicted proteins | sample LakKivs2_kivu2a2_FD_114541 | JGI IMG/M metagenome (GOLD analysis project Ga0172363, IMG submission 114541) | Sediment microbial communities from Lake Kivu, Rwanda - Sediment s2_kivu2a2 | ecosystem: Environmental > Aquatic > Freshwater > Lake > Sediment | place: Rwanda: Western Province, Lake... | reverse complement strand
TAACGGCTGACCTTGTTTTTTATGTAGAGAACCTTCTAAACGAGGTTTATGATGCTATTATACCACTATACCACTTGGTCAAATTAAGAAAAATAAAGCAAAAACTAACCTTTTTGTTAATAATCTGGGGACAAACTGGGGAAACTCTATTCAAAAAGAACCCCTTTCTTTTATAAGATTACTCTCTTAAAAGAAAAAAGCAAGATTTCTCTAATTATTTTTTGTTTGACGCAATCTGCAGTTTTTGCTAAACTTGACAATAGTTAATTAAACTAAAAACTCTTTACCTATGAGTATTACTTACCAACCAAAAAAAAGAAAAAGGAAGAGAACCCACGGGTTCTTAAAAAGAGCAAGGACAACTGGCGGAAAAAGAACACTGAGGCGACGAAGGCAGAAGCACCGGCAGAGATTAATAGTTTAATATATGTTGGTAAAAGAGAACCGATTAAGAAAAAACAAAGATTTCGCCTTAGTTTTTAAAAAAGGAAAGACAATTAGGGGAGAATTTCTCGACTTTAAAATCATCAGAAACAACCAGAAAATCAGTCGTTTTGGTTTTGTTACCGACAAGAACCTGTCAAAAAGAGCGGTGATACGAAATAAGATTATCAGAAGACTAAAAAGGGTGTTCAGGAAAAAACTAAATAATATAAAAGATGGTTTTGATGTGGTTGTTATTGCCAGACCAGGAAGCCAAGAAAAGGATTTTCCCGAAATCGAAAAAGCTGTGGATAAGATGTTACTAAATGCCAGTATCGAGAAAGAAGAATAATCAATTTTCGCCCCTGGATTTTACTGGCAATGTGTAAAATATAACCTAGTAAAACCTTGATTGGACAACTTTTTCACCTCATTCTCTATCAGCCCCTATTTAATCTATTAATCGTGCTCTATGAATATCTGCCAGGGCACGATTTTGGAATGGCGATAATTTTCCTTACCCTTTTTACGAGATTTATATCCTATCCGTTTAGTAATCAAGCCATTAAAGCTCAAAAAGCCTTGAATGATATTCAGCCAAAACTTCGTCAAATACAAGAGAAGTATAAAAACGATAAAACCGAATTGGCCCGAGAAACAATGGCACTTTACCAGAGAGAAAAAATTAGCCCCTTTGCCGGACTGTTACCACTTTTTATCCAATTACCGATTTTAATTGCCCTTTACCAGGTGTTTGTACGCGGTTTGGATCCTTCTTCAATGGTTAACCTTTATAAATTCATTACTCGTCCAGAAATTATTAATCCCACTTTTTTGAATAAGATCGACCTTTCTAAACCCTCGATAATTCTCGCGATTTTAACCGGCATTAGTCAGTATTTTCAGACAGCCATGATGAGTCCCCAAAGAAATTCCCAACAAGAAAAAAACAACAAAAAAATAGTCGAGATAAAATCTCAAGCCTCGGAAATTATGCAAAAAGAAATACAGTATATATTTCCGTTATTAATAGCTTTTATTCTTTTTAAAACCCCTTCGGCTGTGGCTCTTTACTGGTTAGTCTCAACTTTATTTTCTATCGTTCAACAAAGGTTAGTTAAACAAAATAATAGACTATATGCTTCAGCCAACTGACATCGAAACAATTAAAGAGATGGTCGAAGAGTTTTTCAGAAAAATGACGGTGGCGGCCCAGATAGAAGTCTCAACTCAAGGAGAACAGACGGTTTTTATCCGTCTTAAAACAGATGAACCGCAGATTTTAATTGGAGAAAATGGTCAAACTTTAATAGAAACACAGCAGCTTTTAAAGACGATATTAAGAAAAAAAATTCCCAACCCTTTCTTTATTGACTTGGATATAAACGATTACAAAAAAGGGAAAGGCGATTATTTACGAAAAATGGCCCAAACGGTGGCCAACGAGGTGGTCGTCACGAAACAAGAGAAGTGGCTGCCAATAATGCCGGCTTACGAGAGACGGATTATTCATATCGAGTTAGCCGGGCGGACCGATGTCATCGTGGAAAGTAGAGGCGAAGAACCGACCAGGAGGATAGTTGTGAGGCCCTCTTTACCAGAACAAGAAACAGGAAACCAACTTAAAACTTAATCAGTCCTTGAGACTAAATTATTAATATCAAAAAACAGCGCTCGAAAACGATGTTTTTTTGATTGAAACAGGATTTATCTAGTGGGAATAATAATAAAGGAGGAGAGACAATCGCCGCAACCCCAGCCAAAAGGACCGCAGTGGCAGCGACCAATCGGGTCATCACGCAGGTTGGCATCGCTTCTCGTAAAGACCTGGCATTTTCCTTTTGTATTTGCATCTTCAAACAAGACAGCAATATAATTTCCTTGAATTTTAATAGAAGTAATTGAATTATCATCAATTCCTAACTCGCCGACATTAACCCGTTCTTCTTTATAGGGGCCAAAGCATTTCCCACCGTAATCATCATCCTCGCAAAAAGTTACCCCTTCACCAATTGCCTGATCAGTGGTCGTCGGAGTAAATATTGTTACCGAAGAAACGCCAAAAGGCGCGGTGGGCGCGATTTCCAGAGAGGAATTTTCCGGCACAACGGTAATCCAGTCTGCCCCGTGGGTGTCCTGGGGGAAATCGGCAAAACGGCCACTAAAAGAGCCTTGCGAGGCAAAGACTTGACATTGTCCTTTCCAGTCTTGGTCCTCGTGTAAAACGGCTCCATATTTGATAATCTCTTCGCTGTCATTGAATTTAATTTTTTTTACCTTATCGTTAAAATCTCCAAGCGTGGCGGTATCTCCGGGAAGGAATTTTTCTTGATCCCGGTCATTTACCAAATAAACGCCAGGCAGCTTCCAAACAAACTTGATTGATTTAACTCGGCCATCAAAACCAGCGGCGCGGAGGATGCTGCCATCGAGACATAGCTTACCAACCAGATCAATTGCCTCTTCGCTTTTAACCCGGAAAAAGGTGTCTTCATTTGGCCCATAATTGATTTCAGGATAGAACTGCAAATCAAGTGCTCCTTTGGCTGTTTTAAACTCGATCGAGTTGACCTGGTCATTAAAGTCGCCTAAATCAGGGATATCCACTGTCAGTTCTTTAAATTCACCGCTACAATTAGCTTCTTTATAAATTACCACCCCCCATCGTACATCTAACCCGGCGGTGAGAATAACCAGCTGGGGGTTAATCGTGGTGAGGATTAAATACGAAGAGAGGATGATTGCCAATCCGATAAAAGAGGAAAAAATGCGGTCTTTAGCATCACTTAAAGCCGCCACATTTCCCGCCGAAGTGACATACTGGACACCACCATAAACTAAAGAACCAAACACGGCCAAGCCAGAAATAAAAATGGCAAAGCTAAAAATGTATCTGACATATTCAGGCAACAGAGCCTTAGTGGTTGTTGGTCGGATAGCACCGGGAATTTCGGGATAAACAACCTCGGTTTCTCTAGCAGAAACGAAGCCGATCAGAGAAACAAAAAGAGAAAAACAAAAGAGAAGAATAAGGAACGTTTGTTTGGATTTAATCATATTTTGTTATTATTCACAGCAATAATAATTCTCCATTCTGGGGCACAGCCAATCGGTTGGCGGTGTTCTGCGCTTGGCTTCGTCTTCGCATTTTGTCTGGCCGTAGCATTCATCCATCATACCAGCATTTAAAGCTTCTTTACAACTGAAGAGCCATTTTCCCGCTTTTTCTCCGCTAATAATTGCGTTTTCATCTTCGGGACGGATAACACAATCTTTTAGACCCGGTGGTTTATGGTTCCACTCTAGTTTATCTAATAAGAAATTGTAAAACTGATAATCTCCACTTCTGGACTTTTCCAACTTATCAAGAATTATTGCCGCGTCCGTACGACATTCAGCACGGATAGTGATACCGGGAATTGGTGGATAGCAAGGAGTAATTGGCGAACAGTCGCACCACCACAGACCAATCGGTTTATTCCGTTTTGCCTCAAATAAGATGTCATCTATCTCCTTATAAGCTGAGCCAACTTTTCCCACTTCGGCGTGAACCGTGTCAAGTTGTCCGGCTAATTCTGCCTGAGGGCAGGCATTGCCACCGCAGGTTGGATGGACGCAGCGCCGGCACTTATCAAAACAGATTTGCAGCGGGTCAATCGTACAAGGATGAGGGTAACAGTCATAATCTTCTTCAGAACAGCCGGGGGTGGTGCAATTCTTTAAACTGCATTCTCCGGCCGAGTTTACCATTGCTTTAGCTGTGGCTATCGCTACTTGCGAGGCATCCATTATTTCCTGAAGTTCAATCGCGATTTTCTGGGCAATATCCTCGGTTTTGTCAGTGGTTTCGCCAATGGGAATTTCTAATTCATTGGGGCCTAATTTAATATCGATTCCCAAGGGAAGCTCAATTTCTGATTGGATTTTACAGACTATCGGTTTCTCTGCCGCTATTTCTTCTTGAGCATAGACATTCCTATCTTGATTATAATGGGGTAATCTTAATATATCAATCTGGTGGTAAACAAAAATTAGACCAGAGAGAAGAAGCCCGAAAAAAAGAATCAGAAAAATATTTTTTTGGCTAACTTTATGAACCAGATCTTCCATTTGTCATTAAGTGATAAATTAAGGATTAAAACAGGGATATTCTTCGGGGTTTTTTGTACAGGCACTTCTAAAAATGTCACAGCCCAGGTTAATACAGAAAGGTCTATAAGGTGGAGAGTTACTAAAGACTGTAGCTGGATCAACTTGTCGGTAATTATATAGAATTTCCAGATGAACATGGGGACCAAAACTGGTCCGGCCAGTACAACCGACCTGTCCGATTTTTGTATTGATATCCACCGTGTCGCCAATACTGACAGTGATACTTCCGGGAATCATGTGACCGTAACGCGTTGTCCAACCTCCTCCATGGTCAATTCTGACTTCACAGCCGTAGCCCGTCGCCACGGGACAGTTTTCGGTGACAACTTTTATCACTGTCCCAGCTTTAGCCGGATAAATATCGGTGCCGCAAGGCGCAGTAAAGTCCCACGCATAAGCAGAACCTCGGCTCGGCTTGGCATGATCTTGGGCATTACTGCTTAAAACCGTAAAGGTTTTTATTGGCCATTGCCAGCCTTCACTCGGAGGAAGGGGAGGATTGTTAGCCGAAAAACAATGGTTTTCGCCGATTATATCAGCCACGGTATTTGCCATTCCGACTATTCTGCCTGCCAAGCCTCCATGACAACTCCCCCAATAAGCACAAATCGAAGCGGCTTCTTTGGCGCATTCTTGGGTAGGAGCACCTGTGATTATCCCCGGTCTAAGCCGAAGGTGAACAGCCCCACAGGTAAAGGCATCGGTGAAATCCCAAGGGCTAACGACTGTTTTTTCGGTATACTGTTTAACAAAATCTTGATACATTAACCAGGTAAAAGGCATCAACTGCGAAGGTCCCATTGCTCCACCACAGTGAGAGACGCCGGCATAAACGCCTGGGGCAGAAAGAGGCATGGTGTAAATTGTAAACGTTCTGCCACTAATTATATATGGATTAACCAGATTACCGGTAAGCTCTTCCCAGATTTGTTCAAATTGACGTTTCCAGGTCACTTTCCCGCAAGCATCAAAGGTATTAGGATAGTGACTGGTGCCAGCAAATTGATTTAATCCTGATTCATGGCAGAACAATGCCAGAAGCAAAGAGGCTCTGACATGAGTTTTACTTGAGGCAAACTTGGCGCTGTCTATCATTTCTTGGGTTAATTGGCAAGGAAAACCCGAAATTGGAATTTCCGGACCAATAGGAAGACCCGTTGGAGTTAAGCCTTCAACATTTTGGATTAAATCTTTATTCGCTTCTTCTAAAATATAAAAAGTAGCTGGGTCTTCACTGTTATCATCGCCGGGAATCTCGGGCGCAATTTTCTCCCGGATATCTTTTAAAGGATCAACAGTGATATCGATATCGGTCCAATGATTTAATTTTCTGACCTGTTTTTTTTCAAGAGCAATAAATGCTTCGTAGTGTATCGGCAAAGAAAGAGAGTCTCTCATTAAGGATTCAGCTATTTCTAAATTAAATAATTCCCGTTCAAGATCAGCTTTTGTTCTAAGTAAATTTTCTTGGAGAAATCCAAGATATTCAGTTGCATCATTAACCGCTTCTCTCCTGTCTTCAATTTCGTCTCGGTTGGGACATTCCGTACTACCGTTATAAGGACAGGTGCCACCAGAGCAGTTAGCCGGACTAATGCAGGTCGTATTGATAGAAGTACATATTTCACACTCCTCAGTTGCCTTTTTTAATTCGCTCGCTTTTTTCTCTAATTCATCGGCAGCCTTCTTTACTTCCTCAGCGGCATCTTTGGCGTCCACGCTCGCTTTGATCACTCTTTCGGTGATTCGGCCAAGGGGAATCTCAATATAGGTAGGAATTTCTTCGCTAACTGGTTCGGTCTTTTGGCAATATGTTTTACAGTATTGAGATGAATCTCCTTCTGGTTGGGTGCAGTCACATTTTTCAATTTCCGGTGCAGAAATTGAAAAAATAGCCAACTGGGGATTAATGGCGGTTAAAATTAGATAGGAAGAAACTAAAATAATCAAACCCAACAAACTACCTAAGATTTGCTCGCGGGCGGCGGCCATTTTAGCGGCATTGCCGGTGGAGATTAAATAAAGAATACCGCCATAAACAATCGCCCCGAGCGTGATTAAACCAGAAACAAATAACGCCAAATAGTAAAAATACTGGATAGACAAAGGAAGGGCCATTTCTGGGGTATAACCCGGTATTTTTTCGTTGATTTTTTTAGTAAAAATTTGCGGTGGCTCAGCGCCAAAAATGGGAACCGGGGGATAATTAATTTCCGGCAACCTTATGGCGGCGTAACAATCAAAAGTTACACTGAGGAGAATAACGGCAATAAACAAAAAAAATAATCTAAAGCCAAATTTTTTCATTTTTTGTCAGTCAGTCTTTTTCTCTTTATTGGGGAAAAACTTAAGTTTAGGTATGCTGGGGGGAATGCTTAAGTTCATTCCAGACGAGAATCGTCCAACCAGGATAAAGCAAACCAAAATAGGGAATTAATTCAGCGATCGGAGTTAACCATCTTAACCAATTGATTTTTTTTGCCACAGAAGAAACTGCTTTAGTTGTTTTTTCGGTTACTTTTTCTACTTTGGCAGTTCTTGTTTTTTTTGTCTGAACAATACCGGAGCGGAAAAAAATCCAAATATAGATAAAAGAACCCATAATGTCAAGAATCCCGAAGTCATCCACGAGAAAGATAAGTAAAATAAAGCCGATGATATCAAGAGCGGCGGCGAAAAGAAGCATGATTATGTCCGGACCAAGAACAGACGAGGCTTCATCAGAAAAAAATGTCCCCAGATTTCGTTCTTCCTCTTCAGCCGAATCTTCATCAACATCTGTTGTGGTTTTTTGGTCAGTCGAAGCTAAATCATCCGTTTCCTCAGGCATATTATTTTTGTTTTATTATTCCAATTCTTGTTTTGCTTGTTTTATTTTTACTACCTCTTCTGGAGAAGTAGTAATAATCTGGTCTTCAGTGTAAGAGGCGATAGCGCGAATGGCTACATGTTTCTGGCCGGCAAAAAAAATTCCTTCGCCGACGGCTCCTTCTAAAAGACGGAGTTTTTCCTCCTCGGTGAGATTAAAGATTTTTTTAACCACATCAATCACCGCCGAAGACTGTTTCATCAAAACCTTTAACGCCGAATTATTAATAATTGGCTGACCGTAATCAGAGCGCATAAAATCAGAAACGTCTTGGGTAATCGTGGTTACTCCTAGCCAATATTTTCTCGCTCGTTTGACCATGCCGTAAAGGAAAGAAGCGCCATCTTCTGACTGCATCATCCACCACGCCTCATCAATAACGAGAATTCTTTTTTTCAGTTCTGAACGAATAGTATTCCAGATGTAACGCATCACGACAAACATTGCCATTGGCCGAAGTTCTTCCTCCATATCACGAATACCAAAAACAACGAATTTATTATCAATGGAAATATTTGAATAGTTATTAAAGAAGCTAGCATAGTTTCCTTCAGTAAACTTGGTTAACCGTCTGACGAGTGATTCAGCGCCTTCCATTGTTTCCAATACTTGTTTTAAATCCGACATTAATGGAACATTCTCCTGCCAGGTACTCGGGTCGGAATCAGGGGTAATGTCTTTGGCGGCATAGGTTTCGGTAATGGCTCGATCAATAATGGCATCTTCTTCTGGAGTCAAACCGCCGAGCATAATCCTTAGAAGGCCAACCATATTCATAATATTTGAGCGAAGAACATCCTCTGGTCTTTCGTCTTCCCGGGGTAAGGGTAAGTCAAAAGGATTGATGTGGTGTTCCGAGCTCAAGGAGATATGGAAAAAAGAACCGCCAGCAGTTTCGGCTAGAAAGCGGTATTCGTTTTCTGGGTCAATGACCACAATATCAACGCCAAGCATCAAATAACGCAGGATTTCTGTCTTGACAAAATAGGATTTGCCTGAACCGGCCGTACCAAAGAAAACCTCGTTATAATTTTCTAGACTAAAACGGTCAAAAAGAACCAGCGAATTGTTGTGTTGGTTGATGCCATATAAAACCCCCTCATTAGAACTTAAATCAAAAGAGGTAAACGGAAAAGCACTGGAAAGTGGCGCCGTGTTCATGGGTGTATGCACTTGGAGCAGATCCAAGCCATAAGGCGAAGTGCTGATAAATCCTTCTTTCTGTTGATAGAGTGCCGGTTTGATGTAGATCAAGCGGCCTTCAAGCATTGAACGGAGAGCGACTTCAATATCCCTCAATTCTTTCTCGGTGTCGCCGTAAATAGTAATATACAAGCCGAAGCGGAACATTCTTTCCTGAGCCGACTGAAGTTTTTCTCTTAAAACTTCAATGTCGCGGAAGGCAATTTCCAAGGCCGGATCGCGCACCAATCCTTTTTCTTCTCTTTCCAACAGTTCGGCTTGAATTTCGGTTACTTTTCGGCGTAATTGTTTTAAAATCTGGCCCATGTCGACTGGATGGACAAAAAAGGAAATATCCATTGGGGCATCCAGATTAATAACCGGTGAGGCCCAGGCAGTGGTTAAGTATTTAGGAAAGGAAAAGATAAAAAATGACTTAGCTAACCTTTCGCCAAGTTTAAGATAGTTTTGCCCAATTTCAATCGAAGCCGGAGCAATAATATCCTTGAGGTCGGTGGTTTCCGGCTGGGGAATTTTCTCTTCGCTTTTTAGTATCTTCTTAAAAAAACTTTCAAAAGGGCTCATTGTATTTAAGAATCTGACTAAAGGATAAGATCTGAGGGAAATTCCGGATAATAGCCAACCTCGGCTTCTTTGGGATGATGCAAGCTCCAGAAAAGTTCAACGATCTCCGGGGTGGTTAGGGGAACAGACTGCAACCCGCACCGCCTTAGTCCCATCACTAGAAATTCCATTCTTTGCAGAAGCTGGCCGCGGCAGCGTTGAAAATCTTCTTCAGTGAGAATCGGTATTTTGGGGGCTTTCATTAGGCCTTTTTTTTCTTCCTGGCTTAACGATTCAGTTAGAGTATAAGGGACGATAATAAAAAAGGTTTTGGTGAGGATTGAACCAGTTTCCACGAGGCGTTGGATGAATATCCGGTATTCGTTTGTCTGGATGCGTAAAAGTTCGTTCGTTTGATTTCTCTCCAGTTCTTTCAATTTTTCCAAGTAGCCAGTAATATTCAGGCGCCGCGATTGAACAATAATTTGGCAGAAGAAATCAAGCGAATTCAAAAAACTCTGAAACTGGTAGAGAGTCGCATTCTGTTCATCTTCAGATTTTAAAGCAAAATTCAAAGAGGAAACCATCAGTACTCCCCTTAAGGCTTTATTCTTCAAAATGATGACCCCGTCTTTGATTTGATCAATTTCCAAAAATTTTTGAGCGGCTGGTCGTGGCATAAATATTAATGAAAGTTATTTTAATCCGGTCTCAATTTCCGTGGATAATTTCTTAAGCTGGCTTTTTTCAGCGATTTTCAAGGTTATCGGTTGAGCAACTGGTTTTATTTCCCTTTTCTCACTTTTAACCGTGATCGGGGTCATTTCTTCCTTCTTTTTCCAGAGATAGAGTTTAGCAGAAGAAAGAAACAAAAAAATATTCATTAAGACAGTGGATAAAGGTCGGCCTTGGATTTTTACGAAAGCAAAAGAGAAAAAAGTAATCATCAAAAGAAGAGAAACCAGGACGAAGCCCAAGAAACTTTTTGCCGCCAGCCAAAAATACAGAAAAAATACGCAAAGACCGGCGACACCTAAATAAATAAACTGTTTAAAAGTTAATGGACCGGCAATTTTTGATTCTCTTTCAATGAATTGGGGGACTTGAAAATTCATAATAAAAACTCAAAACTCAAAGCGCGAGACGCAAAACTTAACGGTTATTTAAATTTATTCAATCGGTTCACGATAGATATCAGGACCTTTTCTTTCCTTTGGTTTGCTTTCTGAAGATAAACCTGTTTCTTCAACTACGCCAGACACAGCTTCGGCGGGTCCTATCTCATAGAGCGTGGCTAGACTTTCTTTTACCGGAGAGAAGATAAAGCGGTTAATTTCTTGAGCAATCTTTTCCACTAAATCTTTGTTTAGTTTTAGCTCTTTCTCAAGGATTTTTTGGAAATCTTTTGGTGGTAGAATTCCAACCAAGACCTGGCCGACATAATCAACAATTATCCCGAGACTCTCTTCAGCTCCATTTCTTTGACAAATATCATAAATGTTATTACCCGTTTCTTCGGCAAAAAGCGCATCCTGTAATTCTTGAGGAATTTTTTTGTAGAGTTTCCAAAATAGTTCTCTGATTTCTTCTGAAGGCATAGTTTTTTTGAGTTAACTTTATTTATATTATCACAAACAGAAAGCAAAAACAAAAACAAGGTTTTACTAAAACAACACTAGAGATTATCTGTTTGACAAAAAGAAAAAAGATGGTATAATTTATTCAGCAAAATAAGACTTCACCAGACCCTGACTAAAAGAATCTTCTGAATACTACAGAAATGGAGGACAAGATGAATCGGGCTTTGGCATCAAGGGTTGTTACGGTCGTGATAATCGTAGTCGCGGTGATGCTTGCTCTACTGATAGTTGCCTTGGAGATTCTCTTTCGGTTGTATGTGTTACTGGGGGTGGAAGCGGTTATCGTTGGGAGCTTTGTTGGCCTGCTCATCTTGATCTGGAAAGTTTGGGCGCCAATGAATTTCCTTTTCACCATCATTCCCGAAGGCATGGCGAGGATTATTGTCAAAGCTGGAGCCTTTGACAAGGTCCTCATCCAGTGGAAGGGATACGTTCTTGATCAGGACGGCAATGTTGTTCCCGGACAAGAGCCTTGGCGTCCTTTGGGAGACCTGCTGGGAGGCCTGCACTTTATTGGCTGGCCCTTCCGCCAGGTTTATGTGTACCGTCTTCGTTGGACAAGTGTCCGCGAAGACGAGAGTGAGGTCCCACACGACGAAGTCCTTGACCAGGTCCTGCTCAAGGATCACCAGTTCCTAGTGAAGACGGCCGACGCGGAAGATTCGGAGATGGTTCCTTTGACTCTCAAGATTCTTCTGGTTATGCGGGTGATGAACCCGTATAAAGCGATCTTCCGGGTTCAGGACTGGATCGAGATGGTGTTCGCCCTTATGAAGCCCGTGTTTCGGGAATACTGTGGTCAACACTTGTGGCAGGAAATGACAGCCCAGAAACAGCAGATGGGTGCTGCGCTCCTCGCCGATCTTCAGGCCACGGGGGTGATGGCCCGGATTGCCGATCTTTACGGTGTCAATCTGTCTTGGATCGGCGTGAAGGATGTTGGCGCGCCGCCAACATATCAGGAAGCATCCACCAGACAGTACATGGCTGAGCGAGATAGGGAAAGGACATTAGTGGAGGCTGACGCTGCAGCACAACAGACCGTTATTGCGGCTAAGGCTGAAGCGACAAAGATTCGTGCTCTCGCTCTGGCAGAGGCGAGAAGGGTGGCGAGAGCCTATGCCTCTGTTCAGCAGTTTGGCGATCTCGGCAAGCTCATCCGGGCACTGGAAGCTGCCGAGAAGAGTCCTCTGGCCGCCAGCCTGACGGTTCAGGCTGTCCCTGGGCTGGCCGAGGTTCTGCGGGGGATCTTTGAAAAGGAGGTCGCTGGGATTACTCCAGACGAGCTCCGCCGGCTCAGGGAGCTGCTCCAACAGCAACCAAAGCCATAAAGCAAAAAGGGGAAGCTTTTCCAGCTTCCCCTTTCGATTTGTAAACTATTGTTTATTTGATTTTTACTAATTACGTTCCTGAAGGGCCGACTACGCCTGGACCCGGAAATCCTCTTCGTGGTCTTCTCGGTCTACCTCCAGGCTGGGTCGGCTGTGCAACCCCTGGTCCCTGAAATCCTCTGGGGCGTCTACCTCCTAGGCTGGTAGGACCAGCTACGCCTGGACCAGGAAAGCCGGTTGGTGGCGTTGGTGGTGCTGCTGGACCAGGCCCAGGCCCAGGTGCTCCTGTTGGTGGTGGTGCTGGAGGTGGTGTTGGTGGTGGTGCTGTGCGTGTGAATCTAGCGCTCCAATTTAACATTTCTCTGCCAGCCGGCGTCTCAAAAGCCCACCTCACCAATTTTGGGTTTTCTATTTCGGCTCTTATAAATTCAGCCAGAGTAAATCCAGTAAGATTATTTAAGCCTCTATTCTCCTCTAATATGTCGCGCACGGTCCCCTCGTCAAGGTTATTAAGGAGAGCTTGCAAATGAGCGGAGCTCATTTTCCGCATGGCTAACTGGAAAGCTTCTGATTTTAATCCAAACTCGCTACTCTTATCAACATCAGCTAAGTCTTTTGGTTTGAATCCCCTCATATGTAAGATGGCCGTTGCCTTGTTTTCATCGGCCAAATTGCCGGGCGTCAGTCCAAATTCCGCCATCACTCTATTTAAATCATCCCTAAAATCAGTTCGTATTTTGATCATGGCTTTCGGGTCTTTAACTCCGGCTAACTGATACTCAAGCTCGATCTCCTTCGTTACTTTATTGGGAAGAGCATCAAGGATGTCACCAACTTCTTTTTTATAACGGATATCTTTTTTAAATTTAGCCGCTATTTTTAGAAGATTATCTTTGAAGTCACCAGTGGTCTTCTGGAAGGTTCCTTCATCTTTCATTTCACTTGCTAAAACTAATCTATCTGAATTCGAGAAGAGAGCGCTGACATATTGTTGCTTTTCCGTAATGCTCATTTGTTTCCAACCAGCTGGTAAGCTTACCCTTCTCTGTTTCGCGGCATATTCTGTAAGAGCAGGAACAGCCGCCATTTCCGCTCCTCGAGTTGCCCAGCGTAGAGGTTTAATAACTGTGCCCAGAACCCCTCCTTTTTCTTCCAAACGCCGGGTCCAAGCGGCAGCTGCTCCGATACCTTTAGCTGCCGTCCCAGCGGCTGGTCCGACGGCTCTTCTTTCCGCAAATTGTCTTGACAATTTTCCCGTTGTCCTTACTCCTTTTTGAACAGCGCTGATAATTCCTGAGGCGCCCATAGCCGATGTGGAAAGAGAAAAGAAAAAGCCGAAGACTAGAAAGCTTAAGGCAATGCCATAGGGCATCAGATTCCTTACAAGCTCAACTGGCAAGACAAATTCCCACCATTGGGCTGAGGGAGCAGCGCCAATGATCTTCGGTGCTTGGACTAGAATATGGTTTCCTAAATAAAGAAAGAAGGCACAGACAATACCAATAATGCACCATTGGGTGAACTGGCGCCACCACTGGTTATAAGTACTTCTGGTGCTTGGCAAGATATAAGCGGCAAAGGCGAGCGGAGAGAGAATAACTAAAATCCAGATGGCCACATATCTCATGGCAAAAATCGCCGCGAATAAAAAAATAACTACCGCCATTAGTAAATCAAAAACAACAAGCATTATTGTCTCAAAAACAGCTGAACCCATACTCAAAATAACACCTCCTCTTTTGAGAGTTTCGGTGATAACTAGCCGCTGGCTGTCCAAGGCAGTTCCCACCAAGTTAAGCCCATCCAACTTTCCCAAGAAAAAGTTCATAATGATATTTGAGGCATCAACAACAACCCCTAAAATTACGGGCGTGAAATTAATGAGTAGAGCAATGAGAATTAGAGTTGGCAAAGCCTTTTTGGCATTTTGGTCACCTAGCCTTAAAGCAGTACTCAGACCAATATAGACAAGAATAATCACAAAGCCCATATTGGTCAGGTCGCGCGTTAGTGTCCAACCCGTATTCACAATCGGATTATCAAGTCCAGTGTAGGACCAGGTTATAAAATTCTCACTTAAGATGAAATTCAACACCACAATACTTAGCTGTACAATTGCATTGCCGACATAAAGAAAGGTGTAGGTTAGAGTATAGGCAATGGCATTGGCAATAAAATCAGCCAAAGGCTCGAGAATCGCATATACCTGATG
>Ga0172363_10002682_pt1 | contig 14383 bp, 13 predicted proteins | sample LakKivs2_kivu2a2_FD_114541 | JGI IMG/M metagenome (GOLD analysis project Ga0172363, IMG submission 114541) | Sediment microbial communities from Lake Kivu, Rwanda - Sediment s2_kivu2a2 | ecosystem: Environmental > Aquatic > Freshwater > Lake > Sediment | place: Rwanda: Western Province, Lake... | reverse complement strand
TCCTCATCTGGGCCACACTCAGTTGCTCATTCTGATATTCAGTCACAACTTATCCCCTATCGAAATAAGTTAGTTTCGTTTAACTTATAGCTTCAAAATTTCTTGCGCCTTCTGCTCTCTTCCATTCGCACATCTCTTTGAACAGTCCCGGGGGAGTTCTCCGTGCTCCAGATAATACTCATACTTGCCGGGGAAATTAGTTCCGCCCTGCGGGCAGGCCTCAATGAATTCCACAAACTTTGCCAGCCTTTCCATGCTCCGTGAGCTGATGACATGCTCGATCTTGCAGGCGTCTTCTTCCGCGGTTTTTCCGTCAATGCCCAGGGCTCGACCGAAAAACCGGGTCAATGCCTCGTGACGGCCCACTATGTCCCAGGCAAGCTTTCGACCCGCGGCAGTGAGCTTTATGTGCCCGTATCTCTGGTGCTCCACCAGCTGTTGCTCCGAGAGTTTCTTCAGGGCGGACGTCACGCTGGGCATCTTCACGCCCAGCCTCTCGCTGAGCTGCTTCACTCTTACCGCTCTTCTTCTTTCACCAAGTTGAGCTATCGCTTCGAGATAGTCTTCCATGCTGGCGCTCTGGTCCCGTTTCGTTTCCTGTCTTGCCATTGCCTGCTTCCCAATTGTTAGATGCGTCTAACAATTATAGCGCAGGCCTTTGCTCCGGTCAAGACCGTGTTAGCATCAGAAATGAAATAACTTTGTTACAAATCGGGCCTCGATTTTATTATTTCTCGATGTCGGATTGAGTAGAATAGACAATAGGGGTTATACGCGTCGGAGGCGTTTAAGCTATAACGGTGGAGTAACAATAATATGGCTAAGGCGTTTTGGAAAGGGGCAATCAGCTTCGGGATGGTGACCATCCCGGTGAGGATGTCGATCGCCACGGAAAGCAAAACGCCCGCTCTTCATTACCTGCACAAGAAATGCCTCACGCGTCCCAAACAGTTGCTGTACTGCGAGCAGGACGACGAGTACTTCGGCGTCAAGGACACGGTCAGGGGCTACGAGTACGCCAAAGACCAGTACGTGGTACTGGACGACGATGAGCTGGATAAGGTGCCGGTCAAGAGCACGCATAGCATTGATATCACCAGCTTCGTTAAGGGCCAAGAGATAGATGCGATTTATTACGACGGCAGCCATTATCTGGAACCCGAGGAACTCGGACTGAAGCCGTTCTTCCTGCTGAAGACGGTGATGGAGAAAACAGGGCTGGTCGGCATCGCCAAGGTGGCCTTCCAAAGGCGCGAGCACCTGTGCTGCTTGCGTCCCTACGATCAAATCCTGACTCTACATACGCTCCATTTCAAACAGGACGTCATACGGCCGCCCGAGCTGGAGCAACCGAAAAAAGAGCTGTCCAAAGGCGAGCTTGAGATGGCGTCAAAGCTGGTCGAGGCGATGACCACCGATTTCAAACCCTACGAATACCGCGACGAGTACGCGGTGGCACTTAAGAAGCTGGTGGAAGCCAAGCTGAAAGGCGTGGAAATCAAGGCCCCGGAAATTCCCAAAGCAGAAGTGGGCGACCTGATGAAAGCGCTGAGAGAAAGCGTGGCTGCGGCCGGCAAGAAATAGCAGGCAGCCTACGCCAGCATTTCAGTGAATTCACGTGCATTCCTGACCGAATAGTCCCGGAACTTGTTCTTGAAGATGACGTGGACTTTCCCCGCCTGCTCCACCATCTTCCGCACCTTCGACACCCATGCTCTCAGCTCTTTTTGACCGTAGAGGTAGTTGAAGCGTTCCTCCGCTGGAATGCCCTTCTTCTCCCAATTCTCCACGTTGCGACCGTGGAATCGCACCATCCCCACCGATGAAGTAACCTCGGCCACCGGCGGGACACTGGTTTTCAGCCCCTGCGGTTCGTCCACGCAGACCAGGGCCAGTTCGTGCTTTCGAAGGAAAGCCAGTGTCTCCTTCAGATTGTCCTCCCCGAGCCAGCCGGCGGTGCGGAACTCTATCGCCAGTTTCTGCCTGGGAAAGCGTTTCCGGCAGGCCGTCAAGTAATCAAAATTCTCCTTGCTCACGTGGAACCAGGGAGGAAACTGGAACAGTATTACCCCGAGCTTGCCGGCGGACTCCATTTCCTCGGCGTACGATGCAAAGATTCCCCACAGCTGGTCGGCGACGTCTTCAGACAGGTGGTGCAGGTAGATATTGCCTTTGTGGTCGGCCAGTTCCGCGTGCTGCTCGCGAATGGACCTGGGAAGCGCTTGAACCGGGGTGGGATGCCCTGTGAACAGGCTGAAAGCCCGGATATCGAAGACAAAGCCGGGCGGCGTATTGTCCAGCCATAAGCCCAGGTTCTGCCGGGTAGGGAAATAGTGGTAGCTGGAGTCTATTTCGGCGATAGGGAACCTTCCCGCGTAGTAACGCAGCCTCTCGGCGGCAGTCTTAATCTCCGGCGGATAGAACAGGCCGCTTTCCACCAGGGAGCGGTCGGCCCACGATGACGTCCCTACCAGAATACGTACCATTTCCTCACCCCATCCACAGGCTATTCTATTCAATCTTGGGCTCGCATTCAATGGCGTATGGCCGCGGTCATAGCGAGCGAAGCGCGGCGATCTCACTGGCCGAATTCGAAGTACGATTGTAGTGCGACCCTTCAGGGTCGTGCTGTTCCGCCCTGCGCGAGGCTGAAGGCTCGCACTACGTTCGTCCCGATTTCGTCGGGACTCCTCGCAATAACGGGAAGGCTGGTAGTCATCGGCGGGGACACTGGACTATAATCAACCCGATGCTTCAGGGCTACCGAAAGAAGAGGGATTTCAAGCAGACTCCTGAACCTTCCGCCAGGCGTCCCTCCGCCGGCGAAGGGCCTCTGACCTTCGTCGTCCAGAAGCACGCCGCCAGGCAGCTGCACTATGACTTCCGGCTTGAAGCCGGCGGCGTGCTGAAGTCATGGGCCATATCCAAAGGGCCGTCCTACGACTCCCGCGTCAAGCGCCTGGCGGTGATGGTCGAAGATCACCCGCTGGACTACTCCGGCTTTGAGGGCACCATTCCCCGGGGAGAATACGGCGCCGGGCAGGTGGTCGTGTGGGACCGGGGAACCTATTCGCCGGACGAGAACGGCAAGCTTTCCTTTGACGACCGTGCGAGGGCCGAGGGCACAATGAAAGAAGGACTGGCCGCAGGCAAGCTGTCCGTGCACCTGCGGGGAACTAAGCTCAAAGGCTCCTGGACGCTGGTCAGAATGCACCGCAGCGACAAGAACTGGCTGCTGATAAAGCACGGGGACAAATACGCCGACCCAAACCGCGATGTCCTGGCGGAAGAGGCATCGGTTGTGTCCGGACTGACCATTAACGACCTCAAATCGGGCCGCCGGCCTTCCGACGGGGAGACTGCACCTGCTGGGCCATCGCGTGTCGCCGGGGCGGTGAAAGCGACAATGCCGCGAAAGGCCTCTCCGATGCTGGCTTCGCTGGCCACGGCCCCGTTCTCGGATGAACTATGGCTGTTCGAGCCGAAGCTGGACGGCTTCCGAATGCTGGCCTTTCTGGATGGGGGCAAGGTTCGGCTGCTGTCACGGCGCGGACTTGACGTCACCGACCATTACCCCGCGCTGGCCGAGAGTCTCCAAAGCCAGCCGGTCTCACGGGCGATACTCGATGGCGAAATCATCGCCCTCGATTCTGAGGGCAGGTTGTGCTTCCAGTGTCTCCAGGGCTATCTGAAATCAATAGACAGGATTAAAGCCGACCACGTGGAGGAACCCTCGGCTGTCATCTACTACGTCTTCGATATCCTTTACCTTGACGGCTACGACCTGACCGGGGTGCCCCTCAAACAGAGGAAGGGACTGCTCGACGGCGTGCTCGCTACCAACGGGCATGTCCGCCCGGTCGAGCATTTCACTGCCGACGGCGAGACCGTTTACCGCGCGGCCGTCGAGAACGGCCTCGAGGGCGTCATTGCCAAGCGGCTGGACAGCCTCTACGAGGCGGGAAGGCGCTCCGCCACCTGGCTGAAGATAAAGAGGGTCAACAGCGACGAGTTTCTGGTGGGCGGGTTTACACGTGGCAAGGGTGCCCGGGCAAAGACATTCGGCGCCCTGCTCCTGGGCTATCACGATAGCAGGAACAAGTTGCTGTACGCCGGCAACGTGGGTAGCGGCTTTGATGACGAAACTCTGTCAGGCCTCAGGAGACGGCTGGGCAAACTCAAGGTCAAGCAGAGTCCGTTCGCCACCAAGCCTGAGCTACCTGCCGCGGTGACCTGGGTGAAGCCGGAAACGGTCGTGGAGGTGAAATTCGCTGAATGGACCCGGGACCAGCGCCTGCGCGCGCCGGTGTTTCTCAGGCTACGCGAAGACAAGCCGGCAAGTTCGGTCAGACCAGCGAGAGTCGTAGAAACGGCTCAAAGAACCCGACAGGCACCCCATGTGGAAAAAGCGGATTCCCTCAAGGACATCCTGGAACTCCTGGCCGACCCGAAGACAAGGTTCACCGTGGAGGTCGAAGGACGTAAGTTGTCGCTGACCAATCTCGACAAAGAGCTGTGGCCGCAGACGGACAAAAGCGGGGCGCTCGCCAAACGCGACCTCATAACCTACCTGGCGCGGGTATCAGCTTGGCTGCTGCCCCATCTCAAGGATAGGCCACTCAGCCTGAGCCGCTACCCCGATGGCATCTACGGCGAGCATTTCTTCCAGAAGCATTACGAGCCCTTGCCCGCCTTCATCGAGACGGTGCTGCTGGCTTCTCACGATACGCCTCCCCGCAGATACATAATCTGCAATAACTTAGCCACTCTGCTCTGGCTGGGACAGATAGCCGACATCGAACTGCACACCTGGTTTTCCCGCGTGACGCCCGGCACGGACATCAAGGCCCGCCGCGGGTCTAATCGAGACGCGGATTACTACGCGGGCTATCCCGACTTCATAATATTCGACGTTGACCCGTACATATACTCGGGCAAAGAGAAGGCGGGGGCGGAGCCGGAACTCAACCGGGCCGCCTTCAAGCGCACTTGCGAAGTAGCTCTAAAGCTCAAAGAGACCCTGGACGGTCTCTCCTTTCCGTCGTTCGTCAAGGCGTCCGGACGGACCGGACTGCATATTTATCTGCCGATTCTGCGCCGGCTGGACTTCCATGCTACCCATGCCGCCGCGGAGACAATCAGCCGCTTCCTGGTCCGGCAGCAGCCGAAGAAGACCACGGTGGACTGGTCCGTGGAGAAACGCACGGGTAAGGTATTCCTGGACTATAACCAGAACGTCCGAGGCAAGACCCTGGCCTCTTTGTACTCGCCCCGGCCCAGCCCGGAAGCCACTGTTTCCGTGCCCCTCCGCTGGGATGAGCTTGACAAGGTTTACCCCACCGATTTCACCATCCCCACCGTCCCTGACCGGCTGGCCCAGGTCGGCGACCTTTGGGCGGACATCCTAGATACCAAAATAGACCTGGAAAAGGCATTGACCAAGGCCGGTCCGGTCATTGAACCGCACCGTTGATGGAGTCTCCGTCGTGTCCGGTTGCCCCACACGCCGCGATTACTGGCACCATCTCCAGTTGTCTGGCAATCACAATCCGGCCCGGTACCCGATTACGTGACAATACGAGTTAGTGTAGAGGCACAGGCAATTGTCGGCGGAGCTGCGTCGCACGATTGCGTGGTTCGGCGTGGCGGGAATATCATCAATCTTACTTGAGTTGGAAACGCTCAATCGTCTTCATAGACTTCCCGTCGAAGGACGCTATATCCAGGGTGTCAATCGTACCTTCAATCGAGAAGTTGCCTTCATTCAGGTTCTCCGCGAGGCCTTTACAGGCTTCCGGAGCGATTGCGCTTCCGATGCCGATATGTGGAAGAAATGGAATATCAAGCCGGAGCTCAGAGGCCAACAATCCGGTATACAGTCTGTCATGCAGTCTAACGATGTCACTGAAGCCGTCGTCAGGCATCAGAAATACGTGAGTGTACTTACTAAGGCAATCCTTAACCACGAGCGCACACCTCAATACGAAGCGTATCCTCTTCACTCCTTTGGTGCGCCGTTTGATATGACCGACAAAACCCGCCTCATCTGTAGTAGAAGAGGGAAATACAAATGTGAAGTGTGGAGAGACTATTTCATAATAGATATCATGTTCAGCCCGAATTGCCTGTATCCAGGCGTAATCACGTTCTGAAATATTCGGATAGTTCACCACGACCAGTGCCATAGAATGCCTGTTCCTTCCATCGAAAAATCCCTCCGTCCCCGGGTCTTCTATTCGTAATTGTATATCATAAAGGAGAGGAACGATAACCAGTCGGCGGAGGCTTCTCGTGTAGCTTCTTGAATTCTATCGGCGTACCGTCTTATCGAGGATTCTCCATTCGTGTACCACACGGAATCCCAGGTGCGTCGTGAGTCTCACGGCCGGCTGGTTCCGCTGCCAGGTGTGCAGGCAGACTGTGCGCATACCGCGCTCACGAAGGAAATTCATCGCCTGCGCAGTGAGGGCCTCGCCCAGGCCTTTGTCCCGGTAGCTCGGCAGGGTAGCCGCCGGGCCAAGATAACCGCGGTTGGCGTGATAATACTCGTTGTACTCCCGGTCGGAGCGGGCTCCGACCGCAGCCACAAGCTGCCCCTCACATCGGGCGACCTGCACCCAATCCGTGCTGAAATTCGGGTCCTGTGCTTGCCACTGGGCCAGAATCCCGGCCTGAAGCCGCTCTCCAGCATAGGCCGTGTTTGCCAGTTGTACGAGCGCCTCCTCCTCATCGGCTTCTAGAACGCCAATGACACAGCCTTCCGGCAGACGCCGCCGGCGTCGGCGACGGTCAAGGTCGGCTATCATCTGGTAGAGGCTACTTTCAGTGCGATATCCCCTCTCCAGGTAAAAGGTAAGCCACTTACCGTCGGCTTCATCCACCTTTGTGCTCAACTCGTCGGCTTTAGTCCGTGGCTCAAGAGCAGAGAGCAGCAAGTCCCCGGCCTCCCACCGCCGGGAACCGGGCCGGACATGTAGCGTGATGGCCTCGCCATACCACCGCCGGCCCAGGTATCCCACCCCAGTGATGCGGCCCTGGTCGTCGGCGGCCAGCAGAACTGAACTCGACTCTTTCATCTCTGCCTGGATGCCCTCCTCGCTGTAGGGGACGAATTCGTATGACCCCGCCTCAGCTTCGTTCACAAGGTTCACCACCTTGGGTAGCATCCTCTTGTTGTACGGTTGAAGTCTCATGTTTTCGTGGTGTCCTCCTTCCGTCCTATCTGCAAACTAGTTCCGCGCACCGGGTCATAATAATGTCACAAGATCTTCTGCGCGGCCCACATGGAATGAGCGCCCGTTCGTGCAGTTATGGTAACAAGACAGGCCAATTTCACCCTCGGTTATGCTCTCGACCTCCGCGTCGCCGCCTCGTTGCCCGGACAGCCGCTGTCACTGAAATGGGCGCCACCAGGTCTGCTGGGGCCGCCTTTTCGACCGCAGAAGGCTCGATTCCATGTCTTCCGATCTAGGCAGGCGCCTTCCTTCTGCGCACGAAGAAAATCACCAGCCCCACTACCACTACCGCCCCTATAATCCCGCCAATTAGCAGCCAGTTGACGCCTCCTGCCGACGGCAGATTAAGTTCGAAGTTGGCCGTTATGGAGTAGCTGTCGTTCATGGTGATAGTGGTCGTAGCGGCATTGACATCGGCGATGGTGCCGACATCACCAGTCCAATTGGCGAACCGGTAACCTGCGGTCGCACTGGCCGCCAGGTTGACCACCGTCCCCACGTCATAGGTGAAAGTCCCCTCGCCGGGGACGGTCACCGAACCGTACGCGGTGCTGGAGATGGTCAGGTCGAATTGAGGCGTTACCTGTTCGAAGTTGGCGGTGATGAAGTAGTCGCCATTCATAGTGATAGTGGTCGTAGCGTTATTCGCGTCAGCAACGGTGCCAACATCGCCGGTCCAGTTGACAAAGCCATGGCCCGAATCAGCCTCGGCCACCAGGTTGACCGTCTCACTCTCGCAAAAGGCAAGAATCCCCTCGCCGGGAGCGGTTACCGAGCCGCCGGCAGTGCTGGAGATGGTGAGGTGATACGTCCCCGGCGGCTCGCCTGATAGGGTCTTCAGAATCCAGTCGCCGACATCGCACTGCCCGTTGTTGTTCAAGCCCGTGGCGACCGCGGTGCCGCAGTCCTTTTGCGCCGCCGTGTGCCAGCCCCCTGCGACGACCTGGACGATGTTGGTCCAGCCGCCGACGTCGCATTGCCCATCGTCGTTCAAACCCGTGGCGACCACTGTGCCGTCGTCCTTAAGCCCCACCGTGTGAGCGTGGCCTGCCGCGACCTGTGTGATGTCCGTCCAGCCGCCGACATCACATTGCCCATCGCTGTTCAAGCCCGTGGCGACCACGGTGCCGTCGTCCTTAAGCCCGACGGTGTGAGCGTAGCCGGCAACCACCAATTGTATGTCGGTCCAGCCGCTGACGTCGCACTGCCCTTCGACGTTCCTTCCTGTGGCAATCACGGTGCCGTCGTCCTTAAGCCCCACGGTGTGAGCCCCGCCTGCGGCTACCTGGGTGATGCCCGTCCAGCCGCCGACGTCGCACTGTCCTTCATCGCTCTTCCCCGTGGCAACCACCGTGCCATCGCTCGTGAGCCCCACCGTGTGCCAGTCGCCGGCCACGACCAGGCCGATATCCGTCCAGCCGAGGACATTGCACTGACCCTCGATGTTCCTGCCCGTGGCGACCACGGTGCCGCCGTCCTTAAGCCCCACCGTGTGACTAAAGCCCGCGGCAACATGGATGATGTCGCTCCAGCTACCGACGTTGCACTGTCCTTCGTCGTTGTTTCCACTGGCGACCACCGTGCCATCGGGCAAAATCCCCACTGTGTGGCGGCCGCCTGCGGCAAGTGTGCACGACAGGCTCAATACCGTTATTATCAGGGCAAAGGATAATAAGATCTTTGAGAGCAGCTTCTTAGTTTTCATTACTACCTCCCTTTATCCGTCATTCGGACTTTGCTCGAAGGACACTCTATATGACGGCGGTTCATCTATCATCTCCAGAATAACAGTCCTTCAAAACAAGAGTCAATACCTCTCAACGGTAGAATAAGGCCAATCTAGGAGCTCTGATTTGAAGCTGAAGGTTTGTGTGCGGCATTACCCGCCGCAGGTGCGGTGTTCACGGAAGTTGGCGAGTATATAGTAGTCGCCGTTCATGGTGATGGTGGTTGAGGTTGCTTTCGCGTCGGCAATGGTGTCCACGTTGCCGGTCCATCCGGCAAACTCGTAGCCTTCGGCCACCGTTACTACGAGGTCTACCACCGCTCCCGCATCATAGATGTAAGTCCCCTTGCCGGGAACGGTCACAGCGCCATCACCCGTGCTCATGATGACCAAGCTATACCGGACGGGCTCAAGTACCTCGAATCTGGCCGTTATGTAGCAGGTGCCGTTCACCGTGACCGTGACTTCGGAAGAATAAATGTTGTCAACAGTGTCCACATCTCCGGACCACTTCACGAACTGATAGCCGCTATCCGGCACGGCTTTCAAGCTGACCACCGTGCCGGCGGCGAGGAGAAAGGTCTTTTGCTCGTGAAGCATCGAACCACCAAGGGCGACTGCGCCTCCATCCGTACTGGCGACGGTGAAGGAATAAGATTCGACGCCATTGCCATTATTTCCGCCATTGCCACCGTTGCCATCGGGAGCACTGGCACCGCCGAAATAGGTGAGACCCCAAACCCCCATGCCGACAGCAAAGGCAGCTATGACCGAAATGATGCCGATTCTCTTCATCTACGCGGGCCCTCGAAGTTCTATTGTATCACCGGCGAGCAAACCGCTAGTAGCTCATCGATAGCTCAACGCCTAGTGCGGAGTCAAGAGTCACAAAACGCTAGACTGTCACCATTGAATGGATATCGGGATAAACACCTGGATGCAGGAGCTTGAATTGCGCAAAAAGCCAGGATGCTATCTCGACAGGGCTTGACATGATTGTCGCTGGTTGGTCGGTTCGTCTGAGTGCTGGAGATTGTGGACCGAATCCATCACATCAATCAGATTGCTGATTCTTGCCCAGTCTTTGGTCTTGGACGCCTTCTTCAGTTCGGCGATTATCCATGCGTCGGTATCGGCTAAGAAGCTAATCAGGTCTTCCTTCAACATGGGCCACGATTCGAGAATGGTACGCTCAGTATTCGACATTCAATGTCCCCTCCAGAGCTAAGATTACCGGCATTCTAGATTATACCGTGGTGACCACCAGTCCCGACGGCAAGACTACGGATGCAACTTCAATCTTTGAGTAAGCTGGTCTACGGTCAGGAATCTGCCGCTGGCCTCCACTTGATGAACCAGCTCAACCATCAAGGAATTGGCCGGCGTCGGAATTCCCTTCTTCTTTCCCAGGTCCACGATTTCCCCGTTCAAATAATCGACTTCAGTGATTTTCCCCCTCTTGATACTCTGTAAGGTGGAACCAAGAATCGGTTGTTTGCCCAGGGATTCGATGACACTCTTCATCATAGCTGAAGACTCCGCGAGCGGCATTTTTGCCATCGTCTCTATCAACGAAAGCGAAAAACCGGGTATGGGTGCTGTTTTGATTCCGGCTTTCCTGACGACCTCCAGACCTTCTATCATGAGCTTGATGTTTAATTCTCTGATTAGAGGATATTGGTTGACCTCCTGGACCGATAAACCTGTAGCCGCCGGAACAGCATTATTCAGGTTTTGGACCAGCTTGGTCCAGTGCGCTCCTCGAATATCGTCACTTATCTCCGTAGGTAATGCTCTATTGAGCAGTTCTGAAAGACCCTGCAATCGATTTGCATTGGCGCCGAAGGGATCTCCCACGAGGAGAGATGTTTTGCTTAGCGTCTTAGAGTACGATGCCTTACCCGGTTCGAGGAATTCACCATTAAAGAGAATAACGGCGCCGATGATGTTCTCTTTCCCTAGGAGCCCGGCTACCTGGTCATCGCTGCGGACCCCGTTTTGCATAGTGATTACGCGAGTGCCGGACAGAAGTGCTTGCACTTTCCTGACCGAAGATACGACATCCTGTGCCTTCACGGTCAGCAAAGCCAAATCCGGTTTGAAATCAAGATTCTCGGCAGCTTTGACCTGAATTACCGTCTTCCCGGATTCTCCCTCAAGGATCAACCCGCTCCGGTTTATCGCCTCGACATGGGCTTTCCGCCCCACCAAAGTAACATCTTCACCGGCCTTGGACAAAAGACCACCGACTATGCTTCCAATAGCGCCCGCGCCGATAACAGCTATGTTCATATTCGCGAATTTCTTTGAAGGCATACATTGTAGCATCTTCGGCCTTCAGCGTGAGGTCGGGGCACGACCCTGAAGGGTCGCACTACAGACCGCATCTGGGATTCGGCCAAGGAGACTGCCAGGAAATGGCGAAGGGGATGCGGACGTCGAATATAAGGGCCGAAGGGTGAGGCTGCTCACACAGTCAGAGACCGGCGATGAATTCCTTCCAGGGAGTGGCCATCATGATTTCCGTCAACGCGTGGCCGTAACCCCGGATTATCATGGCCGCCCTCTCGACTTGCGCCGGGTCCTCGGAATCTACGATATCCACCACATCGAATCGCCCCGCGGTGACGAAGCTCTCCTTCCACTTAACAGCCGGGCATTCGGTCTTGATTCGGTCGGACACCGTCTGGGCGAATTTCTTGAGGTTCCTGGGATCCCCGAGCGCATCGGGGGAAAACCGGCTGAGAATAACATAGCTCGACATAGCACACCTCCATTCTCGATATTGGGAATGCAAGCAGCATCATGCCATATATGAAAGCCGCCTAATCGGGCAGCTTCTTAGCGCCCTGCCACTGCCTGAAGCGGGCGATTTCCTTTTCCAGCGCACCGGCCACCCTGGAGCCGTGCGAAGCTGCCAGTGCACGGTACATCTCAATGGCCGGCTCCGCCAGCTTATCCTGGGCACGCAGGATAAACACGGGCTCGTCTTTGCCGATGCGGGGGATATCCAGCTGTCCGTACTTTCCTGATAAAGCCATCTTTGTCCCTCCTTTTTAGCGGAAGGCGTCGCGCCTATTGCGGCTTGAACCCATCCGCCCTTCCATAATAAAGCTTACCGAAGAAATGATGAAAAAGCTATAAGAAGGGGCGAAGAAGTCACAGAATTGTGACAGACGGAGAGAAGCGAGAGTGCGCGAGATTCTTGGTCCCGACAAGTCGGGACTCAGAATGGCAACGGGAGGGTGCGGGGACAGAGAACGTAGTGCGAGGCTTCAGCCTCGCGCCACTATGGGAGAGCACGACCCCGGACGAGATCGGGGCACGACCCTAAAGGGTCGCACTACAGAGTATTTGGAATCTCTACTATACGAAGCGGTTTACCAGGTCAACGGTGTCAACCACGTTGAGCTTGCGGAACAGCAGAGAGAACCGGTCTTCCAGCATCTGTCCCAGGCCGGCCAGGCTCTCTTCAGGGAGGTCCCAGGTCTCCTGTCTGAAAAGGCCGAACGCCTTCTTGCGGGTCTTGTACAGGAATTGCTCTTCCGTGTCTCCGGTCTTTCTCTCGCTGCCGTACGTCTCCCCGAGCTTCTTGTATATCTTCGCCAGCAGCTCCCTGGGGAAGTAAGGGCTGTCAAAAATCAGGTTCTGAAATCCGGTGGCCAGGTGTACTTCCGCCGTACCGGCCCGCGGGAACATGTCAAAGGCCTCATCGGGCAAAGTAGAAGCGCCATGTTGCACCGCTCCGGCCAGTCCGTATTCCTCTCGAGCCACCTTTGATATCTCTTCCAAAGCCGGGAAGTCAATTTCCACGGCGGCTATCGAGCCGTCGGGCAGGACCACTCCTCCATGGCTGGTGCCCGTCTGGATGCTTATCTTCGAGATGCCCTGTTCAGCCCACCCCAGGCGCCTGGTGTATCCGGCCATGAAAGCCCTCAGGTCGTCAACCGTGCTGTTCCTGCCGCCCACTTCCCCGATTTCACCGCCGACGGAGATGGTCACCCCCCCGGGCTGGATACTCCGTATGAGCCGGGTCATATCGCTCACCACCAGATAGTTTGCCTCCTGCTGTTCCTCGAGTGTGGGCCTTTCCAGGTCCACCAGGGTGGAAGCATCAACATCAATGTTTAGAAAGCCGGCCGCCACCGCCTCCCGAATGAGTTCCCTGATGCTATTCAGTTCGCTATCCCGTTCCGAGGAGGCGTATTTCTTGAGGTTAACCTGGAAATGGTCTCCTTGAAGAAAAACAGGGCCGCTGAAGCCTTCCCGGACCGCCGCCGCCAGAACGCAGGTGGCATAATCGTCCGGCCTCTGCTTCGTGTAGCCCATCTCGGACCGGGCGATTTCAAAGATGAAAGCGCCGACCTTGTGCTTCAGGGCCGCTCTGAACACCGCCCTGGCCACCTGGTAGGTGATGCCGCGTATATTTATGGCCGGGACCGTCCTGTTGTAGTACAGCCCTTTGCCGGCGGCAGTGTACAGGCCCTGAATGCTGGCGGCATAGACGCCCTGACCGGAGGCAAGCTCGCGGATGGCGCGCCTAGATTTCTCCACAATGTCCTTTCCGGACGAAAACATGGCGTCGTAGACGAGCTTATTTATCCTGTCCGGCGAGACGCCGGCCCGACGCCCCCCTTTGCTTTGCTTATGTTCCGGATGCATGCTTCCTCTCCAGCACCCTCAGCACAGTCCGCCGGCCGTTATATCTGTCCACATCGTACTGCGTATCCACATCAACTAACCTGGGCCGCCCGACAATATTGGCCAGCGGACAGGCGGTGATTTCGCCATTCTTGACGCAGACCACTCTACCAAAACGCCCCATGACCACCAGGTCCATGGCGGCGATGCCGAAGTGTCTGCCCATTCTCCTGTCGAAGGCGCAGGGAGCTCCGCCCCGCTGCAAATGACTGAGATTGATGCTCCTGGTCTCGGCCTGCGTCGCGTCCTGGATTTCCCGCGCAAGCGAGTCGGCTATGCCCCCCAGACACTTATGCCCAAAGCTATCCAGGCCTTCCTGCCGGACGCTTTCCACGCCGCTCACCGGCTTGGCGCCCTCAGCCACCACGATGATTTCGTACCGCGTTCCACTCCGCCTGCCTTCGGCGACCAGTTCGTTGACCCTATCCACGGAGAAATCGTATTCCGGGATGAGAATGATGAATGCTCCGGCGGACTCTCCTCCTTCCAGGGCCAGAAAACCACTCTGTCTCCCCATCGTCTCCACCACGAATATTCTCTTGTGAGAGCCGGCCGTGGTCCGCAGCCTGTCTATCTCCTCCGTGATGACATTCACTGCGGTCTCGAATCCCAGCGTATAGTCGGTCTCGGGCAGGTCTTTGTCTATCGTTTTGGGGATGCCCACCACGTTCACTCCCTCTTGCGACAGCAAATGGGCCACGCCCAGCGTGTCATCACCGCC
>Ga0172363_10002679_pt1 | contig 14390 bp, 10 predicted proteins | sample LakKivs2_kivu2a2_FD_114541 | JGI IMG/M metagenome (GOLD analysis project Ga0172363, IMG submission 114541) | Sediment microbial communities from Lake Kivu, Rwanda - Sediment s2_kivu2a2 | ecosystem: Environmental > Aquatic > Freshwater > Lake > Sediment | place: Rwanda: Western Province, Lake... | reverse complement strand
TGGCACTTATCTGGGTCAATATAGTACGAGACTAGCTTCTTACGGAGATAACCTTCAACTGCTTGAAGATCTAGCTTTAGCTGCTTCAGGTCTTTTCCCTCGCCTATCCCAAGAGGTCCCAACTCCTTTAGTCGCTTGGTGAAGTCGGTAATAAGTTCAGCAAAACGAATTCCCTCAGAGGCAGATACCCATTCAATCCGCAATCTTTCTGCGTTCAACCCTATCTGTTCCAGTAGTTTTTTGCACAGATTTGTCATCTCTAATGCGTACTGATTCCCTTCCGTGACATAATGGCATTCACCAAGCCAACAACCGCCAATAAACACTCCGTCTATTCCGTTTGAGAAAGCTCGGAAGATGAATCTGGGCTCAACTCTGCCGGAGCACATCACCCTTATTATCCTGATATTAGTGGGGTATTGATATCGAGAAACTCCAGCAAGGTCTGCCCCTGCGTAGCAACACCAGTTACACAAAAGTCCTAAGATCTTTGGTTCAAACTCGTATCTCGTAGCCATTCTTGAGCTCCCTCTTAAGGAATAACCCTACCATACTCTGTTCATGAGTGAGTTTGTACAGGGGTCGCAACCATGGCATCAATTTCGGCAAGGATCTGCTCGTCTGTATAGTGCTTTGCGGAAATAGCCCCGGTTGGACACCTCGTACTACACAGACCATCTCCCTTACAGAGGACGGGAACAACCCTGGCTTTTTTGCCTTGTGATGTATCAACAAGCTGTATAGCACCGTATTTACAAACTGACTGACACTGACCGCACCCTACGCACTTACTCTCATCTACCTCACAAATAGCACCAGAGGCGATGGCCGAGTCCTTGGAAAGAATGGTGGCCGCCCGGCCAGCAGCTCCATAAGCCTGGATAATCGATTCTGATATATGTTTGGGATAGTGAGCTGTCCCGCACAGAAAAACGCCATCAGCAGCAAAATCAACGGGTCTTAGTTTCACATGGGCTTCCTGGAAGAAACCATCCGGGCTCAGAGGTACCTTGAATAACCGGCATATTTCAGCATTGGTTGCCGGAGGAATCACAGCAGCCGCTAAAGCCAGGATATCGGCGTCCAGAGCAACCTTCTTACCTAAAATCGGGTCGGTCACGGTAACCCTGAGAATACTCTTGCCTTCCTGTTGGGTAGCTTCCACTTGGGGTTTATCCTCCGGCTCATAGCGGATGAACTTCACCTCCCGGTTCGCTGCTTCCCGGTAATATTCCTCGGCAAACCCGTAAGTCCTTATGTCCCGATAGATAATGTAGATATCAATCTGGGGGTTTATCTCTTTTAATTTCAAGGCGCAGGTTATAGCATTATTACAACACACTCGACTGCAGTAATTTCTTTCTTCATTTCGGCAACCCACACACTGAATCATCACCAGACTCTGGGCGTTGAGCACCTTATCTCCCCTTTTGGCAATTTGTTCTTCTAACTCCAATAGGGTAAGCACCTTGTCATCTTGCCCATAGAGGTACTCGGTGGGTTTATATTCCTCGGCACCGGTAGCGATGATGGCTATTCCATGGTGTATCTCCCTGACCCTTTCGCCAAACTTCACCTTGGTTACAAAATTCCCGACATAACCGGAAGCCTCGGTGATGGTAGCTGCAGTAAATACATGAATCAAGGGGTGCTGGTAGACCTTGCGGATAGTATTCTTCAGAAAAGCCTGAACATCCATCCCCTCCAGGGTATAATGGATTCTGCGGGCAATTCCCCCCAACTCCTTATCCTTCTCCACCAGGTAGACTTCAAATCCTTGGTTAGCCAGGCTCAGAGCGCTGGTCATTCCCGCTATACCTCCCCCGACTATTAACCCCCTCTTATCAACCGGCAGCTGGAATTCCTGTAAAGGCTGTAAAAGGGCTGCCCGGGCTACCGACATCCGCACTATGTCCTTGGCTTTTCGGGTGGCGGCTTCCTTCTCTTTAGAATGAACCCAGGAGCAATGTTCCCTGATATTAGCAAACTCAAAGTAGTAGGGATTAATCCCTCCCTCGCGAAGCGTGTCCCGGAATAGCGGCTCATGTGTCCTGGGGGTACAGGCAGCGACAACCACACGATTGAGCCCCTTTTCTTTGATGGCCTCGACTATCCGTTTGCCAGCATCAGTAGAACAGGTAAAGAGGTCTTCGTGGGCGTGGACAACATTGGGTAAAGTATAAGCATATTCCACTACCGAAGGAACATCTACCACTCTTCCAATATTAGCTCCACAGTGGCAGACAAAGACTCCTATCCTAGGTTCCTCTCCCGAAACATCTCTCTCCGGCGGGTATACTCTTTCTTTGGCTAGCTTCCCTCGCCGGTAGGCCAAGAGTTGGCTGCAAAGGGCGTTAGCCCCACTGGCGGCCATAACTGACTCGGGGATGTCTATGGGACCTCGAAAGGCTCCGCTAACAAAAATTCCCGGGCGGGAGGTCTCAATAGGATTAGACGGATTAATTTTACAGAATCCGTGAGAATCGAGTTCGATGCCTAACTTATCAGCCAACCCCTTCACATCCTCAGGAGGGTTCAAGCCCACAGCTAATACCACCATATCGAATTCTTCTTCCTTCACTCCGCCATCACTAGTAGAGTATTTTATGGTCACATTCTTGCTTTCTGGCACTTCTCTCCCTAGTGATACATAGCTTCTGATAAATCTGATGCCGGGAAGGTTCGCTGTCCTTTGATAAAATCGCTCGAAGTCCTTACCAAATGACCGGATATCGTTATGGAATATAGTAGCCTCAATCTCGGAGTCATGGTCTTTGGCTAGAATCACCTGCTTCTGGATATAGGTGCAGCACACCGCGGAACAATAGCTATTGCCTCCCGGGATAACTTGTCGGGAACCAACGCATGAAATCCAGGCTATCTTCTTCGGGTGCTTACCATCAGAAGGTCGCCTTATCTCACCTTCGTAAGGACCGGTGGAACATAATATCCGTTCAAAGTCCAGACCGCTTACCACATTCGGCATCTTTCCGTAGCCATAGTCGCCTCTCAGCTTAGCATCAAAAGCCTCATAGCCCGGAGCTAGAATTATCGCCCCGACCTCTATTTCTACTCTCTCTGCTTTTTGATGAAGGTTTATGGCGTCATTCTTACAGACTCCTACGCAAATGTTACATTTCCCGTCTTTGAGGAAAAGGCAGGTTTCGGGGTCAATACAGGTGACCAGCGGGACTGCTTGAGAAAAGTAGATATGGCTGCATTTACTAAAAGATAAGTTTTGATTATATCTATCGAGGACCTTGACCGGGCAGTATTCAGTACAGGTAGTACAACCCCGGCACTTGTCTTCTAGGATATATCTGGGTTTCTTAATCAGGGTGACCTTGAAGTCCCCGGCCTCTCCTTCTACCCTGTCAACTTCAGTATAGGTAAGGATATTTATATTGGGATGCCTATCGCATTCAATAAACTTGGGAGATTCAATGCACATAGAGCAGTCATTGGTGGGGAAGGTCTTATCAAGCTGGGCCATCTTGCCGCCAATAGCCGGTGATTTATCAACTAGGTAAACCTTAAAGCCCAGCTCAGCCAGGTCTAGGGAGGCTTGAATACCGCTGATGCCTCCGCCGATGACCATGACATCGCCGACATTATTTTCTTCGGGACTATTAACAGACTGTCCTTCAATTAGTTCTTCTGCCATTTTCTACCACTCTTTATCAATGCCCTGATTAAATTGCCTCTTGAATAACTTCCGTAATATCTTTAACCTCTATGACTTCAGGATTTTCTCGGGTTAACCGGCTATCCTCAAACATGGTGATACAATACGGGCAGGCAGTAACCAGCACCTCCGCCCCCACTTCAATAGCTTGCTCTAATCTGAGGTCAGAGAACCTTTCGCCCTTGGGAACGTCCATCCAAATCCCGCCCCCTCCTCCTCCACAGCAGAGGCTATTTTCCCGCGAATCAACCATCTCAATCAGTTCCAGGCCCGGTACCTTCTTTAACACCTCCCGGGGTTCGTCATATATGCCATTATGCCGGCCCAGGTAACAGGGGTCATGATAAGTAACTTTCTTACCATACTCCTTGGTGAGCTCGAGCCTGCCTTGCTTAATAAGCTCGAACAAATATTGAGAGACGTGCATTACATCGAAGTTGACCTTAAATTCAGGATACTCGTTTTTGAAGGTGTGGTAGCAATGGGGCGACGAGACCAGGATTTTCTTCACCCCGTTATCGATAAAGGTTTTGATGTTTTCCCTGGCTAAGCGCCTGAATAGTTTCTCATCACCTGTCTTGCGGATACTTTCTCCGCAGCAATTCTCTTTGGCCCCCAGTATCCCAAAATCTACCCCGGCCTTGTTAAGGATATTGGCTGTGGCAATAGCCATTTTTTTTGTTCTGGCATCATAGCTGGGGTAGCAGCAGGGGAAATACAAAACTTCTGTTCCCTCAGTGAACGCTTTTACAGACAGCCCTTTTGCCCAATCTGCCCTCCTGTCTCGTGGTTCACGTAAGGGGTTGCCTTCAGCACCCAGGCTGACATTTACGGTGTGGATGGGCGCTGGAGAAACTCCTGCTTCCCAGGCAATCCTGCGCAAAGATAAACTGGCGTCTATTGTCCCCACCCCTCTCGGACACCGTTGAGGGCAGCTACCACAGGTAGTACAACGCCATACGTCTTCGTTCTCTATCTCAGGTAAACCAAACGTGTTCTGTCGGACTATCCTGCGGATACTGAAGTTTCGAACCCTATTCCAGGGACAAACAGTATCGCATAACCCACATTGATAACAGAACTTGCAGGCTTCCCCGCCTGCCTCTTTTATTGCCTCTATCCCTTCCTTGAAGGGGACTATAATCTCCGTTATCTTTCACTCCTCCTTCGCCTTGATTTTCAGCCCTTGGCTACTCGAGCCAGGGTATCCCTCACCGCCTTCACTCCATACTTTTTCACCAACGATTCTAATCCTACCTCCATCTCCCTCGGTTTTTCCTCTTCTTCCCCTTCCTCTTCCCTTTCTTCATAAGTCAAAGCATCGTTTATACACCACTGAACACACATTGGTTCTTCTAGTGGTGGTTCTTCTTCGCACATATCACATTTTAGAGGGAGATCGGAGTCAGGCTCTTTGAACAGTTCCCGGGACGGGCAGGAAGCTCGGCAGAAGCTACACTCACCATATTCCTTGCCGTCAATAGTGATGGTATATCTGCCATTACATTCGGCTTCAGTATACTCACCGGCTAATACCGGAACATAAATATTTTTTAGCGGATCAAAAAGCACCCGAATCCGGGACCTCTCGGGATTAGTGCTGCTATACTTGGGGGCAGCGTGAAAGGCGGAGCAGATTACTTCACACGCCCGGCAACCATTACATTTATCAACATCAATCTTTATTACCTTTACCTTTTTTTTCATCATAAATTGCCCTTTGTTCGAAATCTTCCTTAACGTAGTCTAACCCTAATTGATGCAGTGTATCCGCAGTAGGAATACCCTTCTTATTCCACCCCCTAAATTTGTAGTACTCATCAAGTAGTTTAGTCTCAAGGTCAGGGAATCTCTTTTTCCAATGATCGTCTGGAGGACGGTCATCCTGTCTTCTCAAGCCCTTTCTCACATTAATGGCTCTAATCAGCGTTCGGTTCCTTGTAGCTATTTCCCATAGTCTATCTTCATCAATATCCATCCCTGTAGCTGACGAGATTATACGTGGTAAATTATGTATGTGGTAGGGAGGCTTAAGAGGAAAGGATGACAAACCAGCGCAGATTCCAGTGGCATCATCGATGTAATGCATTGTCTCCTGCCAGTCAACGAGTTCACAGGTTGTTTGGATACTTGGATAATTGGGAAATGCGTGTTCTCCGCGTGGTTCCCATTCCAAGACAAATTGCTTGAACCTTTCAGCATATTTATCAGGAAGCTGGATCCAGTCCTTTACGAACTCTTCTCTCTCCTCCTTTGTATCGAGAGGAGCTTGTGGGAGCTGCCCTTCAATCTGGGTAATGTTTATCTTCTCGCCAGTTGCCCACATAAGGAAATAAATGGGATTCAGCATTCCCAGCTTAATCGGTATCTGCTCATGCTTCTTAATAGTATTATGATCATAGGCCTCGGCCCCCTTGCCAATTTGACGGGCTGCCCAATAAACACCATTGGCTAGAACATCTCCTATTCCTTCTCGCCGAACAATCTTGTCAAGTAGCCAGAAGAACCTCTCTTCATTATCAGATGGAAATCCCGGCATGTCTTGGTCAGTCAAAATGCCAGCTTCGTAAAGCTCAACAGCAAAGGCCATAACCTGCGGCGCTGAATACCCATCTATGCCATATTCGTGAGCGTAAGCATTAATTCTAAAAGAAAAATCCAGGTCAGACATCGCCGCCATAGCGTAAGTGAGTTTCGTGAAGCATTTCAGGTTGTAATTGGGGAATTTCGGGTAGGAAATGAGCCCAGCACATTTAACCGGGCAGTTATAGCAACTTATTAACCGCTTCTTCACTCTTTCGGTGATCTCCGCCCATTTCCGTTCAACTTCTTCATTCCAAAAATCTGTTTTCCTATGACGGGCATGCCCCCAGGCGAAACTTGCGGTATGCCATGCCTCATCAATTATTGACAACTCTTGCGGGGACCCGACCTTGGCCAGAATCGGGGGTATTCCCTTAAGGGGGTTATTCATTCGGGATTCAATATATTTCAATACTTCGTTGCACAGCTCCATGAATTCAACTGGTCGGGCAATAAAAACGTCCTTTGTTCCACGAACAACTATTGCCTTCAGATTCTTGTCTCCCATGACAGCGCCTATTCCTAGGCGACTGGCGCTACCCCTGGTAGTCTCAACGGAGGCAAAATAGACCTTATTTTCGCCAGCTAGTCCGATGGCTATCCCTTGTGCTTTTGGCTCCTTCAACTCCTCTCGAATAAGTTCTATGGTTTCTAAGGCACCCTTCCCCTGGAGATGGCTGGCATCACGTATTTCTACTTTGTCATTGTTTATCCACAAATACACAAGATTGGGGGACTTACCACGAATAATTATTTTGTCATAACCGGCATGCTTCAATTCTGGTGCCCAAAATCCCCCCATCATTGAGAATGCCATTAACAAAGTCTGTGGAGAAAAGGCAGAGGCAAAGGTGCGATTAGCTCCAGTAGCAGCTGTGCCACACAGAAGTCCGGTGCCAAATATCAGTAGATTATCAGGGGAAAAGGGTTCGACTTCAGGAGGGACCCTGTCCCATAATATCTTGGCGTTAGTACCTAGACCTCCCAGGTAAAGTTCAGTTAATCGCGGGTCACTTGTATCTCTCTCGATGCTTCCTCGGGATAGGTCAATTTCTAGATTAACGCCTGTCTCTGCATATCTCATTTTTCAGTCCTACGCGGGTTACACGGTTTCTATGTGGTTCTTTCAATGCGTCTGATTGGCCAAGCCCAAGAAGATAGCACATTCAGCCTGTCCCTGTCAAGCAAGCTTCCAGTGTCAGAATCAGCGACTGAAGATTTTTCCGACTTTTAAGATTTTGGGCTTATCACCAGTGATTTAGAGCCCCGACACCTGTCGGGGCTTAGGGTCAGTCAAGGGCGAAAATACCACTAAATTACACCTCTACGCCGTCATTGCGTCATTGAATCAGGGAAAAGGCTAGAATTCTATGCTGGGGACAAAGCTCCCTTATGTTTTCAACTTCGAGAAATTGAGAATACAGCCAGCACAAAATACGTGTCGAATCATTTAAGTAGGTACCCCAACTTTTGTTTGTTGTATCATAAAAAATGTAACCCTATAGATACCAGCGTTCTATAAAGATCAACTTGTTGAGTTTTTTTCTTCTCATAAGTCTTAAAGACCTTATCCAATTTAACCTCAATTTCCTAGTTTGGCTTTTACATATCTTCCCCTGGTTACTTTTTACGTGATTTAACAAACATTTTTTGGTTATATCTTAGATGATTTAAATCGCCTCCTTCCACAAAACACTGAAACAAGCTAGAATATATGGCATAGGATAGGTTTTCTTAAAATAGCTTTGGCGACTAAAACTGGCAAGTACAATGACAAGTTAGCTCTCAAGTGTTGGTCGTTGTTTTGGGTTACATCTAGAGTAACATGTTGTTCATATTTTTGACGGACTGTTGCCGAGGTTCGGTGCCGGCGGCAAGTTAGGTGTCGCATGAATGAGTATAAGCCAAAGATAAACCTGCGTAAAGCGGTTTTCTTGGTGGCTCTCGTTATTGTTCTCATGGCAGTAGCTGGATGGTTTCTAAAGCGTGAGAGCTTTTATCAGATGTTTGAAGCCATCAAGAGTGCTAATCACTTACTTATCGCATTAGCCATAGCCATATATTTTCTCAGTGTGGGGATTTGGGCCACCCGCTGGCAAACGGCACTTTCTTTCATAAACTCTAGAATAGGCTTCGGTGCTCGTTACCTGATACTTTGCGCAACCATTTTCCTTAATAATATTACTCCTGGAGCACGTGTTGGTGGCGACCCATTCGGAAGAGTTTATATGCTAAATAAGCTGGAGAATACGAGTTATTCGTCAGGTATAGCTTCTGTCATCGGTGACCACGCTCTTACTCCCCTAGTTGCTGTCTCGTTTTTAATGGCGGGCTTGCTTCTGCAATTTGGGAAAGGGTCACTCCAGTTAAGTTTGATTCTTATAGCAGCATGGGCTTTAGCTGCGTTCGCAATAGTCTTTACTCCCCGCCTCTTTTTCAAGAAAAGGATTGCAGTCAATAGTGTGAGCAGCATTGCAAGCCGCGTTCTCGGTTGGCTTGGAAAGCGTGGGAAAGTTCAGGAAACAATGGGAGGAATTGAGGCTTTCTATTCAAATTCTTATGCAACGATAGACAAATGGAAGAAGGTATTGTCCATAGGGAGTCTGACATTATTATTGTGGGCGCTTGACGTTTTTCGACTTTACACTATATTTCTAGCCTTAGGCTATCATCCCAAACTTGCCATGCTCTTGGTTGCCTCCTCACTTCCGTCTATCGTTGGTCTTATTCCATTTCTACCAGGAGGCTTATTTCTTGTTGAAGGGTCATTAATTTCGATTCTTGTCCTTTTTGGTGTTCCTCTAAATCTGGCAATGGCAGCAACAGTGATCGAGCGAGGAATCTCGTTTGTTCTGAGCACTATAATAGGGGCTGTAGTCTTCTCCTATCTGGGGGTCAAGATAGCAGCAAAAACTGAAGTTCAGTACTAAGCAAAGATGCGTGTAGCATTAGTTGGTGACCATTATTACCCTGATATAGGTGGCGCTCCTCGTTATGCTTTCGAATTAAGTCTTCAGTTGGCTAAGTTAGGTATAGAAGCTGTGGTGATAACACATGCGCATCCTGGCCAACCTGAAGAGGAAGAAATTGCTGGGGTTAAAATCAAACGGGTGAAAGGTTTGGTGCTGAATAATCCCCACTGTGCCGCCTCGCTACTTCTTTTTCGCCGCTGCCATAAATATATCCTGGATGGGAAATTCGATGTGGTCCATGGGTTGGATGTCTATTCCTCTATGGCGCTGATGGCGATTCGTTTTGCACACAGACACCGAATCCCTTGTGTTCTGACCTGCCACACAGTGATGAACTCGTCTTTTTCAATATTCCTGCAGCGCCCCGTTGGCTGGGCACTGAGGCTCAGGAGGGCTGATCGCCTAATAGCTGTAAGCCAGGCAGCGGCGCGCTTCTCCCATTTGTTGGGCTTTCCCGAAAAAAGAATAACCGTTGTCCCGAATGGTGTTGATCTATCGTGTTTCAACGGGGAAATAGATGCTTCCTTAATGCGAAAGGAATTAAGCATTGTTGACGAGCCTCTTGTAGTGACAGCGTCGCGTCTGATCAAGCGGAAAAACCCAGATCTGCTCATATCAGCCTTTGCTAAGGTATTGAAAGTCGTTCCAGATGCCAAGCTGGTTATTGCCGGCTTTGGTCGGGAACAGGATAATCTGTCCCGCCAGGTCAAGGGCTTGAATATTGTAGATTCAGTATTCATGGTGGGCGGACTGGTGAGAGAAAAAGTCGCTCAGCTCCTGGCAACAGCTGATGTTTTTGTTTTACCATCTAAAATGGAATCCTTTGGGCTGGCATTGCTGGAGGCTTCAGCTGCAGGTGTGCCAGTAGTATGCTCAAACGCAGGTGGGATTCCCGAAGTTTTTCAAGATGGGTTCAATGCGCTATTGTATCCTCCAGGAGATGATATTGCTATGGCAAAGGCAATAATTCGTCTGATTCAAGATAGGGAGCTAGCAAAGGCCATTAGCGCAAACGCCGTAGAAACCGCTAGGAGATTTACCTGGGAAATGGCTGCCGAGCGGACACTCCGAGTTTATGAAGAAGTGTTACAAGAGAATGCCTCAAGTTGCTCTGACTATTGACGTTGAGCAAGACGCTGCGCCTTTTCTCAACACGTGGCAGGGTGTAGAAAAAGGGTTACCATTAATGATAGAAGTTCTTGCCAAACATGATGTACCAGCTACCTTTTTTGTAACGGGGCTAGCTGCAGAAAGATTTCCTGGACTTATTGCCGAGATTTCTCAAAGGTATGAAGTTTCGTGTCACGGATATGAGCACGAAAGGTTTGATAAGTTGGCTGTAGACGAGCAACGGAAGCGGATTCAGAAGGCAACAGAGATTTTGCAAAAGATAACAGGGACAAAGCCTCTGGGATTCAGAGCGCCGAATTTCAAATTTACCGTGCAAACCTTGGCCATCTTAGAGGAGATTGGATACGTCTATGATGCTTCGAAAGCGAGCTATAAGCGGGCCCCGCGGCAAAGCTGCACCAGTCTTGTAGAGATTCCTAATACCTTACCATCTAACTTGCTTCATTTGCCCTTCTGGCTTTCCCGGCAAGTGCTAAGTCTATGTCTTTGCTTCTTGCCCTTGGTCGTCCTGGATTACCATCCCTGGGAAGTGGTTGAAATATCGAATGTCAGATTCGACTTGAGATTTGCCACTGGGGACAAGGCATTGAATAAGCTAGACAGGACAATAAACTATCTGTGTACCAAAGGGGCAAGATTCATAACATTGAAGGAAGTCGCCTTGTATAGAGAGGCACAAAGCTAATCAGCATAACTCTCAAATTGCGAAGATACCAAGATGATATTCGGTAGAAGATATTTTGAAGAAAGATTTAAGAAAGAAGATCCTTGGAAGTACTTCTCATGTGAATACGAAAAAGAAAAGTACGTTAGGCAGATAGAGGCTGTCAAACAATATTTTTTTCACCCCCAGAATATTCTCGAAATAGGATGCGCTGAGGGAGCTTATACGCTGATGCTAGCAAGAGCGTTTCCAGAAGCTGGCATATTGGGCATAGATATATCAAAAACCGCCGTTGAGAGGGCGAAACAAAACTGCCAACATTTGCAGAATGTAAACATTATTCAAGCGGACATAAGAGAACTATTTAAGAAGGGCTATTTCCCAGAAAATACCTTTGATGTCGTTATCCAAAGTGAATTGCTCTACTATTTATTCCCTGAATTGGTCATTCGACTGGAGTTGATACATTATCTAAGCTCCATAACCAAAATCATGAAAAATAACGGTATCTTTGTCACAGCGAATCAATATGGTATCCGCGCGAGACCTGCCATAGGAGTATGCTACTTGATATTAAGACGCCTTTGCCGGTTAGCACAGAATTCTGAATATAAAGAATGGAATGAAATTAGGTGTAAATATCTGACTTATGATGTGAAGGTCTTCACCAAAGCAAAATGAGGTCTTGCAAGGTATCTGCCTATCAGGGTAGCTGTTCAGCTTCAGGGAAATGGGGCAGTTGGAGAGCGTATTTAACCGACACTTTAGGGTTTATCTTGCGCCCTGCAGAAAATAAAGTATATTCAGGGAGGAGTGAGCTTTAGTTCAAAAGATATCAGAGAGGCTCGCATACACAGATGATATATTCTTACTCACCTAATAACTGAAGGATTATTTCCCTACGCCGGGGGCGATTATCAAAATCTACGAAAACTATCTGCTGCCAGGTACCCAGAGTTAACCTCTTATTTACAAAAGGTATTATTAGCGAAGCTCCGAGGGTGGAAGCACGCACATGGGAATGACCATTACCGTCCCCCCAGGTTTTATTATGTTCATAAGGAATATTCTGGGGTATCACCCTGTCCCACATATTCTTAAAATCGGACAGTAGATTTGGCTCGTACTCTATGGTGGTTATGCCAGCTGTGGAACCGACTATAAATAAAGTGACTGTTCCACTAGTAATCCCAGATTTCTCGACATTCTTGGCCACTTGAGAGGTTATATCGATAATGTCGCAATTGCCTCTTGATTGAAGGGTTATTTCCTTCGTTTCTACGGTCATATTCTTACCTCCTGCCATATGATGTCGTCTAACTCAAATACAGGTCCATCACGGCATACCTGTTTTGAACCCCTCTTGGTATTTATAGTGCAACCATAGCACACTCCGAAACCACACCCCATCCTCACCTCAAGGGAAACCTGACATTTCTTTAGTGCGTCATTGCTTCGCTTTGCTCGCAATGACATCGCCGCCATCGCCTTATACATATCTGCTGGGCCACAGGCATACACCTGGTCCGCCCAATTTAAGAAATCAGGCAGAATATCCGTGGCTCTGCCTTTCTGGCCCATGCTGCCATCCTCAGTGACAGGAATAAATTGAATCCCGATTAAATCGGGACTGATAGCTGTCAGCTGACAGCGCTCGGTATAGAGTTGAGCAGCTGTGCTCGCCCCGTGAATTAAGGTTATCTGATACTGAGGCGAAACACGTTGCGTCAGGAAGACGAGCGGTGCAATGCCAATTCCTCCAGCTACCAGCAGCAAGTTCTTTACTCCCGGTTCGATACTAAATCCCTTGCCTAAAGGGCCGAGAATATCTACTGTATCACCCTTCTCTCGCTGTGACAGCCAGAGAGTGCCTTTGCCCGCTACCTTGAACAGAAGGGCAATCTCTCGGGACGAGACTTGATGAATGCTGAAAGGGCGACGTAAGGTAAAATCTCCGCATCGCACTGTGATGAATTGCCCCGGCTGCGCCGCCACTGCTATATCTGGCGCCTCAATCCACATTAGATATACGCCGGGCATGACCTCCACATTAGAAGTTACGGGGCATAAGGATTGTTTCACGCTAAAACCTCAACAAAAGCAAAAGTCAAATATCAAAAATCAAAATGACAGATTAAAATGTAAAAATCTGTGGTTTGCTTAATTTCCATTTTTGATTTTTGCTTTGTATCTTTGCATTTTCCATTTTACTCTTTGCTCTACTTTTGCCTGTCATTTTCTGTTCTTCAGATACTCTCTGAGTGGTTGAACGCTAAAGCTTTGGCTGTTACCTGCTAATGCTCCTATAGCTACCCGAGCAGTATCTAAAGAGGTGAAGCACGGTATTCTCTTTTCTGCGGCGGCACGCCTGATATCTAGCCCATCTTTTAGCGGAATGCGCCCTCCAGTGATGGTATTAATCACTCCGATTACAGAATTATCTTGAATAACATCAACAACGTTAGGGTGCCCCTCGCTTAGCTTCTTGGTCACCATTTTCACCGGGAGCCCCATAGATTCAATCATCTCTGCAGTCCCCTCCGTGGCGTAAAGCTCGTGGTGAAGGGAATGCAATTGCTTAATTAGAGGCTCGGCTTCAGCTTTATCCTTGTCGGCAATGCTAAGTAGTAGATTGCCTCCTTGAGGCAGCATCAATCCAGCAGCTAACAGGGCCTTAACCAAGGCTGCCTCAAAGCTGTAATCAATTCCCATGACCTCGCCTGTGGATTTCATCTCCGGACCAAGGTAGCTATCTACCCCAGTTAACTTGGACATGGAAAAAACGGGAGCCTTTATACCTACCAACTTTTGTCTCTTCTGTAACCCCCCTTCATAGCCTTGCTCCTTGAGGCTAATCCCGGCCATGACCTTAGTGGCAATTCTGACCATGGGTACGCCGGTTACCTTGGAGATAAAAGGCACAGTTCGGCTGGCGCGGGGATTTACCTCAAAAACATAGACCGTTGAGCGGCCATTTTCCCTCATGATTACCATCTGGACGTTCATCAACCCTTTAATTCCCAGAGCCAGTCCGATTCTGGTGGTGTAATCCACCATGGCATTTACTTCGTCTTGAGTGAGATTGATTCCCGGGTAGATAGCCAAGGCATCACCGCTATGTACGCCAGCTCTTTCAATATGCTCCATCACGCCAGGAATAAGAACCCTTTCTCCGTCGCAAATGGCATCTACCTCGACTTCTTTACCCTGGAAATATTTATCAATAAGCACAGGATGCTGGCTATCCATCTCCAGAGCTAGTGTCAGGTAGCGGATTAACTCAGGTTCGTTGTACACGATTTCCATAGCTCTGCCGCCTAGAACATAGCTAGGGCGCACCAACACCGGATAGCCC
>Ga0172363_10002678_pt1 | contig 14392 bp, 13 predicted proteins | sample LakKivs2_kivu2a2_FD_114541 | JGI IMG/M metagenome (GOLD analysis project Ga0172363, IMG submission 114541) | Sediment microbial communities from Lake Kivu, Rwanda - Sediment s2_kivu2a2 | ecosystem: Environmental > Aquatic > Freshwater > Lake > Sediment | place: Rwanda: Western Province, Lake... | reverse complement strand
GGATGGTATATCTCAAATATTGCTGGTAAAGTTTGGTTGGATAGTTCATATGAATTTGTAATGGCAAAATATCTTGATAGTAAGAATTATCAATGGATTAAAAACCATAAAGGATTTCCATATATAAAGTCTGATGGTTCTGGATCTACTTATATTCCTGATTTTTATGTTAAAGATTTAGATTTATGGATAGAAACTAAAGGATATATGGTAGATAACGATAATAGAAAAATACAACAATTCCCTCATAAAATTATTCTTATTACAAAGAAAGAAATATACAATCAATCAAAATGGGGGTTTTAAATTTCAACTCCCGCACGTGCCTCCAACTCGTTGTATAATCTCTTCTAATAAAAAAGGTGAAACATTAGTTTGGAATGGGAATATCTCCAGTAGAAGGAGTCCCAGTTGCTGGATGGATAGATTTTGGATTTGAAGTGGTGAAGGGATAATTTTCATGGGCGCGTCTTCTAACGGTCTAAGGAAACTTCGCTGATAACGAAGTAACGGTGGTTCAACTCCACTCGCGCCTACCAATCGCCTCAGTTATGATGTTCTGAGATGTGATAAAAACATCCGTGAGATGGGTTGCGTAAGCTATATAGGGACGTGCCGTGGCGAAGCCGTAAATCTCCGTAAACAACACCTACCACCCAAGCCGTTATGGGGCTGTCGTATAAAGGCTTATTATGCTACCTTTGCACGGTAGAAATGAGGATTCGAGTTCCTCCAGCTCCAATCTGATGGTGTAGCTTAGTTGGGAAAGCGCCATCCTCACACGGTGGAAATCGCAAGTTCAATCCTTGCCACCATCACCAATTTGACTCTTTGAAATTTCAGAGTATATTAGAGAATGTGGTAAAACTCTTTTTATAGGAGGCTTGGCCATGATTGACAAAAAGTTTGGCGGTGCTTACGAAGTGTTCTGTGATTTCTGTGACCACGTAGAAGAAATCGATACAGATGGAGACTTCCAAGAACTTCTCGATCAAATGAAAGAAAATGGTTGGGAAAATTTTAAAGACGAAGATGGAGAGTGGGAGCACAAATGTCCAATCTGTGTAGAAAACGATAAAAAGGAGAAAGATAATTGAAAATATTTGCTAAAAAATCAGACAAACAATGGACTGTAGAAGAAACCGAGAAACATGTTGATCAAGTTGGTGAAAATATTGGGAAAATAGTTAGAGAACTGCAGTCTAGGGCAGAACATCACGATGATTCAAAATTTGGGAAAGATGAACTTCCTGGATTCATTGAATATACCCCTAAACTCGAAAGAACAACTTATGGTTCTGATGAATACAAAGAACTTTTAAAGAAATTGAAACCAACTCTTGATCATCATTACAGTGTTAATCGACATCATCCTGAGTTTCATAAAAATGGCGTTGATGATATGAATCTCATCGATCTTGTTGAAATGTTTTGTGATTGGTGGGCTGCGACAAAACGTCATGCTGATGGTGATATTATGAAAAGTATTAAACATAATAAAGATAGATTTAAGATTAATGATCAATTGGTAAAAATTTTTGAAAATACTGCGAAAGAACTAACAAAATAAGTGAGCCAGTAGTATAATTGGCAATGCACTTCGTTCGCAACGAAGATTATGGAGTTCGAATCTATCTGTGTCCACCAATAAATTTGTGTACACTAATATGGGGCCATAGCTCAGTTTTGGAAGAGCGTCACACCTGCAATGTGAAGGTCGCGAGTTCGAATCTCGCTGGCTCCACCAACTTTAAGGAGCATTATAATGTATAAATTAACAATCAAGTCAGATAACCCAAGATCTAAAGAAAATGTTATTGTTGATATGATGAATTTGTCAAAGAAATGAAACCCGTTAGAGTTGTTGATCTTCGAATGGTTGATATTTCAGACTTCTTGATTGCGATTCTTGATAACACGATTGCATCTTGTGGAACTTATGAAGAGATTGCTTGGCAAAACAGGATGAAAAAACCAGTTTTGATATGGGGAGTTCAGGGTAAAGATAATGTTCCAGATTGGATTTTCTCAATGATTCCTCATCAACACGTGTTTAGTTCTTGGGAAGAGATTCAAGCTTATTTGATTCATGTACATAGAGACATTAAAGTTGAGACTTATCGTAGGTGGGTATTTTTTGACTATACGAAAATGGTTCCTTCTGTAAAATATGAGGATTCATGATGCACAGGGGTGTGATGTAATTGGTAGCGTTGCGCTCTCCAAAAGCGCCCGTGTCGGATCATTCCCGGCCACCCCTGCCATTGAAGTAACTTATCGAATAAGATAATTCTCTTCACCTATTGGTTTGAAGAAGATGAAGGTTTGAGTCCTTCTAAGTTGCTCAATTTTTGATGCGAGCTATGGGATAGTAGCAGTCCGTCTGGCTGTGGCCCAGGAAGGACCGGAGCGTAACCGGTTAGCTCGCCCAAGATTTAGCGCCGGGTTTGCCGAACGGTTTAGGCACTGGTTTTGTAAACCAGCTAGGAGAAATCCTTACAGCAGGTTCGACTCCTGTACCCGGCTCCAAAAATCTTGTATAATTCTCCAAAAAGGAGAAGTTATGAAAAAGATAACTAAAGTTTCAGAACGTCCCTTAGATGGTAGAACACCTCATATGTCGATTTCTCATAAAACATATCAAAAAGGTCTCAAAAATCTTCGAAAGCAAGCTAAAAAAGAACATAAAAAACTTTTAACGAATAATGGAGTAGAAGATTATGTTTATTTAAGCTTATCTCCATATTGGAGGAATCTAAACGATCAAGATAGAAAGAAACTTCTTGAAATTGATAAAAAAGTCTCAAAGTTTTACGTTGATTTGTATGAGGAATTTTTAAATTAAAGGAACAAAAATAATGAAAATCAATCATAAAGCTAAAAATGGAGAAAGGTTTCTCTAACTTCTTTCTTGTATAGAAAGAAAACGAGTGTTGTTGGTTGGTATCGCTACACCGATGGTCAAATATACGAGATCGTTATTCGACCAGCAAGATACGGAGAATATTTAGTAGATTTTGCCAACGCCAAAGGGTTGCCAAAAGGGATGAGAAAAGAAGAAGTGGCAAAATATATCGAAAGAGAATTAAATACAGACACTTCAGAATCTATATCGGAAACATCTACTTCTCCGATTAAATAATTAATATACTCCCGTGGTATAATGGAATATGTGCCTCCGCCTTCTAAGCGGAAGTTATGCAGGTTCGATTCCTGCCGGGAGTACCAATTTAAAAAGGTGATAAAATGCCAACATCAAATTGTTACCGTCAAGAGCATCCAGAATATCATGGAGAGTATTGTCTTTGCGTTTTATGTACTAATAGTAAGAGTGCTAAGTGTCCGAAAAAAGATAACCCATGCGGTTTGTGTAAAGGTCCGGTAGTGGAATGCGAAACTTACGTTTTCAACTATTTTCACGACAATACTTCTTCGTTAAAAGAAAACGAAAAATAGAAATATGTGGTATGTCTATTTAGTTCAATGCTCCGATTCTACTCTTTATTGTGGCATTTCCAATAATGTTCCTAAAAGAGTTTCCTGTCATAATTCTGGAAAAGGAGCTAGATATACTAAGACTAGAAGGCCAGTAAAACTTCTATATACCGAAGAATGTGGAACAAAATCTTCTGCTTTGAAGAGAGAATATGTTATTAAGCAAAAGTCAAGAAAGCAAAAACTTTCATTATGTGCGCCCGTAGCTCAATTGGCAGCAGCAAGATCCTCTTAAGATCGAGGTTCTCGGTTCAAGTCCGAGCGGGCGTACCATTCATTAATTATTTTCTACCAATTTGACAACCCAAAGGTCTGCAGACAAGTTTGAATTGGTTAGATATTCATATGGCATTAGAAAATATCCAGAAAGACCCCAATCTGAACCCCAACTATTACGTATTATAAACTGTTTACTATCATCAAGATATCCGACACATCCAACAGCATGTCCTCCTAACATTCTTTCAGAAGAAGTTGGCATTCTTAATATTCCAGTTTTTGCCATTTCTTGCGATTCAAAAAAGTTATATACAGCAAATCCAAAAACAAACGGGAATCCGGAAGCTAAACATCCCTTGATTTGGTTAAGGTCTTGAGCGACTCTACTATATCCCAAAATTTGATGATCCGAAGCTTCGTCATAGCATTCTTTTGTTGGTTTATCTCTAAATTTCTTTATATCATATGGCCACATAGTTTCTGGACACACTCCCAACTCATTGATAGATTTAATTCCATCTCGAAGATGTGCTCCAGAGTCTATTTCAACAGTTCCTTTCATTACTCTTTCGTTGTAATATATAAAGAGTTTTGACGGTATAAAAATTTCTTTTGCTTTTTGTTTCATCTGATTAAATTGATGAACTGCAGCAAGAGACTGCGCAGTACAGCTCCCTAATCTACCTTGATTGTAAATTTCTGGACATAAAGGTCTTAGATCGACAATTGGAGGAAGATCTGCCAAAACGGGTTCTGGAGCAGAGAACATAAAATCTCTGAAATCTGGAATATCTGGAGACCATCCATACCATTGCACTGATTTTATAGTAGCTTTCTTGGAAGATTTCTTTTTAGGCATTTTTCACCCTCCTAAATTTCATATTTTATTCTAAAAAATAGAAGGAAAGTCCTGTTTTTATGCGCCCTTAGCTCATTCAGAAGAGCAAGACCCTTTTAAGGTCGAGGTGACAGGAGCATAGCCTGTAGGACGCACCAACATACTCCCGTAGTTCAATGGATAGAATAGACGGCTACGAACTGTCAGATGCAGTTTCAATTACTGCCGGGAGTACCAAAATTGTTGTATAATTTTGTTTACAACTACAAAGAAGGTCTGTCCATAGTAAGAAGTGAAGATCTAGAAAGTAAATATGAATAACTATAGAATACAAGAAATAGTATTATCTGAAAAAAATATATCTTTAGATATTGTAACTAATATGGCTGTGATTATAGCTTTTTTTGGTTCTGATGAAGAAAGAATTGAGTCAGCCACTAGAGCATTTCAAAAAATTCTTTGTCAAAGTATTAGACCAGTAATATTTTTTTCAGAACTAACATATAAATCTATGGATAGAAATTTTGAATTTGTGGACGATTGTAAAAATTGTAGATATATTCCCTTAGTCGCCACTGAGGATCATGAGTTTTTATTTCAGAAAGAAGCAATGTATAACTATGTTGTAAAAAATTTCTGTAACAATATTGAAATACTAACGTTTTTAGATTGTGAAGTTTACTGTGAAGATAAAAATTGGTTTAAAAAAATAAAAAGATCAGTTGAAAGCAATCCAAATGTTGTATTGCAACCATTTAAAAACGTAAAAGATACAAAAGAAAACTTACTATTTAACTTTATTTCTATAGGGTCTGCAAATTATATAAAAAACAAAAATTATAACTTTAGTCCAGGATTCGTTTGGTCTTTTACAAAAAAATGTTTTGATGAAATTGGAGGATGGAATCCATGGTGTATTGAAGGATGTGGAGATTCGCTTTTTGTGCATGAATGTTTGAAAAATCATAAATATAGTAATAATTTGTTAAAAAATAAATGGGTTAATGATTTATATAGAAAAGATATAAAAAAACTATCTGTTGATTTTTTAGATGTAAAAATATTTCATGAAAATCATGGATCTTTTAAAGATAGAAATAGAAATTCTTTAAAAAGAAATATAGATAATTTTGGATTATTATCTAATAACATAGAATTAGATAAAAATGGTTTGTTAAAATGGAAAAATAGGAATAATGAACTATATTTTTTTTTAAGAACAGAAAAGAAAATTAATTTATCAGTAATTATACCCATTTTTGACCCTATAAGATATAAGTTAAGAAATTTTTGGTTTGTTCTTAAAGAATTAATAAAATGCAATTTTTTTGAAATTATTGTTTGTGAACAAGTTAATACTTTAACAGAAAATAGTTTAATGATAGAGAATTTTGGAATTAAACATATTAAAATTTACAAAGAAGGAAATAAAATAGATAAAAATACTTTGATTAAAAAGGGTTTAGATGTCGCGAGTGGAGATTATGTTTGGATTCACGATTCTGATTATTTTTTATCTTTTGAAAATGTGGCTTCTAAATTAGACGGTTCTCAAAAATCTATTATTGTATTTGATAAATTTATTGAAATGAAATATCATGATACAGAAAAATTAATACAACATAAAATAGATATTAAAGACGAGTTCCAAGGAATACAATATAAAGCTGAAAGAAACGACATATCTTTTATCATCAAACGAAATCAAATAGATAAAAGTATTATTGATTTATCAAATGCGGAAATATTTAATGAAAAAACTGTTCGATTATTTCTTTATTATTATGGAATAGATAATAGAAGTAAAGATCAAATTGGAAGTTTTATTCAACATGAAAAAACAGAGATAGCTCCAGACCTTGAAATAAAAGATACTTCTATAATTATTGCCGTTTATGGTTTTGATAGAAAAAAAATAGGAGGAATAGATGAGGAGGGTAAAGAGAGATTAAAAGCGGTAAGAGAAAGTTTAGATAGTGTCTTAAAACAAATTCCTAGAATGCAAATTGTATTTGTTGAACTAATTAATGATTCTGGTATTACTTTTTTCCCATATTTATCTGAAGAACACGGCGTTCGCCATATAAAGATTTATGGAAATGAATCAAATGAATTTTTATTTCAAAAAGAGTGTTTGTATAATATTGGAGTTAAGTCGTGTGATTCAGAATATCTGATATTTCTAGATAGCGATATATCATCATATGATCTAAATTGGTTATATAAAATACGACTTAAAATAATTGAAAATAAAAACAAATTAATACAAGGCTTTAATAGATTAAGAGACACAAAGGACTGGACTCTTGATTGTATTTCATTAGCGGCTGAAAAGCAAGGAATTAAAAAAATAGGACAAGATAGAGGGGCAGTTCCCGGAGGATGTTGGGGAATGACCAGGAATTATTATAATCAAATAAATGGACTTAATCCATGGGGGGTATTTGGAAGTGGAGATGTTATTTTTTTATATGAATTGGTTAAAAATATAAACTATCATAATGTTGTTTATAAATGGTTTTGGAAAGTATTAAGACAAGAAAAAGCAAAACAAGACATTGATTTTGTTGATGTTGATTGTATTCATCATTTCCATGGACCTGGGAAAAATAGATCATATCATTATTCTAGGATGGTTATTGATGAGGTTGGTGGAGAAATTGAAAATTATATTGGAATTGATAAATTTGGTCTTTTATATTGGAAAAATCAAAATTCTACATTAAGAAAATGTATAGAAAGAAAAATAGAATTAAATGATAAAAACTCAATGGAAAAAGTAATTGAAGAAAGTAGAAAACAAGAAAGGAATCTTCCTATTATAGGACCAGACTATGATATGCCAAAGGATTTTATAGATGACATGTCCGTTATTATCGTTTTCTTTGGGGATGACTTTAGAAGAATTAATGGAACGCAATTAGCTCTAAGACAAATATTAAAACAAAAACCAAGAATGAGAATAGTATTTATTGAACTAGTTTTTTCTGAAGAAGAGGGTAAATTTCAGTGGATTGAAAATGAAAATAATGTAAAATACCTTAAAATTTGTGGAAATGATACAAATAAAGATATTTTTCAAAAAGAAGCTCTTTACAATTTGGCAGTAGATCGTTTTTGTAGAGATTGTAAATATTTAGCATTTATTGATTGCGATATTTTTTCAAATGATTTATTGTGGTTTAGTAAAATAAGACAAAAATTAATCGAAAATCCTTTCAAAATCATACAGGGATTCTATAGAGTTACCGATACAGAAGATGAAGAGTTTATGGGATTTTCTCTTAAAGCATCAAAGGAAGAAATAAAAGATAAGAATTTTGGTTGTCCTGGATTTTGTTGGGCAATGACTCTTAAGACATTTGATAGTTTCGAGGGATTTAATCCTTATGGAATTACGTCTTGCGGAGACGCTTTATTTGTTCATGAATGCATTAAAGACCATGGTTATCATTTAGAATCATTTAAGTATAATTGGTATAAAAGTATATTTAGAGAAGATAGAAATAAATTTTATATAGAATATGTAAATGTTGATTTAAAACACGTTTTTCATGGAAGATATATAAATAGAAAATATATTGAATCTAAAGATTTGGTTGAAAAGTTTGGTCAAAATATTAAAAATTTGATTGGTATAGATATAAATGGACTTTTATACTGGAAAGAAACGGATTGCGAATTGAGAAAAAATATAGTAGAAAATAATAAAAAAGAAAAAAAACAAAAAATTATAATGAAATTTAGTGAAATAAAAAATGAAGAAAAAAATAAAATAAAAGATATTATTAATGATAATAAAATAACTCATGTATATGATAATATTTTAGGACATTTCGATTTTAAAGAAATATATCTTTATATTTTAGAAAAAGTTCAAAACGAATCTCATTTTGTACAAATTGGAGTAGATTTCGGAAAATCCATTTCATTTTTAGTAGTTGAAAAATTGAATAGGAAAAAAAATATAAAGATTGATGCTGTTGATAAGTGGAGCACTTTATTAGAAAATTCTCCGTCTAATGAAAGAGAATTGATAAAAAGTTATGGAGGAAATAAGTATGATGCTTTTAAAGGAATTATGGAAAAATACAATTTATTCAAAGAAATAAATGTCATTAGATTAGGATCAAAAGATGCGTCAGAAAAATATGAAAACAATTCTCTTGATTTTGTTTTTTTGGATTCATCAATAAAGTATAAAGAAATGAAAGAAGATTTAATTTTTTGGTATCCTAAGGTTAAAAAAACTGGATTTATTGGTGGTCATGATTATGATGTAACAAAATTTCCAGAAGTTAAAAAAGCAGTTTTGGATTTTTTTTGTGATAAACATTTAATTGGATGCAATAGATCTTCATGGTTAGTTTCTAAAAGTGAAATTTTACCTAAAGGTATTTAATAAATGATAGATACAGCAGTAATATGGACTTGTTACGGAAGAGACCCAAGGGTGGAATCCGACAAAATGGCATTTTTTCAATGTCTAAAACAAGATTTGCCAGTTGTAAGAGTTTTTGTTGAGTTAATCACCAATCCTAGTCGAGAAAGTAGATATCCTTTTGTTGAGGGAGAAAACATACGACACATAAAGCTATACGGCTCAGAAGTAAATGAAAATATGTTTCAAAAAGAAGCTTTACAAAATATTGGAGCCGATTATTGCAAAGACTGTAAATATCTTATTTTTGTTGATGGAGATGTATTTTCAGAGGATTTAAGTTGGTATAGAAAAATTCGAGAAAAATTATTGGAAAATCCAGACAAATTAGTACAAGGTTTTAGAACAATGAAAGATACTCAAGACAAAGAACTGGATTTTTTTTCAATGGTAGGATGTCATAAAGAAAATCAGTGGAAAATAAAGCAAAATCCTGGTGTTTGTTGGGCTATGAATCGTTCATTTTTTGAAGAAATAGAAGGATTTAATCCTTGGTGTGTTCCTGGAAGTGGAGATAGTGGATTTGTTGCAGAGTTCTTAAATATGGATAGCGAGCATTTATATGATAAATTTGCATCTCTTTTTTTTTGGTGGAAAAACGTAATGAGATTTAAAGAAAAAAAAGGAGAAATGGACTATATTAATGTACATTTAATTCACTGTTTCCATGGAACGTATACCGAAAGGGCATATATTCATTCTAGAAAAGTTGCGGATAGATTTGGAGGAGATATTAGAGATTTAGTAAAGATAAATAAAGATGGATTTCTTGAATGGAAAAATCCAGGATGTGTATTGCAGAGAGTGTTTCAAAAATGGAAAGAGTTAATTGATTATGAAACTACGGAAAATATTGTAAAAAAAGCGTATATTGATTCAAATATTAAAATTATTCATACTATAAATCTTAATTCTTTTATAAATTCTCAAAGATTGAGACAAATGCAGGATTTGACATTAAAATCAATAGATGTGGCTAAAAAAATAAATGTAGTTCTTATTGGTTGTATTGATCAAAAAGACGAATTTAATTTACAGAAAAATTGGAAAATAGAAAAATTAAACAGAAATGCTATTACAGAATTTGGATTTGACAAAGATCTTCCTTTTCTAAAAGATGTATTAGATTCTGGAGCGAAATATGCTACTTATGACGATTGGTTGATTTATACAAATACAGACTGCCCTATTTCTCAAGATTTTTATGAAAATCTTAGAAAAAGTTCGGCTAATGCGGTAATTTACTATCGTCAGGAGTTACCTCAAATGATATCTGAGCCAGAAAATTTGTCAAAATACTTCACTGATTTAGCAATAAATGGGATGGATGGATTTGCAATGAGGGGTTGGGTTTATCAAAAATATAGAGAGCTGATTCCAGATTTTGTTTTAGGAGGACCAGAATGGGATTCTTGCATGTTTCAATTATTAAGAATATATGTTAATCATATACAATTAAATGTAAATGATTTATACCATGTCTCTCATAAGTTAGAGTGGAATTATAGTAATAAAGCGGCAAGGCATAATTTAAGAGAGAGAGAAGAACATAACTGTCACAATAATAAGATTAGTGACCTAAAGGATTTTACCAATCAAAAAGAAAGAGAAAATAGGCTGGATACTTCTGTAATTATAATATCAGATAATAACAATCCGTTAGATGTATGTAAAGTAAATGAAAAAATAATTAAAACTGTATGCCAGACAATGCATGCTTTAATTGTTGTTGTAGAAAAAGTCAGCAATTTGTCTTATACAAAATATCCATTACTTGAAAGATATAGTTTTATAGAGCATGTAAGAGTATTGGATAAAGGAATAAATACAGAAGATTTATATCAAAAAGGAATTCTTCATTCTAAAAAATGTAAATACATATTTATATTAGGAGTTTGTAATCCAAAAAACAAAAATTGGTTAATTAGAGCTAGATTAAAATTAGTTCGAGATCAAAACGGGGAAATTTTTACCAACGAAGATGGGGTAGAGTGTCATGGGATAACAAAAGATGTTTATAACCGTAATGGATTAAAAATATGAAAAGTTAATAGAAATATTTATAAAATGAAACAGCACGTATATCACAAAATTTTTGGATGGTTCAGTTTTAAAGAAATATATTCATATATAGTAAAAATATCTAAAAATGAGGCAAAATTTGTTGAAGTAGGTTGTCTTTTGGGGAAAAGTATTAGTTATTTATCCGTAGAAATTATAAACTCTGGAAAAAATATTAAATTATATGGAGTAGATACTTGGCCCAGAATGAGAGAAAGTCAAAAAGGATATAAAGAAGGAGACCTAGACAAATTTGAAGGAGACACCTTTCAAGCTTTTCGATGGAATATGAAAGTGGCAGAAATCGACAATATAATTCCAATAAGAATGATGTCTTCAGAAGCCGCGAAATTATTCGAGGACAAATCTCTAGATTTTGTATTTATTGATGCGGAACATGATTATAATTCTGTAAAAACTAATATTTTATCTTGGTTACCAAAAATCAAAAACACAGGATATATTGGAGGTCATGATTATGAGATGGATTCTGTTAAGAAGGCCGTAAAAGAAGAATTTGATGGAAAGCTTATTGTTGGAACGATAACGACTTCATGGTTAATTTGTTTAAATTGGAACTTAAAAAATTTAGAAAATAATGTAAATTAAAAATATATAAAATTTAAGGAGATAAAATGCAAACTCAATTAGATAAATTTATAAAGTCTAGACCAATTAAAAATTATGGTTTAGAATTAGAACGATGGAGAGAGAAAGAGGGACTGAATGCCCAAAGTTATACCAAATCTTTAGAACAAGTGTTTAAAGATACTAATAATATTAATTTTTATGCTGAAGGGGTATATCACGAAAGAAATTTAGAATTAGTTAAGTTGGTACAGGAAATTTATCCTAGAGTAATATTTGAGTTTGCTTCAGGATGGACGGATTTGGCAAAAAATATTCTTGAAAAATTTAAGACTATAGAAAGTTATTTTTGGACAGATTTTTGTCAGCTATGCATGGAAAAGTCGAAATCATTATTATATCCTTTTAAGAACTCTTATTGGGGATTATTAGATATTGATAAAGATTTTAGAAAAATAAATTGGGATATGTTTGATACAGTAATTTGTGTGAGTCCAGAACATCTTGTAAATGATATAGAAATTTTATCAATGACAAGAGAGGGTACAAATATTTTCTTATCATGCCCAAATATTGACGACAAACAACATTTAAGAATATATAAACTGGAAGAAGACATTTATGAACGATATAAAGAAATAATGGATATAAATAAAATAATTGTATTCAAGAATGAAAAACTTTATTGTCAAAAATTTTTAGTTTGGGGAGTTAGAAGAAGACTCTATGACTTTTCTGGTTCTTGTTATAGAACATTAACTATACCAAATAGTACTTTTGAAGCATATCGGCAAGGATGGTACAAATATTTGGATTCAGAAGAGGCGTTGATTTTATATCAAAAAATAGCAGAAACAATAAAGAATTTTGAATGTAAATCTGTTTTTGATTTTGGATGCGGAGAGGCTCATTTATTAAAATGTTTAGGGAACAATATAAGTTATTGTGGATTTGATAGTAGTTCTTTGGCAATTCAGAAAGCAAAAGAAAGATATGGAGGAAGGGATAATACAATATTTATGGTAGGTGATTGGACTTTAGATTTTCCAGGAGTTTTTTCAGACGCTATAGTTCTTAGTGGAATTTTGGCATATATTGAAGATAAAGAAAATTTTATAAGAAGCATTATTAAAAAGTATAAACCAAGATTATTAATTATATCAGATATACGATCAACAGATATGAGAATATTGGATAGAATTTTAGATTTAAGACTAAAAGAAGATATTTTTCTTCAACTTTCTGACTTTAAGATAAACGATGATAGAAATAATAGATTTTTGAGAGTGTACAAAACATGGCTTGTTTAATAAGGAAAGATTTAAGATGCAATTGAATGGGAAAATATGGAAAAGAAAAGACATTTGTCTACTTCCTTGGACGAGTCTTATAATTCGAAGATTTTTTGCAGAGACATGTTGTGATTTCACTCGTCTTTTGCATTACAGGTCTTATAGTAGACCATGGAAGGGAGAAAATATATTTAATGATGATCACTTTAAATTATTCAGACAATCAATGATAAAAAATGGAATGTACAAAACGTGTCCAGGAGCCACATGTTATAGAAAAATGGAATTAAAAGATTGGACGTGTGAACAAGAATTAGAATTTAATTTTACAAAAGGAGATAAGAGACGCGAAGAAATATGTTCTTCGGTCATTAATGATATTTCAAATGAGAGGGATAAAGTCAATAGTGGACCAATTATTTTAGACGTAGACCCTGGAAGCAAATGTGATATGGATTGTGTTTTTTGCTGCGCTGGATTTGAAAGAAGGAATAAAATAGAAAGAACCAATCCAACTAATGAAGAAATAAAAATGCTGAGACCATACTATAAAAATTGTCTTAACTTTCATACCTGTGGAGCGGAAACGTTTGCTTGGGATGATGATAGAATAGAATTACTTCAAGAACCAATAAATTACGATTTTTCTGACGTTTGGGCAATAACCAATGGAAAAAAATTAACTCTTCAAAGATATGAAAAATTTTTCATTAATGGAAAAATGACATATGTTTATTTATCATTAAGTAGTTTAGACCCTAAAAATTATTATTTACTACATAGATCAAAAATAGATTATGTTTTAGAAAATATAATTCAAATAACAAAAAAATATCCGAATCATGGAATAAAAAGACTATCAGTAGTTGTTACAACATTGAATTATATGGAATTGCCAGAAATAGTATTATTTGCGGCTTTACATGGAATAAAAAGAATATATGTATTTTCCCTTCTTCCAAGATTTTTGCTTTATGAAGGATATGGCGAATGGGATATTCTTGGAGGAGGATTTACATTAGAAATTTATAATCGTCTTAAAGAAGTAATAGAAAGAACGAAATTGATGGCAAAAATTCACGGAATAACAGTTGACGGTTTAGAAAATTTTTGGAATAAAATTAATAAAAAATACGACATGTATGTATAGGATAATTTTAATCAACTACCCAATGACTAAAGATCATTGGGTTTGAAACTAGAGCTTGCGCTCTGATTCGTATGGGTGATTGATTGCACCCTGCTACTTAAAGTTGTACCGAAAGTAGCTTTGTAATTGTTCAATATGTTACGAGAAGCATTTAAATCAGCATGTAATTTGAAACCACATGCTTTACAACAAAAAGAAGTTTGATAACGATTGGATCGTTCAATATGACCACAAACACTACATTTCTGAGAAGTATAACGAGCATCGACAAACTCAACTCGTTTTCCTTCTCTGATAGCTTTGTAGTC
>Ga0172363_10002677_pt1 | contig 14392 bp, 16 predicted proteins | sample LakKivs2_kivu2a2_FD_114541 | JGI IMG/M metagenome (GOLD analysis project Ga0172363, IMG submission 114541) | Sediment microbial communities from Lake Kivu, Rwanda - Sediment s2_kivu2a2 | ecosystem: Environmental > Aquatic > Freshwater > Lake > Sediment | place: Rwanda: Western Province, Lake... | reverse complement strand
CTCAGAATGGTTTAGGAAGTGAAAGAATCGAGGGACCCTACGTGGTTATTCCTCCAGAACCCATAGGTATTTACCTTTACCGATGCGACAACAAGTTCCACATCGAGTACCTGATGGACCTTCTGAAAGAAACAGAAACCTACGGAATCCTTCTGCTTGACACAAGCGCAGCGACCTTTGCAGCCCTCAGAGGGTCCCGGATGGAAATTCTTGAGGAAATAACCTCAGGCATACCTGGCAAGCATCGTGCTGGAGGGCAGTCTGCTAGAAGGTTCGAGAGGCTTCGCGAAATGCAGGTTCTGGATTTTTTTAAACGCATAGGAAACCACGCAAATGAGGATTTCCTTCCGATAACGGATCTTAAGGGCATAATCTTGGGCGGTGCGGGTCCTACGAAGTACGATTTTGATAAGGGGCAGTACCTCGATTACAGGCTTAAGGAAAAAATCATCGCTACAGTTGACACGGCGTACACGGGTGAACAGGGAGTCGACGAGATACTTGAGAGGGCTCCTGAACTCATAAAGAACGTCAGGTACGTTGAGGAAAAGAACATCGTGCAGAAATTTCTGTACGAAATTGGGCATGACACTGGGCTAGAGACGTACGGAGAAAAAGACGTTAGAAGAGCGTTAAGCGCAAGCCTCGTTGACACCGTGCTTCTTTCAGAAGCTCTCAACACGACACGGGTCAAGGTTGAATGCACCTCGTGCGGACACGTTTACTATCAGACTATGAAGACAGCGGAGGTTTCAAGTTTCGAACCGTCTCTTACAGGAGCTCCCTGCCCGAAATGCCAAACTCCCACGCTTCAGGTTACTGAACAAAAAGACATCATAGACGAGCTGGCGGAGCTGGCTGAAAAATCTGGCTCAAACGTCGAGGTTATTTCCACGGAAACCGAGGAAGGACAGATGCTTTGGAAATCCTTCGGCGGAATAGCAGCCATTCTAAGGTACAAGCTGCCAAACCAGCCCTAAAGATACAACACTAATAGTTTGGATATTTCTTTACAATGCACGAAAATTTAATGGAATCTCGAGTCTTTTTGGGTATTCCGAAAATTCCTAATGTTCCCCAAGCCATAAATGAATTGAGATGTTCTTCCGCATATCTTGATGTTTTATATTAGCCTTAGCAATGTCGCTGTTCCTAGGGCAATCATAGTTAAGCCTATCGTTAGGTGCAGCAGTCTCGTCAGTTTATGTCTCAGATGTGCCATACCCTTAGTGGACGACGCTCCAAAATAAATTAGGGATGTTATGAGGATCAGCGGCGAGACGAAAACGAGGTTGTAGTATAAAAGTAGGGGAACAGCCGTTACCCGAGTTGCCTTCTCAGCCATCAAGCCCAATATGTAAAGGTATGGACCTCCTGTGCATGGAAGTTCGATGAGGCACACGGCGAAGCCTGTTGTGAAGGCTCCTAATGGAGTCGCGACTGTTGTTAGTAAGCTGTTCAGAGTCTTCTTCAGAGACGCCGGAATCTCTGTCACGAAGCCTAAGCCGCCGTAACGTATAAAGTCCTTAACGTTGAAGACCCCGATTATTATGGCCAAGATTCCAACAAACATGTAGAAGCCGTAGGACAAGCCTGCCACCTGTATTGTTGAGAATATTCCCACGCCGAAGAGAAAGTACGCCAGATAAATTGAGGCTGCGAAGGCTAAGCCGACCCTAACTAGTTTTCCCTTGTCCTTTGGTGCTGACAGCAGGCTAAACATGAATATTAAGACACCTATGGCGCATGGGTTTATCGAGTCAACCAGCGCAGCCCATGTGACCACTAGCATGGAGATTGGCGTGAATGCTTTATCTTCCTCTACGGATGGGCATTGGCAGCCTGTATTAAGTAGGCTTTGAACAGTCTCTTCCAACTCAGCTTTGATTTGTTCCTCACCGACCAAGCATATATTATTAATGAATACTGCGGGAATCTCCATCTGGTCTTCTGGTACGCTATATTTGTCGAAGAGGCTGTTTAGGAGGCTGAGGCTACTTTTGTTCCCAAAAACCTCAAACCTGTAGATAGATAGCTGCGAATACTTCTGTTCCAATCCGCTTATATAGAGTTTTACGTTCTCGCATTTGAGGCATCCATCACCATAAAAGAAGTACACACAGATGCTATCCGTGCCTTTGCACTGAACAGGCTTATATGTTACTCCGCCAAAAATTAACAAAGAAAAAATTAACAAAAGAATTATGTTTCTCATTGAGTTTCATCTTCTTATGTACCTAGGTATTTTTTTGGATAAACCCTTTGTAACCATTATTGTCATTAATAAAGTGACAGTAATTTTATTTACTTCTTAAAATAAATAATAAATTAGATTATAGAGGAGGTGAAAACAAACTTATGAAAGTCTCTTATCAAAAATGTTTCTACCCTTTAATTCTACTATTGCTTGTTTGCACAGTCACACCCGTCCTTGCACAGCAATGGCATGAAAACAGTAATGGATGGAATTGGGGAAATTTCACTGGGGCTTATGCTTATGTTGGCGGCTATTGGTGGGGCACAGCGTATTGTGACCCACCCGATTACCCATTCTATTTCGTATGGGGACATTATCCTTCTGATGCTTATTGGGTACCAGATTATTTCGGACAATGCGGTTACAACTATGCTTGGACCAAAACAACTGTCTACTGGAAAAACGCTTGGGGGCAATATTTTGTGGATTCACAAGCATTTGCAGCAATCTAGCATTGAGTGCGCGATGGCATTAGAAAATGATATCATACTCCGGAGAAAAAGACGAATCTGACGAACTTTTTTTCATTTCGTCGATACTGGAAACAACGAACTGATGAAACATCTGAATGACGAAAAAGATATTTATGATGTCGGTAGAAATATATAAATCTACAATCATATTTTCTTTTAGTAAAGATTCTATGAGATGGAGGGACGCACGGCGAAACATTTTAAGGAACTTACCTTTTTTTTCATTTTTTTAACCCTTTTTTTGAAGCCTAGTTATTCGTATTCTCAGCCCGGATGGCTTAAAGAAGGCGACTATGCCGTTTATAGATTTAAGCATGCCTATGCATGCAATAGGTCTTTGGTTTGGGGAGATTCTGGGTGGGAACTTATGGATTTAGGCGAGGGGTATTACCGTTGGGAAATCCTCAAATTAGAGGGTAACCTTGCAACGCTAAAGGTGACACTTTCAACTGGTAATGGAACTAAAACCGTTGAAGTTGTTATTAATACTGAAACCATGGATTTAGTGGAGGACGGTAAAGTTTGGGGCAAGGCGTGGCTTTGGATCGACATGACGACGCTTCCAGCGGCATCTAATGTAAACACGGCTGAGAGGAACATTACTCTTGTCGCTTCGTGGCTGAACGAGACTGTCAAAAACCCGACGGTGTCCAGAGTACACAGTATGAGTAAAGAAGGCAACCTACCACTTATAAAAACTGGATTAGGTCTTATAGATTTAGTTGTGACTGTTTCAGCTAATACCAATGTGACTAGTCTTAAACTTGGCAATGTAATCCACGGTCCCGTAGAGGGTGGTATTCATCTGTTCTGGGATTATGAGGCTCAGTGTGGCTTACTTGTGTCTGGGTTGTATGTTGATGACATTTTGACCCAAAAATTTGGGGTCTACTATTTCGAGGAAATGGCAAAGGTGGGCGAGGTTAGTTATTGGATGTACCTTGAGGATACCAACGTCGATATTGGAATCTCAAAGGAAGGAACAGACATCGTAGTGCTTCTGAAGATATACTACCCCTATATCCTACTCGGTATTTTAGCCGCATTGCTCATTATCACATTGGTTAGGAGTTGGAGGAGAACCGTGGTTTGAAGTCCCTAATTCTTCTTAAGTGGGAACTCGCGTCGTTGTTCAGACTGAAAGTCATCCTTCCCTTAACAGCGTTCATGTTCTTTACCTCTCAGCTAGGGGCAGGAATAGGTGGTAGTACTTCTGTTGGCAATAATCAAGAACTGTTGTCCATGTTTCTTGCACGCTTTCTTGGCTGGATGGGAAGCGATTCTGTCAGTGGACTGTACCTTGCCTTAGCTTTCTTTTCAGCAATACTGGTTTCAACCTGTCTAGCTAGCGAGCTTGAGTCAGGCATCCTCAAGTTCTACGTATCGTTGCCTACGAGTAGACTGAAAATCTTTGCAATAAAGTTTCTAGCAGAATTCATCATGGTGTTCTCCATTGGACTAAGCGCCATCTACTACCTAATGTTTATGAAAGCACCTGGAGATTTTTTGGGTCTTCTCGCAGTATCGCCATTCTACGTTCTTCAACCATGCATATCCTTAGCCCTAGCAACACTGTTCACGTTCGCAGTTTCAATGTATTTTTCAGTAAACTCACGCAGAGCATGGCATGCCTCGCTCTATTCGCTCATAACGCTTTATTCATTCTACTCTGTCAGGCAAATTGCTCCCGGCGCACAATGGTTCCTTCCGCCATACACATTTGCCTTAGGAATGTCCGAAATGACAAGTGTCCTTTACACAACGCTTTTCTCAGTACTGCTAATCTGCCTTTCATGTTACATTTTTGTCAGGAAACTGGAGGTGTCCTGATTGAACAATTTATCCAAGATTGGACTCATAATAATCGTCGCGTCACTTTCGACCCTTGGTGGCAACAGTCTTCAAGTTTTTGGAGGAAGTCTGAGTTCATCCATTCCAACGACACTGGTCGTACCAGGAACCTACGCTGGTGATTGTGAATTCTTAGTGTCATATAATTACACTATAACGATCAACAGCAATGCAACAGTAGAGTTCATGGTCATACCTTTTAACCAATTGTTTGAGCAGTATGGAGAACACAATGATTACGCCATAGCCAGCGTAGTCGTTGACAATTGGGGAAAGCTTACCTTCAAACCTGACAGAAGAGGCATATACGCCTTGGTTCTAAGAACTTCAGATTCAGAGGTTGCCATGGCAAGCATGAGTGTGCTTGTAACCAGAGTCTTCGAATGGGACTTTCTGTACGACTCACTCATAATCGCAGCTATAGGTGGAATCCTTAGCATAGCTGGTTTAGTTGTTGAAAAAGTCTTCAAGAGGAGCAAAACATCTTGATTATCGAATGCGAGGGTCTCTCTAAAAAGTACGGTAAAACTTTAGCTCTCCATGAAGTCTCGCTTAAACTTGAGGAAGGCGTAACTGGGCTTATCGGACCGAACGGAGCTGGCAAAAGCACCCTGATAAAGCTGATTCTGGGACTAATCAAGCCCACAAGCGGGAAAATAACAGTTTTCGGATTAGATCCGTGGACCAACGGCGAATCTGTAAGAAGAAGAATAGGCGTCTTGCACGAGAAACCAAGCTTTCCCAGCTGGGCCACAGGCTACGATCTCTTGGAGCTTGTTGGTAAGCTCCGCGGAGTAGACAACATAGACCGCGAAATCGAGGAGACACTGACCAAAGTCGGCTTGTGGGACGCCAGAAACTCGAAGACAGCAGAATACTCAGCAGGGATGGTTCAGCGGCTGGGCATAGCACAGGCAATAATCGGTCGCCCAGAGATGGTAATTCTGGACGAGCCTACAGCGAACTTGGATCCTAAGATGAGAGTGGAAGCCTTAGAAATTCTGAAGGCGATAAGGGAAGAAGGTTCCTCTATGCTGATTTCTACGCACATCCTACCTGAACTTGAAAGGGTATGCGAATCCGTAATCATAATCGAAAAAGGCGCCATCGTAGACAATGGGTCATTAGAAAGCCTTGCAGAGAAAAATTATGCCCACAGCTTCGCAATCAAGGCGAACAAACCAAAAGAATTAATGGAAACTTTAAGCCAACTTGATTATGTCAGAGACGTAACATTAAGACAAGACGAGGTTTCCGTCCGAACGTCTAATCCAAAACAACTCTTAGAAAAACTTGAAAAAAATGAGAAAATAAACAAAATCTCTCATGTCAGAGAAGAAACCGGACTGTTAGAACGGATTTACTTTGAAGCTTCGAAACAGGACAGCAATAAAAATGAAATCCAATGAAACATGCAATCGAGCCACTAACATTACATCCATAATTAAAATCTTAAAAAAGGGAGAACATCAATCATATTTTTGGAATATCGTCAATTATCACCAATAATGTCCGAGCAACCTAGACATCTCATAAGGACAATGCTAACACATTGAAGCTATTTCCACAGAAACCGAGGAAGGACAGATGCTTTGGAAATCCTTCGGCGGAATAGCAGCCATTCTAAGGTACAAGCTGCCAAACCAGCCCTAAAGACACAACACTAATAGTCTGGCTCCTCTTTTTGCAATGTAGGAAAATTAGGCGAAATCTGCATGATTCTGCCCCTTTGCAAGGCAAACTGAATTATTTTTTCAAAAAAATACCGCAGTAGACCCAGACCTTGCTCATTTAGATACCTTAATAGGATGTTCAGGTCCACAAATGACCATAACCATACCCAGCGAGAACAACAGGATAACAGTAATTACGTACGGTAGGTTCAGGGGGTCTAAAAGGATTAGGAAGGCTGCAATAACGGGCATGAAGGCTAATCTGAGTTTTTTCATTTCTTTCTTCATCACGGACATAATGGAGATAACGAAAAAGAAGACAATGACGATGATGAAAGCGGAGAGGACTATTGGTGAAACTCCAGAAGAAACCCAAGTGGGATGTACACCCAAGAGACTTGTATAACCTAAGAAGATAGCGATCCTTGCCAAAGGGATATAGACTAAACCACAAACGAAAATTAGGAAAAGGAATATCCTCTTTGATGGATTTTTTTTCTTAATAGCCCTTATGTAAAAAAGGTAAAATACAATGGGATACAAACAAAGTAAATTAAATAGCGTATACAATCTATTACCACACTATCAAACGCACATCAACAACCTTAGCCCTGAAGTTCAAGTCCAATTAGGTTCAACGATATGCTGTTGCTGTTAGCCATAGAGAAAAATGGGTCAATGCCAAACGCCCTTATCAGACATGCGGGAAGAATTGAAATAAGCCTACCTGTATTAATGGCGACACCAATATGCAATAAGACTCCTTCTCTGTCATACGAAATACTTGTCAATCCTGGAAAACCAATTGTTAAATAAGTTAAACCTCCATAGTGAACACCGCGGTAAAATTCGACCAATGTATGTGGTTGCCCAGAAACCAGCACTGTTGATTGTGCTGAGGCCGCATCTTCAACTAAAGACCATGGATGCGGAGCCTCTGAGGCAATGTCCGTAAGTGAATAATTATTCATCACTACGTTGCCATTCCAAAATTGCCACTTAATTGGCAACACTAAGGACCTTAGGATTTCATTGCATTGGGAACATTGCTGAGTCGAAGCTTCTATTAAGTCAACTACTGCCTGCTCAAGGCTGTTTTTAACATTATAAATAATCTTCTTATCAGGAATTAATCCTTGATCGGAGAAGACTTGATCATTCGTACTAATAGTGACGTTTCCATAAAGGTAAGGTGAAGATGCAGTTTGGTTCAGATTCAGCAGCAACAATGATGCTAGGCCGGAGAACATCCTATTAGGTGAGGAAATACCTACGTTAATTATGTCATTGATGCCGTACAGAAGAAGGGCATTCTGGTCACCTAGCTCTTGTTTTGTCAGCCAGAAGGGCCATTCACCATACTGTAGACCGCTTAGGCTCTCGCAGTCCGAATTAGTGAGGTCAATAACCATCGACCGAGTTAAATTTAGAAATTCGAACTTTGAGAAATAGTAGGCGTCACATTGAACCCAACCTGTGTTGGTTATTGGCAGGGGATTATAGGAAAGACCGCATTTCGCATACCCGTCAATGAAGGAAATTGTGATGTCGACTCTCACAGACCCTCCATTCTGCGGTTGAGCTGCAATAACAAAATTCAAACCATTTGAGGCTATATCGCAGCTTTCGCTGGAAGTGGCATTAAGATCTACAACTCCACCCTCTAGACGAACTTGATCGACATACTTGAAATAGTTTTGGTGTAAAACTACGAAGAAATTAGCGCTCGAAAGGTTCGACGAGATGTCATGCAATCTGGAAATTAATATGCTCTGTGCAATCCATGAAGGTTGATTATCGCCAGGTACAACTTTATAGATTAGCTTAAGACCATTCGCAGGGCTATATGAAGAAGTTGGTGAGGAAGAGACATTCCTCATTGCAGTTATTCCCCACCCTACCATCAGTATCATTACCAGAATCACAGTACCAAGCAGTTTTCGCTTCTTTTCCATCAATTTCAACTCCTAGTACATGCAGACGCCATTAGGATAAGCTTTCACACCTGCAGTAGTACCATCACAATAATTAACATCAATGCAAGAAATAACCCAAGAACCAGCTTGCCCTGATGAGAAGGAATAAGATTTAGGGAACTCTAATACTGAAACAAGAAACCATATACCATACCCCTTCGAACTCACTATCATTCCCTCATACAAGTCCATACCTATACAAAAATTCCCTCCTTGCACATTCACTGTTCCACTTCCGTACGAAGTTGAGGGATCAGAACCATATATTTGCGCGTTGACCAATACGGTAGTTGACAATCCAGAATTTTTATAAGAGCACGAGGTTGCAAACACAGCACTGACTGGGCTTGGTAGAACCAAGAGAACCAGTATGAACCAGTAAATCCTCATGTTCTTATCGTTTACGAACTCATCCACTAAGCTCATAAACCAACAACCCCCAGTATCTCACCTATGTGACATAGGTATATTTATAGTTTATGGATTTTCCACAAAAAATATGTTAGGTGTCAGCAATTATTAAGTATCCAGATCTTGCTCATTTAGACGCCCTAACAGGATGCCAATCGTGTGAAAAGAAACAACACTACCTAACGAAATTTTTGCTTATGCGTGTGGTCTGTAGTTTTGTTTTTTTTCCAATTCGGTCCGCAATCAACATTCCTACTATCATCGATGTCGAATAAATAACGATTAAAGAGAGGAAACTTCCAATGATGGACGTAAGAACCTTCGCAAACAAGAGACCAGATACTACGAAAATAGGAAACCCTATCAAGCCTACACCTACCAGCACAATCCAGATTACTCTGCGCAACCCGAGCGACGGAATGGTTCGCCCATAATAGGCAAAAGCTATAAAAAAGAGCGTAATTACGGCGTATCCGAGGAAATGTTGCATATCCAGTAGCCCAATGACCACAAGCACGCCCAAAAGTATCGCAATCACAAAGTAAGGCAACACTACGAAAAGAAGCCAGAAACTTCTAGCGGTTCCCTTCCACCAACCAGATTTCTGCAACCTTTCTAACACCTCAAAATATTGATACCATAGCAGACCCAAGCCTTGCTTATTTAGATACCTTAACAGGCTCAGGTCCACGAATGACCGAAACCGCACCTAGCAAGGACAACAGAATAACGGCAATCACGTATGGTAAGTCCTGAGGGTGAAAAAGGATTAAGAAGGTTGTAATGATGGGTATGATGGCTAATCTAAGTTTTTTCGTCTCTTTCTTCTTCACGATCATAGTGGAGATAGTGCAAAAGTAGATCATACAGACAGTGAAAATGGAGATGAGCATCGATTCTGAAACCTCAGAAGCATGGGGTATATCTGAGACGATTTCCCTCGTAGGGAAAAAGGCGCAAATAAAGAAAAGGATGAGGTATGTCCTAGTTGAGACGTTTTTTCTCTTGATAGCATTCATGTAAAAAACGTACAATACAACGAGAAACCAAGGAAGTATTAGCCAAACTGCTGAACCCTGCAAGTGAAACCACCACTCCTCATTTAGATCCCTTAACAGGCTCAGGCCTACGAATAGCCGTGACCGCGAATAGCGAGTTCACCAAAACAACACATATTATGTATGGTAGGTCTAGGGAGTTATCAAGGATCATCATGGCAGTAATGATGGTGAAAACGGCGGAAGTAACGGCTAATCTAATTTTTTTCTTCGCTTTCTCTATAACGCCCGTATAGAGGAGAATGTAAGTGACGATAAGGGCGGCGAAAGCGGCGAGACACACCAACTGAAAAATCCAAGAAGGAATAAGAGGATGAGGCTCACCCCTTTCGAAGCCGACTGTCGAGGCGGTAATGTAAAGCGATAGAATGGTAGCTGCGATTGTGATAGGTATTCCTTCTCTCGTTGTGACATCTTTTCTCCTGAGACTCAAATAAAAGAAACAAAACGCCAAGGGAAGCAAAGAAAGAATTGTCCAAGCATATGTACCTCCCAATTCGCTTATGCCCTCCCGTCTACCTTTTTTACTTTGTTTAATATATAAGATTATCGCTCTGATATTGAATGTGTAGGTCGCTAAAAGAAAAAACAATGTATTACATGCACGTTAGGTCAAAAGACTAAACAGAATCGTCGAAATATTCTTTTTCCAATATGGGAAAATTAAACGGAATCTCGCTTTTTTAGGTTCCGAAATTTTTTCAGCATTTCTCAAGCTACAAAATGGATTGCGATGTTTTCCGCGTCTCTTAATGTTCTACATCAGCCTTAGCAATGTCGCTGCTCCAAGGGCTATCATGGTTAAGCCCATTGTTAAGTGCAATGGTCTCGTTAATTTGTGTCTCAAATGCGCCATTTTCTTAATGGACGACGCTCCAAAATAAATTAGGGCTGTTATGAGGATCAGCGGCGAGACGAAAACGAGGTTGTAGTATAAAAGTAGGGGAACAGCCGTTACTCGAGTCGCTTTCTCAGCCATTAATCCTAGAATATAGAGGTATGGTCCGCCTGTGCATGGAAGTTCGATGAGGCACACGGCGAAGCCTGTTGTGAAGGCTCCTAATGGAGTCGCGACTGTTGTTAGTAAGCTGTTCAGAGTCTTCTTCAGAGACGCAGGAAGCTCTGTCACGAAGCCTAAGCCGCCGTAACGTATAAAGTCCTTAACGTTGAAGACCCCGATTATTATGGCCAAGATTCCGACAAACATGTAGAAGCTGTAGGATAATCCTGCCACCTGTATGGTTGAGAATATCCCTAGACCAAAGAAGAAGTACGCTAGGTAAATTGAGGCTGTGAATGCAACACCAGCCCTGACCAGTCTTCCTTTATCTTTGGATGCTGAGAGCAGGCTTAACATGAATATTAGGACGCCTATGGCGCAGGGATTTATCGAGTCAACCAGCGCAGCCCACGTGACTATAAGTATGGAGACCGGCGTGAATGCTTTATCTTCCTCTACGGATGGGCATGAACAGCCTGTGGCAAGAAGGCTCTGGACAGCTCCTTCCAGCTCTGAGGTTATCTGTTCCTCGTCCACAAAACACTTATCATTGATGAATACTGCGGGGATCACCCTCTGTTCTTCTGGTATGCCGTATTTGTCGAAGAGGCTGTTTAAGAGGTCGATGTTGCTTCTGTTCCCATAAACCTCGAACCACTGAACAGATAGCTGCGGATACTTCTGCTCCAACCCACTTATATAGGGTTTAACATTCTCACAGGCAAGACAACCATTACCATAAAAAAAGTAAACGCAGACCCTAGCATCTTGAGCAGATGTAAGAGTCAAAAAGGGCGGAAGTGAGGCTAAGAAGAATAAGAAGATACTGCAGCAGATTCGGATATTACTCATCTAGGTACCCTAATGACATCAATCATCTGAAAAGAAACCATATTAGGACGAGACAGAGGAGAAAAAATAATGCCGTAAGATAAACCCATCTATTACGTATCAGCTTCCTCCTAAACAATGTGTATATGGGGAAGAAATCAAGAATGGATAACAAAATCAACCCATAAATTGAAAGAAGGAGACTAGAGTAATACGCATAGTACGCAATATAGAAGGCAGAGATAATGCAGAGTGTAAAAACTACCACAAATTTCCTTGTGCGCGAAACCGTATGTCCTTCCTTTACGACTTTACGTGCCCATTCATATATCTGAAGGGACCCAACGATATAAAATATCTGCAGAAACCATAACAAGAAAAGCTCCGGTGGAAGGAAAGCTATTACCTCCTCCATGATATTAATTACCATAAGATTTTGTGGTTAACCTATCATCCTAAAAATTATAAATATAAGACCGCTGGCTCCTCCACTAGCAAGTATTATAAGTGTATATGTTAGCTTGAATCCCAGCTTCGGCTTCTTATTCAGAACAAAGATTCTGCTTAGAATGCCGAGAGTCCCAAATGCCGCAATAAGTGCGGCATACCCATCTAATAGGGTTTTCAAGGGTGTACCTGCTGAATAACGAGGAATTGAAAGAAGTGGGTATCCAATTAGAACGAGCAACATTAGCTTCAGGTACATGTTCCACTTTGAAACTTCCTCAGTTTTTCCCTTCTTATAGAGTTGGTATTCTTTTCTAAACACAATTCTTACAAGTAATCCTGAAGCAAGCACCAAAATAAAAAACGAAACTACCCCGTAAGGGTTACCAATCAAGATTGAGCCATATATAGAAAATATGAAGAAAATGATGAGGATGACTAGTCCAATTATTCGAAGCTTGGGTTCTTTTTTAGCAGCTCGTACAGAAGGGTGTTCCACTTTGCTCAAGCTAATGTCCAACATGTTTTTTTTATTAAAAGCCATCAACTGGTGCATTGGCTTATACAATAGAGTAACTCGATTTCAGCACATAATATGCAAGCGCCACATGTCACTGGATTTGGAAGTAGCACACATGCGCCACAAGCAATTACACAAAGATCGCATATTGGTGGACCTGGACAACTAATATCATATAAGGCACAAATACAATCTACTGCTACACAATTTGCTACACATACCCAATCGATGTTAGATGGTGGTGGTGCAGGAGGGGGTTGATAACTTGGGTCTCTGCAGCAACCTTGATAGCAAGTCCAGCCCGACCCAAATTGTGACGTACACTGCGAATCTTGTGAACATGAAAAGCAGGGGCCGCAACTTTGACCTAGGCAAACATACCCCTGACCGATGTTTGAACAGTCCGAATCATACGTACATCCATCCATTATGACTGCTATGTTTCGCAGTATCACTCCATCATATCCTTTTAGTTGCTGGCTAACGAGTTTAGCTAAATATTCAGCTTCAGCCTCTATGGTGCGGTAGCGTTCAGCCAGATACGCAAGGGTCCGGTTCATCGAGTAGATTGTACCCATCTCACCAGCTACCTTTCCCAGAACGTGGCAATTCTGTGACAATGTTACGGGCGAGTTTAACTTGACAAGCTCCAGCGATACCCTTCCTCCAGATTCGTTGGCTGGTACATAATTTGCCATAACAAAAGATCTATTATAAGCACCAGAATTCAAAGGCAAAAGACTCGTATACATGGTCAACGTATACGCTGCACACTGAACCGAGTAGCTTAGAGTATAGAATTGGAAGAACTTATCTCCTAGAGTTATCTTTGTAAAAAGAAACGCTGCTGTTCTGTTAACGTCATCCAAGCACTCATTATGACTCCACAAAAAATCCGTAGCAATGGTCATATCAAAGATTGCGCCTTTAGATTTATACGCCACAAGAATAACACTCCGGCTCTTACTCTGCTCCTGAACAGTGTAATTGATGGATGACAGACTCACCTGATTTTGGTTTTTTCCGCAGGATTGGCATCCGGAGGAAGAACCCGTAATGGTTAGGTTAAGAGGCTCAATCTGAGGTAGGACCTCTTGGCCTTCTATATTAACTGTAACTCTATGAAATGTTGTACCTAAATTTTTATTATAATTCATGCTAAAGCCCAGTACTGAAGCTCCATATATGCTCCATAATGAAACCGAAGCCACGAGAATGATGAGTAGCATAGAAGCAGTTTTAATTCTCACGTTCTTATCATGAATGAGGTCGTTTACTAAATCCATAAACTGATAACCCTCCCACTATCCTTTCTTTACCTTTTTTAATATATAAGATTATCGGTCTAATATCAAATATCATATTAAAAATATAGATTATTAAAAGAAAAACAATGCATTACATGCACGTTAGGTCAAAAGACTTAACAGAATCATCTAAATATTCTTTTTACAATACAGAATAATTAAGCGGAAACTTGAACTTCATGTCTGACCGGGAACTTGAATCTATAAGGCGGAAAAGGCTGCAGGAACTAAAGAAGCAGTTCGAGAAGAAGGCGGAAACAGAAACTAAAGACGAGAAAGCTGAGTCTCCGCAGAAGGTTCTGAACCGTTTCTTCGTTGACAGAGCTTGGGAAGTCCTTAACGCAGCTAAGGCTCAGTACCCTCAGGCAGCAGAATACGTTGAAAACACTCTTGCTAAACTCGTCAGCGAGGGAAAACTGAGAACCCAAATCTCAGGAGAAGAACTCTACGGGCTTTTCCTCCGCCTGGGGTACAGGATCCACCTTCAGACAAGAATAACGGTTCTGGAACATGGAAAGGTCAAAAGCCTCGAAGACAAAATAAAAGAAGAAACTTCCCAATAGAAAAAACTACTGAACAAATTTTCTT
>Ga0172363_10002675_pt1 | contig 14397 bp, 15 predicted proteins | sample LakKivs2_kivu2a2_FD_114541 | JGI IMG/M metagenome (GOLD analysis project Ga0172363, IMG submission 114541) | Sediment microbial communities from Lake Kivu, Rwanda - Sediment s2_kivu2a2 | ecosystem: Environmental > Aquatic > Freshwater > Lake > Sediment | place: Rwanda: Western Province, Lake... | reverse complement strand
TTGATAGAATGAGCAGTATAATGGATAAAATAATTGAAATTCAGGAAACTATTGTTAAATTTGAAGAATAAAGGGGGAAAGATGTTAATGAGATACGATCTAATTAGAAAATCATCGGCTTTTCTTGTGGTGATATTATTTATCGTAGTTAGTGCTATTCCCTCTTTCGCAATTGATAACAGCCCTAAAGCTGATTTAATTAAAATTCAATCCCGTTCTAGTTTTGATATCGATGGTAATATTACTTCTTTAATGAAAGAAGGAAAAATCCCTTCTTTATCAGCTTGTATCATTAAAAATGATAGTATGGTTTGGTACGGCGGATATGGTTATTATAATCTATTAAGAAGAAAAACTCCATCAAAGGGCACTCTCTATATGGTTTGTTCTATTTCAAAAGCAATTGCTGCTACTGCTTTGATGCAGCTTTATGAAAAAGGTTTGTTTGATCTTGATGATGATGTTAGTGATTATTTGCCTTTTGTTCTTAGGAATCCGAACTATCCTAATGTTTCAATTACGTTCAGGATGCTTTTGTCTCATCAATCAAGCCTCTCACATTCCTCCAATAGAGATCTTTTTTTAGCTATGACTGTTCATATTTTATTTCCAAATAAATTTCCTTATCCTATTATTAAAGAACTTTTGATCCCTGGTGGAAGTTTATATTGTCCCGATGTCTGGACGAAAAACAAGCCCGGAGAAGCATTTAATTATTCAAATACAGGATTCGATATATTGCAATATCTTGTTGAGCGATTATCGTATCAATCTTTTGATAATTATTGTAAAGAAAATATCCTCAAACCTTTGAAAATGTATAATTCTAGTTTTAATCTCCGTGATTCTAAAAGAATTAATCGTGCTATTCCATATGTAAGTATTGGAAATTTTTTTGTAAGGATACCTTTTTACCCTTTTTACGATGCTCCAGATAAAGCAACCGGCGGATTAATAACCTCTGTTGAGGATTTATCTCATTTTTTAATCGCTCATATGAATAATGGAACTTATGACGGTGTTAGAATACTTAATCAGTCAAGTATTGAGTTAATGCATACAATTCACTACTATCATGAATTAACACAGATTTCTAACTTTCAGTATGGTCTAGGATGGATGTTCTTTAATATAAGTGGGATGATTTATCAAGGACATGCCGGGGGAGAACCAGGTTTTCGAGCTCATATGATATTTAATGAGACTAACAAAATTGGTATAATACTTCTTTTTAATGCCGGAAAACTTAACGAGGTCTTTGGAGTTACAAATGATTTAATAGAAATGCTTTTTTTAAATGGGAAGGGATATGAACACATGGAATAGAGTTAGAATAAACAATCGTCGACATATGTTATGTAAAAATAATAGATTGTCCACAGTGTGATATTTAGAAAAACGAGAAAAATATAAGTTAGAGTAAGATATATTGTTATTGTGGAAGGAGAGATGAAAAACAGAAAAATTATCAAACAAAATCATGCTGTTGCCGGTGTTATCGAAGCTCTTTTACTAGTAGGTCTTGTTGCAGTTATACTTTCTGTGATACAACTTGTATATATACCACAGGTTATGGAACAAAGAGAGGCAGATCATATGGATCAGGTGTCAAATCAGTTTTCATATCTTAAATCTATGATTGATATTCAGACGGCTACCGAATCTAGTGCACCAATGTTTTCTATGATTAATCTGGGAAGCAGAGAATTACCATATTTTGTAACAGCTAGATCCTCTGGTGAACTCAATATTATAGAAGATGAAGATATTAACCTAAGTTGGAGTAGCGGATCTTATTCTGTTCCATTAACATCGATTAAATACGATGCATATAATTCCTATTATGTAGATCAGACATATGTTCTTGAGGGCGGAGGTATTATTGTAAAACAACCAACTGGAAACTCTGTAATGCGAGTTGATCCTCCCGTTAGTATAAAAACTAAGGGGTCTGAAATACATTTATATTTTAATTTAACCAGATTTGTCGGGAAAGAGCATAAAAACTCTACTGGTGGATACGGAAAATGCTTCATACGTACGAACTATTCATATCCCAAACCTTTTCAAGGAAGCCCTTTTCCAATCCAAGGGGAGACCAGTATAAAAATTTATACTAATTATCCTCATGCTTGGAATGAATCGCTTAATCACTCTATGGGGCATCTAGTCAATGTAACATTAGATAAATCTGAAATACCGACGTATGTAGAGATAAAGCAAAAGTCTGGCGGTTATCCTATTGAATTATATGTTAAAGAGGTATATATAGAAGTGCAACTCGGTCCGGGCTGGATTTGAAAGAGGTATATATAAACATTGATTAGAAGCAGTTTCTACATTAGACAAATTCGATAAGAAAGTTTTTTTATTTATTAAAGCATATGGCCAATACGAAAGATAAGAGGATGAGATATAGATATAGAATAATTTTTTAAGAAAAAATAGTATGGCATTTGGATAAGAGCGGTTTAAAAATGGAAAAAGCAAAGGACGTAAATGAAAATAAAAAACTTGAGGTGTTCAAAACAGGTATTAGTGGACTTGATAGTCTGTTTTCTGCGGGAGGCATACCAAAAGGCAACTCTGTTATGATAGCTGGTGGGACTGGCACAGGCAAAAGTACGTTGTGCAGACAAATTTGTTATAATCTTATTTCTAAAGGTAAAAAATGTATGTATGTGAGTTTCGAAGAGAGCGCTGAGCGTATAGAGCGCAGTATGACTAATTTTGGTTGGGATGTTAAAAAATATATTACCGATGGTAGTTTTTTAATTCAGAAGATAAATCCGCTTGACATACTTCGTATGAAGTTCGGTTCGGTTGGTGGTTCAGGTTCTGCAACTGAAATTTCGTATAAAATAAAACCGTTGGTTATACCGAAGGATTTTCAGCCTGAAGTGATAACTGTTGATTCTTTAACCGCTATTATTTCTGCTTCTGTTAGTAAAGAAAAAAATTATCGTGTGTATTTGCAGCAGTTGTTCAATTTTTTTGAAGAAACAGGTGCCACATCTTTCTTAATTACAGAAACTGAGCAGATACCGAATAGATATAGCGACACCGGCATTGAGGAGTTTTTGGCTGATGGTATAATAGTGCTTTATAACATTCAGAAGAAGGACACACGTGAAGGTGCTATTGAGGTTTTAAAGATGAGATACAGTGGACACCAAAAGAGTATCGTTTCTATGGAGATTACTGATCATGGCATTAAAGTGTTTCCAGATAAGCATGTAGCAATAGTTTAAAAAAAAATTTATAGGAATTTGAATGGTTCTTGGTGTTCACTTAATCTTTTTGCTCCGTATCTAATCAGATTTATTTCTATTTCTTTTACTTTATTTATTGTTAAGCCTGTTCTTCTTAGTATCAGGTTGTCGTTTTCATCGTATATGCTCATTGTTCCTTCATCTACGTTTAATACTGCTTTGAGTACTTTGTTTTCTTGCAGCCATATCCAGATGCGTGTGTTTTTCTTGATCATTATGACCACCTGAATCGGGTTTGTTTCATGCACCCGATTTTTATTTTCTAATTATTATTTTAATTTGATATATATATAAATATTTCTATACAACTCTCTCCAGTTAACACAAAAAATACTCATTTCGTAGAGATTTAGAAGAAAAAAACGAGAAAGAAACAAGATGAACAAAAAACACAATAATCTACATATATGAGGATTTACATATCTAATTTTAGATGGTAGATATGCAAAAACTAGAAGAGAGGATGGTAGAATTAGAACGACTCAAAACAGGCATACAAGGATTAGACAACATGCTAGGTGGAGGCCTACCAAAAGGCTCTATAACTTTAGTATCTGGTCCACCTGGAAGCGGCAAAAGCATCTTCTGCTTCCAGTTTATAAACGAAGGAATAAGAAACGAAGAAAAATGCTTGTTTCTAACACTCGATAAAAAAGTAGAAGGCATACTAACACAAGCAAGACAAATAGGTTTCAACTTCCAACCAGCCATAGAAAAGAACTTAGCGAAATTCTTATTTTTGAACATAAGTAAAAAACTTGTTTACGAAACAATGACAAACGAAATATTATCAGGTCAATACAAAAGAATCATTTTAGATTCAATCACACCACTATCAGAGATGCCCATGTACATAAAAAATGAAGAACAAAAAGGCGACATAAGCATGATAACACCAGATGAATTCCCAGCTGAAACCAACCTACCAATAAGACGACTGCACCTACGTTATATAATAGGGGCATTAGAATCAATAGATTCAACCTCTTTAGTAACATCAGAATTACCAGCTAATTCACAACTTCTTTCAAGAGACGGAATCTCAGAGTTTTTAGCAGATGGAGTCATAGTTCTAAGCCTAGACCCAACCATGGATAGACGCAAACTAGCAGTGATGAAAATGAGAAATACGAGACACACACTAAAACCACAAGACATAGCTATAGACTACGGCGGCATAAAATTCTTATAAAAAAACCGAGGAAGATGTTAAACTACAAACCACCAAAAGAACTAAGAGCACTTTTTATTGTTCACTACGCTCCACTCGTACTGATAATACTAACCGGACCACTAACTGCATTATATAATGCCTGGGAAATACAGATAGATAAAAACGCGAGCATCATCATAGGCATAATCATTTTTCTACTAGGAACTTACGTTTACTTCAAATGGGAGATTTTCTGGCATAAAACATACCATGGACAACTAGTCACCAATGGAATTTTCCAGCATATCAGACATCCGCATTATACATCTCTGCTGATCATCGGTTTTGGGTTAGCATTGTTCTTCCATTCCTTGTTTGTATTAATAATCGCAATAATTGCAATACCTATAATGATCTGGAGTATAATCGACGAGGAAAAACTGCTAATAAAACAATATGGAGATGAATACAAAAAATATATGAAAAAAGTACCATGGAGGATTATACCAAAAATTTTCTAAAACATTTTTAGTGTTTAAAGATTATATCCGCAAATTTGTCAATTTTCTTCTCGTAGCTGCTCTCAAGTGGTCCTTTCATACCAGTTACCTTAATTCTAAGATCCTCTGAAATTTTTTTGAATCCTTTAGATTGTAAGATATCCTCCATCACTTGAAGGGTGTTAACCTCAATCTCTGGGGCCATATGGGTCGTCATAAGGGAATATCTAGCTCCAGTTTGATCAATATCTAATTTCTTTAGAAACCTCTTCATTTTCCAAGTAGGTCCATTCATATGAGTTGGTGAACTAAAAATATATAAATCAACCTTGGGAAGAGAGTTTGGTTTTATTTCACTTATTGAAAAAGAGTTTACGTTGTGACCTTTCTTGCTTATAACATTTTGAAGATATTCAACACATTTCTTACCATTACCATATTTTGATTCGTATGCTATAAAAACTTCCATATTACATCTTGTAATTGTAAACAAATTTCATATTTATATAATCTATTTTTTATTCAATAAAACAAAACGAAATTTCATAGAAAATTTAATTATCTATAATTTCAAATGCTTTTTCCACTGCCTCCTCAGCTGAATTAGCAACATAATAAGTGGACTCTATGTTCTGCATTACACACCCATTTATTATTTTATCAACGCATCCACCTGTTCCTTTTATCAGTATGACGGGTTTACTAAGTATCATAGCAAATGATATTTCACTTAAAGTCCCCCATCTACCACCTATAGCTATTACTACATCTGCAGAGCCAGCAACTAAAATATTCCTTATGTTTCCAAGGTTGGTTTGTATTGCTATGTCTACGAACTCATTTGCCTCATATTTTGAATTTGGCATTATACCAACAGTGGTACCATTTTCTTGTTTCGCTCCCTTGCATGCTGACCTCATTACCCCTCCTCTTCCACCACATGCAAGTACACCGCCTTTCTTTGCAACTAATCTACCAACTTTTTCTGCTACCTCCAAAGCGTAATCAGATAGGTTTTGATCATCAGCATCGCTCCCACACACCGCTATAAGTTTTTTCATTGCGAGGTCTTTATTTGCAGTCTGTTTTTAATGATTTCCCCCACAAATCTTATAAACAACATCTCTTTTCACTACAATCCGCATATCTTGAGGAATTTAAGTATGACTAGAAAAACCAAGAAAACAAATCCCAGGTTACTGGCTTTGATACAGGATCTTAAGAAAAACTCGTCTGAGAATGACGTTCCTATCTGGAAAGACGTAGCTTTGAGGCTAGAAAAACCTCTTGGCAACTGGCCTGAAGTTAATCTTAATAAAATAGATAACTATGTTCGTGAGGGTGAAACTGCCCTTGTCCCAGGTAAGGTTTTATCATCTGGCAATTTGAACAAAAAGGTTACTATTGCTGCCTGGTCTTTCTCTGAAAAATCTCTGGAGAAGATTAAGAAAGCAGGTGGTAAACACATGTTGATTGAGGACCTGATGAACTCTAACCCTAAAGGGGATAACATAAGGATATTGGGATGATTCTATGGTTGCGATTATTGATGCTAATGGTGCTACACTTGGGCGTTTAAGCACTAGTGTTGCTAAGCGTTTGCTTAAAGGCGAAGAGATAGTTGTTGTTAACTCTGAGAAAGCGATTGTATCAGGTAAAAAATCATCTCTTAAAGAGGCGTATAAGCATAAGAGGACTCAGGGCACATATCGTAAGGGTGCTTTTTATCCTCGTATGCCTGATAGGATTGTTAAGCGGACTATCCGTGGTATGATTCCTTATCAGACTCCTCATGGAAGAACAGCTTTTAAAAGGTTGAAATGTTATGCTGGTGTTCCAAAGGAGTTCGAGGGGAAAAAATTTGAGGTTATAGAGACTGCTAAGAAACAGCCTGTTGATTATATGACTATTGATGAGATTTCAAAATCTTTGGGAGCGAATTATTGATGGTAAAAAAGGTTGTTAACTCGTCTGGTAAGAGGAAGACTGCTGTTGCTAGGGCTACTATTCAGAAGGGAACTGGTTTGATTAGGATTAACAGGAAACCTCTTGAGTTGTATGAGCCGGATATAGCTCGTTTTAAGATAATGGAGGCTGTTAGGGCAGCTGAGAATTATATAGATAAGGTTGATATTGATGTGGATGTAAGTGGAGGCGGCTTTATGGGCCAGGCTAGTGCGGTTCGTACAGCCATAGCCCAAGGTTTAATTGAGTATACTGGTGACCCAAGCCTGAAGCTTGCATTTTTGGACTATGGCAGGGATTTGCTTGTTAGCGACTCTAGAAGGAAAGAGGCTAAGAAACATCTTGGCCGTGGTGCTAGAAAGAAAAGACAGAAATCATATAGGTAATTGTCTTAGTTAACTGCTAAATCACTAGATAGTCTTATTTTACTAAATTTTTGAAATTACAGTTTTAGAGTAAAATGGAGACCTAAAAAATGAATTTTTTGGTAAGAACTGTCAGATAAAATTTATAAACAAATATTATAGAATAATATAGTATGAAATTAAAAATTCTTGCAATTGAAATTATATTAATCATGGTTAGTAGTGCTTTTATTGTAACTGCTGAGACAATAAATGATGATATAAAAATTACTTCAATCAGTGATGTTAATTTGGTAGAGATAAGAGCAGCAGTTTTATCAGTGTCTACATATTCTGGATATATTTATTTTTTAAAATTTTGGGATGGCTATCAATGGAGAGTAGGAAATACAACTTATAAATTTACTTTACATTGGGTATCTGATAAAGATATTTTATGCGGGAAATTAACAACTGAAAATTATGATTTATTTAATATCCCTGCAAATGAAGGAAATCAGTTTAAACGTTCTTTGCCTTCGTTACAGAATAAAATCTGGAAGAGAAAAATTGCCAACTTTATCAAAGATGGTGGTGGCTATATAGGATACTGCGGAGGATCAACTATTGTTATGGGAACCTATGGTAAGCGTAACACATTGCTTGGAAGATTACTTGCAAATTGTGATCTAGGAATATCACATGTAAAACGTTTTTATGATGATCTTGGATATAAACCCTCCTTTTTTGAGAGTATTCCTTTCCTCTGTCAATTATCAGGTAAACCAGAATCCTTAGGCATTATTGCTTATGATTATTGTGGCGGTAGAGATCCAAATAATGAAAGTCAATGGATAGGTGTTCCAGTTGATTTCGATATTAATAGAGACAATCCTATCTTTGATGATCTTCTTGAGGAAAAAAGACGTATTTATTGGTGTTCCGGAGCAGCATTTACAATACCTGATGAACAAAAAGATAACGTGACAGTACTAGTACGCTATCCTGAAAAGGAGATATCCAAGAATGAATCTACACAGATACATGCTTGGAAATATACCGGTGGTATTCGTGGTTTTATTACCGCTTTCTTAAAAGCTAAAAAAGAAGGGTATAACTCTAAAGATGCACTTTCTTTATCTATATTTAAAGCTACTGATTGGGAGATGATGATCGATAAACTCATAGAATTTAATAGATCTAATAAACCAATGATGACGATGGAAACTTATCCTAATGAAAACCATGGCAGAATAGTATTAACTGCAGGTCATCCTGAAATATGTGTCTGGTGGGGCGGCCATATAGAAGATGCTCCAGATAATGATAACAATAATCTTTTTGACGGTCTTTACACATGGAAGAATATTACTCCTTGGAATGAAACCGTTGAAGATGAACAGACATACAATTGGTGGATAGTTTATAGGCAAGCTGCATGGGTTTCTAAAAAAGTTCCGGATAATGATCTTCCACCGGTTTATGGTCCTTCGCAGGTAAGTGATATTTATCCATATAAACAAACTTCTCCAGAATTTACCATTATTGGTAACGCAGAAATATCAGATGGAATTGTATCGCTAGATTTGTATTATCAATTTTCTTTAGATAATGAAACTGAACACTGGAGTGATTGGACGATTTATGGTACAGACAATGATGCTGGAAATGGCTGGAGTTGGGATTTTAATGCATCTTTAGCTGATGGACCTGGTTATTACCAGTTTTATTCAATTAGACATGCGCAAAATGGATATCAATGGTCAAATGAGACAGCACCACCAGGACCAGATGCAATAGCATATGTAAATAATGGCTAAACTTTTTTTGGAAATAAAAGCCGGTGTAAAAAACACAGCAAAACCTTCTTAAAGGAGAGCGTTATTAACCCTGAAACTGAGATATATCATATTTTATGATTTTATCTCGGCAAAGAAGTTTATGTTATAGGTGATGTGTTGTGATAATACCTGTTAGATGTTTCACATGCGGTAAGGTGCTTGGTGATATTTACGAGCAATACAAAGTTAGGAAAGAGGCGTATGATAAATCTGTTAAAACTGGTGAAAAACCTAAAGAAACGCCTAAACAAATCCTTGACGATCTTGGCGTGGATAGGTATTGCTGTAGACGTATGATTCTGACGCATGTTGATTTGCTTCAGGATGCTGCACCTTACGAATAAAAAACATATTTTTCTTTCCCATAGTTTTATCAATTTTTATACATTACAGTTTTTCTGTTTAATTTAGTTAAAAGGATTTGGGCGTGTGGCCTAGACTGGATATGGCACCGGCCTTCTAAGTCGGTAGTCGCGGGTTCGAATCCCGCCACGTCCGTTAAAAATAGGTTTAATATAGTAAATATGTATTTCATTCTTTGACAAATGGGATGAAGATGGGATGCAAAACAGCCTATAGTTTAATTAATAATAGTTTTACAATAAATGTTACTCTGAGGGGGTTCTAATATTTATGAGGGATGAACCTACTATAGTAAAAGAACTCAGAGAAGAAGAAAAGCTTGGTAAAATTTGTAGTCAAATGCATGAAGCATTTTCAGGAATCAACATAATACAAGAACCACAAGGCGTAGAATCTGAGAAAACAATCTATATCTCTGGATACAAAGAGAAAAAAGCTAGAAAGGATCTTGAGCTTGGTAGCCCTGAAGAAAAATACAAAACTATTTTTGAAAACTATGCCATCGCTATAACTTTAGCTGATGAACAAGAGCGTATCGTATCATGGAACAAATACACTGAAGAACTGCTTAATATGGACGAGGCTGACCTATTCATGAAACCTGTCAGCTCACTTTATCCATCTGAGGAATGGCAGAGGATAAGAGCAGAGGATGTTAGAAAAAAAGGTATAAAATACAGAATGGAAACAAGGATGATCAAAAAAGACTGCGGCTACATTGATGTTGAGATATCGCTATGTACTCTGAAGGGGGCTGAGGGAAAAATAGTCGGTTCTGTTGGCATCATAAAGGATGTAACAGAGCAAAAAAAGATTCAAAGAGAATTAGCTGAATCAGAAGAGAAGTATAGGACGATTTTTGACAACTCTGCTGTAGCAATTACTTTAACTGATGATAAAGAGCGGATCATATCGTGGAATAAATACACAGAGAATTTGCTTGGTATGAAACAAGAGGATTTGTATCTCAAACCTGTTATCTTGCTTTATCCTCCTGAGGAATGGAAAAAGATACGCGCTGAAAACGTTAGACAAAAAGGGATGCAACATCATCTTGAAACAAAGATGTATAACAAGAATAACGAGTTGATTGATGTAGATATTTCTCTTAGTATTTTGAAGGATTGCAACGGTAAAATCGTTGGTTCAATCGGTGTAATAAAGGATATAACTGAGCAGAAAAAAATTGAGAGAGCTCTTGCTTATGAACATAATTTATTGCAATCACTCTTAGATAACATCCCTGATTCTATTTATTTTAAGGATGATAAAAATAGGTTTGTAAAAGTAAATAAAGCAAAGGCTATACATTCTAATGTTAAACCTGAGGAGATGATTGGGAAAACAGATTTTGATTTTCTAGCTGACAAGGTTGCTAAGAATATCCATGAGGATGACGATAAAATAATTGATACAGGTAAACCGATTATAAATAAGATAGAAAAAACTAGGGCTGTGGATGGCGTTGAACATTGGGTTTCTGTTACTAAAATACCAAGATTTGGTGACAATGGAAACGTTATTGGTACAATGGGTATCTCTAGAGATATCACTGATTTAAAAAGAGCTGATGATGAGATCAGGAGGTCGGAGAAGAGATATAAGAATCTATTTGATACTTCTATTTATCCAATTATTATACTTGATAAAAAAGGTTTTTGTTCAGATATAAACCAGCGTGTTACAAAATTGTTAGGTTATACTAAAAAGAATCTTATTGGAAATAATTTTGTTAAATCAGGAATTATAAAGGAAAAGGATGTTACTAGAATTTTAGATGATTTTAACAAGCGTATGAACGGAGAAAAAACTAAGCCATTTGAGGTTGAGTTGACTGCAAAAAACGGCGAAGTTATTCCTGTCGAGATAAATGCAAACCCGTTGCTTGAGGACAACAAGATTCTAGGTGATCTTCTTATTTTGAGGGATTTGCGTGAAAGACGCGAGAGGGAAAGGATTGAAAAGGAACTTATTGAGTCTGAAAAAAAGTTCAGAGAAATTTTTGATGCAACTGGTGACTTTTTGCTATATCTCGATATAGATGGACGAGTTTTAGATATGAATAAGGTAGCGTTGAATCTCTTGGGTTTTAATGAAGAAAAGGTTATCGGCAAATCATTTTATGACATCAAAGGTATTTTTTCACCAGATGATATAAAGAGACATCGTGAGGCAATAGGGAAGGTTGTTCGCGGTGAGAAAATAAATGATTACGAAAGTAATCTTTTAACGAAAGGTGGCACTGTTTACAGGTTTTTGTTTTCAAATGATGTTATATCAACTGAGGATGGAGAAATCAAGGGTATACTGGTTAAAGGTAAGGATGTTACTCAGCGTCAGAGAGCCTGGGATGAACTGGTTAAGCTGGAGGAGAGGTATAGGGTTCTTGCTGAGACATCAGCTGATGGTGTTCTGACTATCGATTCCCTTGGTCGTTTGACTTATGTTAACCCATCTTTTGAGAAGATGTGTAGTAGACGTAAAAGTCAGATCCTTGCAACCCTATTCAGGGAATATCTATCAAATGATTCGATCTATATTTTCCAGCAGGCTTTTATTGATGTACGAAAAGAAGATAAAAAAATTGAGAACATTGAGTTGGAGCTCATTGATGCAGAGGGAAGTACTATTCCTATTGAGGTTAATATTGCTCCTTTGAAGAAGAATGAGGAGTTTGCTGGTGTTGTTGCCACTATAAGAGATATAACTGAGCGCAAAAGGATTGAGGATGAGCTGAAAAAATCTGAGCGGCTTAAAACCGAGTTCATGAACATCGCTGCTCATGAGCTCAAGTCGCCTGTTACACCAATAAAGGGTTATCTTGATCTTATAATCCAAGACAAAGAAGCTAGTGAAAAGGTTAAGAGTTGGGCTAAGATTAGTCTCAGGAATTCTGAGCGTCTGTTGAAACTTGTTGGTGATATTTTGGATGTCTCAAGGCTTGACAGTGACACGATGAGGTTTGAGATGGAGAAGCTTGACACAGTCGAGGTATTGAATGAAATTGTTGAGGATATGAAACCTGCGGTTATCGGTAAACACCTTGATTTCATAGCTAAGATACCAAAGGATCTCCCTGGTATAATGGGCGATAGGAATCGCCTGTCTCAGGTTTTCAAAAATCTATTAGTTAACGCGCTTAAGTTCACTGATAATGGATCTATAACCCTTCGTGCTGAAGAGGATAATCATCATGTTAAAATATATATTGAGGACACAGGAATAGGCATCTCAGATGATGAGTTGCAGAAGATATTCCATAAGTTTTATCAGGCTTATACTGGCCCTGATCGTAAAAACGAAGGCGTAGGTCTAGGCTTATTTATATGCAAAGAGATTATCAGCAAACACAACGGCAAGATATGGGCTGAGAGCAAGCTTGGCAAAGGTAGTAAATTTATAGTAAGAATTCCATGTATAAAAAAGGATTAAAAATTTATTATTTGGTGGTGAATAGGTATAAGGAAGAAATGTCCTGAGTGTGGTTCAAAGGCTGTGAAACTATACCAAAACAAAAGTGTAGAGGGAAAAAGGAAATGGTTGCCTATAGCCTGGCATTGCACAAAATGTGGTTACACCTACAAGGTTGTATCTGATACCCTGATCTATAAGATTTCAGAGGATAAATACAAGGATTCCTTCAACGAAAAATGTCCTAAATGCAGCCTAGGTTTTGTTAGACTATATAGACATGTAAACCCAAAGTATGGTAAACAATATTGGTCTTCGGTTGGCTGGTATTGCACAAGATGCAAATACATCTGGATGGATGAGAAACCTGTTAAATGATTTTTAAAAAATAATTTCCTAAATTATTAAATATATGGACTTGTTTAGGGCAAGCTATTAAATCAGAGGCAAAACGAGATGAAACGTGGTTCACGCGCATGGAAAAAACGCCACAAGATGCGATGGAAATGGCGAAAGAAACGTATGAGACGTGAGAAACGAGCTAGAAAGAAGTAGGCTTAACTTTGGATGGGAGCATGGTGTAACCCGGCATCATTACGGGCTCCAGTTAGGTATGATTAAAAGAGGGTCATCTGACTTTGTGATGAATAACTGGAGCGATGACCTAGAAGAGACCCGTCGATCTGGGTTCAAATCCCAGTGCTCCCATTGACTGTAAATAGTGTATAAAAGGTGGAAAAAGATATGATAAAATTCAACATAAGAAAATTCAATGTGTTCACCCTGATTTCTCTATTGGCTTTGATAGCAGGTGTTAGTTTCTATATATACTGGGGAATTAGGTTCAACGTATGGTATGACATAGGACCATATGCGTTTTCTATAGTGTTTATCCTAGGCGGATTAGTTGGTATATTGCTTACTCTCTATGAAAAAACAGAGAAACAACAAGAATAAAACTATTTCATCTTCCAAGTAAGTACAGGGGTTTTCGTTGCACCAACATCATCAATGCGTTTTACAGGTGTGTTGTTTGGTGCGTTTTTTACAACTTCTGGGTTTTCGTCTGCTATTTTGATCAATGCATCTACGTATTTGTCTAGCTCGTTTTTTGGCTCAGATTCTGTTGGTTCAATCATAAGTGCTTCTTTTACTATCAGCGGGAAGTAGATTGTTGGTGGATGCAAACCATAATCAAGAAGTCTTTTAGCAACATCGAGCGCTCTAATGTTCTTTTCTTGTTTTAGTTTATCGCAACTTAAAACAAACTCGTGTTTTCTTAGCTGTTTATATGGCATCTCGTATTTTTTTGATTCTACTAGTTTCTTTTTCATATAATTTGAGTTTAATACAGCGATTTCTGATGCTTCTTTTAGTCCGTCTCCGCCCATCATTGTTATGTAAACATATGCTTTTAGTAACACTGAGAAGTTACCATAAAATTCTTTGACTTTTCCAATAGAATATGGGCAATTGTAATCAAAATCATAGTTGCCTTTTTTGTCTTTTATTATCCTTGGTGTTGGCAAAAATTTTTCTAGTTTTTCT